>Ga0208159_1000238_pt1 | contig 23090 bp, 13 predicted proteins | sample 9_EtaG_FD_184082 | JGI IMG/M metagenome (GOLD analysis project Ga0208159, IMG submission 184082) | Marine viral communities from the Subarctic Pacific Ocean - 9_ETSP_OMZ_AT15188 metaG (SPAdes) (version 2) | ecosystem: Environmental > Aquatic > Marine > Oceanic | place: Pacific Ocean | collected... | reverse complement strand
AGTCATCCAGTAGTGCAGTCATGAAGGAAAGACGAAAGTATCCAAATTGTTTACGTTACCCTGGTGGTAAGTCACGTATCATCTATTATCTGTTTCGACAGAGTATGATACCTCACACTATCAAGGAATACAGGGAAGGTTTTCTTGGAGGTGGTAGTTGTGCTCTGGCATTCTCCACGATGTATCCAAACATTCCAGTGTGGGTGAATGATCTATACTATAACCTCTATTGTTTCTGGACACAGTTACAGAATAACTCAGATAGTCTTACAAACCGTATTCTTGAGTTGAAGGATAAGGCATGTGTTGCAACTGATGTTACTGAGTTAGAAGCGAAACACAGAGCACTCTATGCTGAGATGAGGTCACTCATTGATACTTCTACAGATCCACATGATCTTGCAACTGCCTTTTATATTCTGAACCGTTCTTCCTTTGGTGGTTTTACAGAACAAAATAAAAACGCCTTTATCAGAGACTCTTATAAAAATACGATCTTTAATCAGGCAAAAATCAAAAAACTGCCAGAAATCGCCAAAATAATCCAACCGTGGAGAATTACAAATGGTGACTATCGGGAACTGATGAAGACTCCTGGTGATGATGTCTTTGTATTCTTAGATCCACCTTATCTGATTAAGGATATGTTGTATGGTAAGAATAAGGAGATGCATAGTGGATTCAGTCATGAGGACTTTGTAACTGCTTGTAAGGATTCACCACATAACTGGATGATCACTTATAATGAACACGAATGGTTACGAGAACAGTTTAGTGATTTCCATATGGAATCATTTGAGTTTCGTTATTCATTAGCTCATCGTAAGGAGAATAAAAACAAGAAAGAGGAGTTGTTGATTATGAATTATCAACTCCCACGAGATGCAGCAGGAGAAAATAACATTCTTGCTGAACTTCTAGATAGTGTGTAACCTAAGGAGGTTTCTATGTTGAACAAGTTGTATCACATCTATTCAGACGGTCAGTGTCTACATGCTAATCTGAATGAGGATTCGTTCAATGGTCTATGGGAATATTACTTCATGGAGGGAGTTAAGTGTGAGTATGAGGTGTGTGATGTTCGTAGAGAGGTGATGGCGGAGGCGAGTTACTAATGGGCATGTCAACTCAAAACATGAGTGGGAGAGGTAAAGGGTTATCATACTCAAAGAAAGCTGTTGGAGGGGATCCTGGTCCCCTTCCAGAACGTTCTAATCGAGTATTCACACCGAAGGAAAGAGAGGAGTTAAAAGAGATCTTTCATGAAGTGTTGGAAGAGTATGGTTTGGTGAGACGTAGAGAGGGGTAATACCCTCTTTTTTTCTGCCTATACGAATAAATATTCAAAACTAAAGATACATGGTTAAACTACTTCTTTGTTTCTTACCCATCCTCATCATTTTTATTGTGATGAAGTTGGTATTACTTTTGGGAGAAAGTGGAAAAGAAGTCAATTATGTCAAAGAAGAATCGAAGAAACCACATGGACCCTATGTCGATGCATATCCTGAAGAGGAGGATAATGGTGATGAAGACTGGTGAGATCATTCGTGCAGCAATTCGAGAGTATTATCAAGAGATAGGATTACCAGAACCAAACTGGAGGTGTAACCGTAATGATCAATGGTTTATTGATTATTGTGAGGAATTGAAGGGAAACTAAATATCCCGTATAATGATGAATGAAATGGAGTGACTTTCTAACTCATGGCTAAAGGATTTACAGTCAAAGCATCTAAACCCAATACAGTAAAGAAAACACCAGAAGCTGAATGGGATTATGATGACATTAAAGCAAGAATGAAAGGTAAGACAATTGTATTCTGTCTTCCTGGACGAGGTGTATCATATTTGTTCCTGAAGAACTTTGTACAACTTTGTTTTGATATGGTTCAGAATGGTATGGCCATTCAAATCAGTCAAGACTATAGTTCGATGGTGAACTTTGCACGTTGTAAGTGTTTGGGTGCAAACGTTCTTCGTGGTCCTGATCAGATTCCTTGGGATGGTAAACTTCATTATGATTATCAACTGTGGATTGATAGTGATATTATCTTTGATCCTAATAAATTCTGGCAACTGTGTGATCTTGCTCTGAATAAAGAAGGGGAAGAGAAAGAGATTGTTGCTGGATGGTATTCAACTGAAGATGGTCGGACTACTTCAGTTGCACACTGGTTGGATGAAGATGACTTCCGTAATAACGGTGGTGTAATGAACCATGAGATGGTAGATGGTATTCAGAAACGTAAGAAGCCTTTTACTGTTGATTACACTGGTTTTGGTTGGGTGATGATTCAGAAGGGTGTGTTTGAACACGCTGAGATGAAGTATCCCTGGTTTGCTCCTAAGATGCAGGTCTTTGAATCTGGAGCTGTTCAGGATATGTGTGGAGAAGACGTATCGTTCTGTCTCGATGCTATCGAAGCTGGATTTGATATCTGGTGTGATCCTCGTATTCGTGTGGGTCATGAAAAGACTCGAATCATCTGATATAATATTGAGGTAATCAAAGGTAACTATGGCAAAAGTTAAGAAGTCCCTTCTGGGTAATGTATTCATTGAGTCCACACCTAAGAAAACTCGTCAAGGATCTGGCAAACATAGTAAGTTTGCATCGTCATCGGGAAACAAAGCACCCAAACGATACAGAGGTCAGGGTCGAGGTTAATCTTAAAGGTTCTACATAACGTGGAACTTTTTTTTTTATGTTTATGTGGAAAAGAAAGAACAATCTAACTAATAAGATAATAATATTAGATGATGTCTTGTCTAGGAGTGAGTGTACAGAATTACTAGGTTATTATAAACCAACCCATGAGTGGTGTGGTTCTTATCCTATGAATGTGAAGAAGTCGGATAAGAGGATTATGAAATATATGAATAGGATAAGAAATCAAGTTAATCGATACACCAATAGTAACCTAAAGATTGATTGGTGTGAAATAGTCGAATGGCCAGTTGGTTCATCTAAACAACCACACTTCGATTCTACCTCAAACAAAACCAGATTTACTTCAATAACTTATCTAAACCAATTTTATGATGGTGGAGATACTTATATTGTTAATGATATTGTATTCAAACCAAAGATTGGAAGAACTGTGTGTTTTGATGGACAGTTTTATGAACATGGTGTTACTCCCATAGATAAGAGTAAGAGGTACACTATAGCTATTTGGTATAAGTAATGTCAACATTAATTTGTAACTTACCCAGTGAAGAGATATGGGTAAGGAAGGAATTCCTCACTGACCATCAATCTGGTCACGGAGAGTTCGTAAAGGGTGTCTGGGTGTCTTGTAAGTCTATTCCAGGACGTGCATTCTACTTTGAGACATATCTCCCAGAGTATGCAGCAATGTATGATAAACTCCCTATCGCTGCATTTGTTTCAAGACCTGAAACTCCATCACCTGATTTGAATCTACCTAATCTACAGTTCTGGAACTGTATGGATTATGGTGTGGTAAGTATTGCAAAACAGTTCATCGGATCTATGGACTTTGAACTATATACAAGAGATCATGGAATCATGAAAGGTACATACATTTGTACCATTGATAATTATCATGCAGATCCTGATGTGATTGATTACGCAACAAGTGAGAATCCTGCAGAACACAAGTCACACAATCTGATTGAACTTGAGAACGGACAGTTTGCTCTATATCCCAATAACAGGATGAGGATCTATGATAATAGTCTCACACCTGTAGATCCTAAGATGCCAGATTTCAAAGTGTCTACTGTGGAGTACTCAGTAGAGAATGGATTTGATAGACTGGGAATGGGAAGAGAAGATGAATATTTCTGGAAGACTGCAAAAGAACGCAAGGAGGAATCCGATGGCGAATCAGTTTCAGGTGGACAAGAGCTCAGATTTCGAGTCGAGAATGACACTGATCAATGAAGTATCAAGTGACAAGTACCTAGAACAACACAGGAGACAAATGGAAGAACAGAATTTACTCAGAGAGATTGCTAACGATAAGATCACTCCAAAGAACCAAAGAAAAGTCAACACTGATGGACTCTTCGAAGCAGAAGATTGTCCTACTTGCGGTGGTGATTGTGGATGTGGTACACAGCAAGTAATTATCGAAGACTGACCTACTAAATATTGGTGTCTTCTTGTATAAAGAATAAGTGCCAATTGAAAGAGTAAGTAAAGGCTTCAAAGATATCAGTGCAACATTTCAAGTCAATCCAATGAATGATGACTTGATTGCACTGAGAAACGAGAATGCAATTGCTCGTTCTCTCCGTAATCTGATCTTCACATCTCCTGGTGATAAACCTTTCCGACCAAATATTGGTTGTAGGGTTAGTGAGATGTTATTTGAAAACCTTGATACCATTACGGCTCAACAAATTAAAGGTGAGATTGAGTATACAATTAAAAACTTTGAACCAAGGGTTGATCTTCAAAAAGTGGAGGTTGAACCTAACTTCGAAAACAATGAATTTAATTGTCTTATCAAGTACGAAATTATTGGCATTTCAGAAATACAAGAACTCACGTTCGTGTTAGTACCCACTAGGTAAATGCCTTTAGTCAACTTTTCCAATGTCGATTTTGATCAGATAAAGGAATCTATCAAGGACTATCTCCGTGCAAATTCAAACTTCACGGACTATGACTTTGAGGGTTCTAACTTATCAACAATTATTGATACTTTAGCATACAATACTTACATCACTTCATATAACACCAATATGGTGACAAATGAGGTGTTTATTGATAGTGCCACCTTAAGAGAGAACGTAACTTCTCTGGCAAGAAATATCGGATATGTACCAAGATCAAAGACAGCATCAGTCGCCAATATCTCATTTGTTGTAGATGCATCTAATGTTCCTGCATCTTCACTCACACTTAAAGCTGGTATTGTAGCACTAACCACAAAAAGATTCTCAAATAAGGCATATACATTCTGTATCCCATCAGATATAACTGTTCCCATTAGAGATAATGGAGAAGCTAGATTCTTTGATATTGATGTATATCAAGGAACATATATTGAAACAACATTCACTGCGTCATCTAGAAATCCAAACCAAAGATTTATTCTTCCTAACGTTGGTATTGATACAGATCTTCTAAATGTATCTGTGTTCAACTCAGAAGATTCATCTGTTTCTAGAAAGTTCACACAGTTCAACAGTTTGTTTAATGTTGACGTAAACTCAGCTGTGTACTTTATTCAAGAAGTAGAAGGTGAGAGATATGAATTATTATTTGGTGATGGCCTGTTTAGTATAGCACTTCAAGATCAAAACTTTATTAAAGCCAGTTATATTATTACAGATGGTTCTGAGGCTAATGGTGTTGAAAGACTCGAATATGCAGGTAGGTTGGTAGACAATAATGGTAATGTTGTTAGTGGTGGCATATCTCTAGTAACAACTAATACACCTTCATATGGTGGTGAACAGATTGAAAGTGTGTCATCTATTAAGAAGTATGCACCTCTGATCTATGCATCACAGAACAGGGCAGTAACCTCTACTGACTATGAGTCATTGATTCCTAGAATTTACGCAGAAACACAATCTGTTTCGGCTTATGGTGGTGAGGACATGAGTCCTCCCGCTTACGGTAAAGTGTTTATTAGTATTAAACCACAACATGGTGAATTTCTCTCTACAACTGTTAAGGATAATATCAAGAATGAACTGAAGAAATATTCAGTTACAGGTATTCAACCAGAAATTGTTGATCTCAAGTATCTGTATTTGGAAGCAGATTTGTTTGTTTACTATAACACTAACGAAGCACCTTCTCCTGACTTCGTTAAAACTATTGTAAATTCTAATATTCAAGCTTACGCAAACTCAACTCAACTGAATAAGTTTGGTGCTAGATTTAAGTACAGTAAGTATCTGAGAATTGTTGATGATAGTCATGAGTCTGTCACTTCAAATATCACCAATGTGAGGATGAGAAGGGATATGGTTCCTGTTCTCAATACATTTGCAGAGTATGAAATTTGTTTTGGTAATAGATTCTATGTTAAGAATCAAGGTAGTAGTGCAAATAGAAGTGGCACCGTAGTTGGTTATAACATTCGTTCTTCAGGATTTAGAGTATCTGGAATTAGTGAAACTGTATACCTTGGTGATATTCCTGTTGGTGATCTTACAAGAGGTTCTATTATACTCTTTAAACTTAAGTCCCCATCAGAACCAGTAGTTATTAAAAAGAATCTTGGTTTTATTGATTATGTTAAAGGTGAGATTAAGTTGAACCCAATTAACATTATTTCAACAGAGGTTAAAACTGGAACTGTGGATGTAATTCAGATCTCTGCAACTCCATTCTCTAATGATGTGATCGGTCTTCAAGATCTTTATCTTCAGTTAGATATGAAGAATGTTACTATTGATATGATATCTGATCGTATCTCCTCTGGTAATGATATTTCTGGTAGTAACTACATTGTATCTTCTAGTCATGGAAGACAATCACTTGTTCGTGGAACTCCCGTAATTGCTGATTTTGAACAGGGAGGCACAGTTCAACTTACCGTTTCAAATAGAGGTTCTACAAGTGTGGTAAATACCAATAACACTACTACATCGTCGTCAACAACTTCGACAACTCCAACTAGTTCAACTAGTTCAACAAGTGCTTCAAGCACCCCAAGTTCGACTAGTTCTTCAAGTTCTTCGAGTTCTTCAAGTTCGACTTCATCCTCCAGTCCATCATACTCCAGTTCATCATACTAATAAGAAATGTCAGTAGATAGAGTAAAGTTTCAAGATATCGTCGAATCTCAACTCCCTAGTTATGTAAGGGAGGATTTCCCATTACTACCCGAATTCCTGAAACAGTACTATGTTTCTCAGGAGTTTGAGAGTGGAACTCTTGACATAATCCAAAATATAGACAAGTACACAAAATTGGATGAGATTTTCAATCTTTCCAATAGTACTGTTCTGCGTTCTGATCTTAACTTTACTAATACTACTATTGAAACTTCCTATAAAGGAAACTTTACTGATGGATTTCCCGATAATGATGGTCTAATCCAGATTGATGATGAAATTATCTACTACAAAACCAAAACTGATAATCTTTTTGAAGGATGTGTAAGAGGATTTAGTGGAATCACCACTTATATTTCTTATGACAATCCAGAACAACTAGTTTTTGAAAATACAAAAGCACAGTCTCACAAAGCTGATGCAGAAATTAAGAACCTAAATGTTATTTTTCTTCAGGAATTCCTAAAGAAACTGAAAAAACAAATTGCTCCTGGGTTTGATAGTAGAAATCTTTCTGATAAAGTCGATCCTAAAAACGTACTCTTTGGTCTAAACTCATTTTATAAGTCAAAAGGAACTAACGAATCTTTCGAAATTCTGTTTAGAGCTCTTTATGGAGTGAAATCACAGGTAATCAGACCTAGTGAATTTCTTTTCAGACCTTCTGATGCTGACTATAGAGTCACAGAAGACATGGTTATTGAACAAATTGAGGGAAATCCTCTTGATTTGGTTAATAGAACACTTCAACAACGATCGACTGGAGCAAAAGGAACGATCACAAAGGTTGAACCTGTCACATTTGACAAGGGTCAATTCTATCAAGTTGGTATTGACTTAGGTTATGACAGAGATATTGATGTCAGAGGTACCAAGTTTGCTCAATTTGAGTTAAATCCGAAGACAAAAATTCTCAATACAGTCAGTACTGGATCAACAATTATCGATGTTGACTCGACAATTGGTTTTGCACAGACTGGATATCTAATTTGTACTGATAGAAACAGTGATATTGTAAGACTAAGTTACTCAGGAAAGACTCTTAACCAGTTTACTGGTGTTGAAGGTGTCTTTGCACCCATCAATGAGAAGGAAGATATCCGTGATGATGACTTTTCTTTCGCTTATGTTGGTGCTGGCACTGAAAAAAGTATCAAAGTAAGAGTTGGTGCTGCCATCAATGAGTTCAAACAAAGTGATGTCACTAATTTAATTCAAAATGATGACTCAGTTGTCATCAAATCACTCGGAATTGAACAAAAAGACCTCAGAAGTAGAGGTTGGTTCACCAACCTCAAGACAACTCTTGACATTGAAGGGATTGTTGTCGTTGATGAAGAGGAAAGAATCTATGAATTGACCACTTATGACAAACATTTTTACTATCCTGGAGTAAATCTTCTTGTTTATAACAATGCAGGACTAGTTGTCAATGGTGTTATTACAAGAATTTCTGGTAAAACCTCATTTGTTGTAAGATCTGAGCGTAAAATCACTGATTTTGGTCTTGAAACTAAGTATAAAGTTGAATCACAGATCCTAAAAACCAATACTCGTCTGTATCCTAAGCTTTCTGAGTATATTACCAACGTTCAAAACACTTATTCTAAGTTTAATGGCGACACTTTAGTTACCTCAAACTCAATTCCTAGCCTTCTTGGTAGAAGTGTCAATCCAAATAATCGTTCTTACACCTTTAGTGGAACTTCGATCAACGAATTTGAGTTAAAACTCACCAATAATACTGATCATGGGTTCTATACTGGTGATGCAGTCTTCTATGAACAGGGTTCTGTAGATTTAATCAATACTACACCCGATGGTGTAGAGATTGTAACACAACAACTCAATGGATTTGAGGGTATTGATGAACTTGTCTTCTATGTGAAGAGAGTTGATCAAGAGAAAATCAAACTTGCAAGGTCTAGATCTGATATTTTTACAGATAAGTACGTTAGACTTATTGGACAAGTCGAAAATATTAAAATTACTGACTATGACCACTATTCTAAGAAACTTCTTCCTCAACCAATCGTCAGAGAAATCTTAAAACCTGACACAAATAGTGGAAATTACAAAACTCAACCTGAATTCTACAACGGTATCTTCCTGAATGGTGTAGAAATCCTTAATTACAAGTCATCAGACAAGATGTACTATGGTTCTGTTGTCAGTATTGACGTTGAAGATGGCGGAACTGAATTTGATGTTATCAATCCACCTCTGGTTCACATTCAAGACGTTGATTTCCTTATCCCACAAGCTATTGGTAGTGGTGCAACCGGTAATGCATCAGTAAAAGGTGATTTAAGAGAAATTAGAGTCATTGATTCTGGTTTTGATTATCAAGATACTCCTATTGTTTCCATTACTGGAGGTGAAGGAGAGGGTGCTAAGGCAGAAGTTAATATGATTGAAGTTGAATATTCAATTTCATTCAATGCTGGAGTTAATACTAGTAGAAATGGTGGTATTACTACAGAAACTAGTATTATTGGATTCTCTACTTTCCATAAATTTGCAGATAATGAGAAAGTTGTCTATGACACCAAAGATCAGAAGGGAATTGTTGGTTTAGTAACTGGTTCTTCTTATCATATCAGAGTTTTGAACGGATATGAGATCACTCTTCATAATACTTTTGATGATTCTAATGTTGGAATCAATACAGTCGAGATGACTGACATTGGTTTAGGTATTCACAACATTAAATCTGAAAAAAGAAAGAAAATTGTCTCCAGTATTGTTGTTACAGATTCAGGAAGTGGTTATCAGAACAAAAAGAGAAAGGTTTTCCTCGATGATGGTGTAAATGTTGGAACTGATGAAATTTATATTTTGAATCATGGGTATGATTCTGGTCAAATCATCAATTATTATGAAATTGATGGTGAAACACCAATTTCTGGCCTTAGTACAACCTCTGATTACTATATTCATAGGTTGGATGAGAATCATTTCCGTCTATCTGACTCTGGAACGGGTGCCGTTGCCAAAGATTACTATTATAAGAGAAATATCTATGTAAATTTGGAATCTAGGGGAACTGGATTCTTTAATTACAAACCTATTGTAGTTTCTGTTGATGGTGTTGTCGGTGTTTCGACTTTAGTTGGTCAAGATTTCGGATGTAAGGTTCAACCAATCATCAGAGGTGAAGTAGGATCTGTCGATATGATTCTCGGTGGTGAAAAATATGGTTCTGATGAGATTCTAAACTTTAACAGGTCTCCTGTTGTTAGATTTAAGAGTGGAGAAGGTGCAAAACTGACTCCAATTATTTCGAATGGTGAAATCGTTGATGTCGTCATTAATGAGAGTGGTTCTCAGTATTTTTCTTCTCCTGATTTGGTTGTCAGAGGTGAAGGTGGAGGAAACTTTGCTAAATTGATTGCAATTACTGATAATGGAAGAATTGTAGACGTAGTTATTGAATATTCCGGTATTGGATATGTTGCGAATAGAACAACAATTGAGGTTGTACCTGCTGGACAGTTCTATTCTGCTAGTGCAAGACTGAATGAGTGGAATATTAATAGATTCCGTAAGGAACTTAACAATATTGATGATTCTGATTGTATTATCTCAGAATCTAATAGTAACTTAGAACTTCAGATTTCTAATATCTACCCACCAAGAGAATTGAGAGAAAGTATCAACTCTCTTGAAGGTGATGGGTCTAAAAACTTCGGAAGAGTTGATCTTCTCAAGAAAAAAGGTTCAGAAGTTAATAATGATAAACACTCACCTATCATTGGTTGGGCATATGATGGAAATCCCATCTATGGACCCTACGGATTTGAGAATGCTAAGAATGGTCGTATCAAACAAATGTCCTCCAGTTATTCACTGAAGGATACTGAAAAAGATTCAGTACACAGACCCTCTAGATCCCTTTATCCTGGTGGTTTCTTCATTGAAGATTATTTCTTCACTAATAAAGGTGATCTTGATAAACACAATGGTAGATTCTGTGTAACACCAGATTATCCAAATGGAACTTATGCTTATTTTAGTACTTTTGAACAAACAGTAGCATCAAAAGGTCCATTTAAGAATTTCAAGACTCCTGCTTTCCCATACACTGTTGGTGATACTTTTAAATACAGACCAAATCTCTTTAATTTTACAATCAGTGCAAATCAAACAGATTACGATCTTGAGAAAAATGGTTGGTTCAGAAATACTGAAGCTTATCACTTAAACGATGATAGATCTGACTATGATTATGTTACTAACTCAAATGGTATTGAGCCACAGAGTTTAGTAGTAACTGCTGCGTCTAAAGGAACAATTCAGAATATTGGTATTGTAACTGGAGGTAAAAATTATCAGGTCAATGATAGACTTAGATTCAATAACAACTATACCAGTGGAAAAGAAGTTCAGGCTAGAGTTTCCAAAATTGAAGGTCAAAGAGTTATTGATGTCAGAACAGAATCAATTGTTATCAATAATGTTGAGTTTGTAACTGATAATGATCCAAATAAATTTATTGGATTTAGTTCTGTTCCCACAAACCTTGAAGCCAGTGATAGTATTAGGATTGATAGTCTGTCAGAATACTTCAAAGGTTTTAATGGTCAGTACACAGTTGGTGTTAGGTCTGATAACTTTGTTCTAAACCTTGGTATCCAAACATCTGGAGTAACTGGTATTACTACTTACTTCTATGTTTCTGGATCTCTATCATATCCATTCCTCAGACCAAATGATATTTTAGGTATTGGAACCGAAAGAGTCAAAGTTCTGAATATTGATAATGAGTTATCAAGAGTCCGTGTTATTAGAGAACAGGACGGAACAGTTGGTGTTGCACATACGAGTGGAGCTATTGTTCAAGAAGATCCTCGTAAGTTTAGAGTAAACATTGTTGGTCTTACCACAAGTAAGAAACTCAGAACAAATGAAGAGTATTACTTCATTCCAGGAGAGTCTGTTGGTGTTGGTACAGTTCTTGGTGTTGGTACCACTGTATTCCTCTCAGATGCTGGTGTTGGTGCAACATTTAGAAATCTAAATCCACAGTCTGTATATCTTCCTAACCATAAACTGGAAATCAACGACAAGTTGTATTACAACACATATACTAATACTTCCATTCAGTTCTGGAATGGTGTAGATGGTACAACATATCAAAATCTCTCTGATTATCAATTTGTATACGTTGTTCCTCTGACTCAAGATACTATTGGTCTTTCCACTGGTAAAGTTGGATTTGGAACAAATGGTGGTTATGTTGGTGTCAATAGTGCACCAGGTCTAATGTACTTTACCAATTCCGGTAATGGTGTATATCAGAGTTTTGAATCAGATCTCACTAATGTAGTAAGAGGACAGGTTAGTAAAAATCTAGTAAATGTTTCTACAGCCAAGACTCATGGAATTGTTGAGGGTGACAGAGTCTTTGTGAATCTCAAACCACTCACAACTAAAACAGTAGTTGTTAAGTATGATACTTCTAATAGAAGAATTGTATTTGATCAAAATAATTTTGATGGTTCAGATGTAGACCTGACTAGAAATACTATTACTATTTCAGATCATGATTATTCAACGGGTGATAAAGTTCTTTATCTTTCAAGTAGTCCTGTTGGTGGTCTTGAGAGTGAGAAATTGTATTTTGTTATTTCTTACGATAAGAACAAAATTCAACTGATCGAACATCAGTTTGATATCAACTCTCAATCACCTAAAATTGTTGATCTGACTTCTTCTGGTAATGGTTCTATCTCTAAAGTCAATCCTCTCGTTAAGGTAAGAAGAAATCAAAATCTTAAGTTTGATTTATCTGATTCCTCATTGTCTTTCCTTTCTAATGAGACTAGGTATAGTGCATTTGAGATGAATTTGTTCTCAGATTATCAATACCTAACTGAATATAGATCATCCTCAGAAACCAGAGAGTTTGAAGTTACTAGGTCTGGTAGACCTGGTTTAGATTCTGATGCTCATCTTACTTTGTTCGTAAGTGATTATGTTCCTCAAAATCTTTGGTATAACTTTGAACTGGTGAATCTAGATAAGATCACGCGTGATTGGAGAGAGTATTATATTGATATTGAGTCTCCTTCTAATAATCAAATCTTTGTTGAAACAAGTGAATACAATGGTACATATGATGTTGTTGGTGTTGGTTCTACCTCGATCAAATTCAACCTGAGAGGTAATCCCCAAGAAACATATTGGGATCAGAATACTGCATCTATTAAATATGAAACAACATCTAGAACAGCTTATGGTCCTATTTCAGATGTTAAGGTTACTAATCCTGGATATGGTTATCTGAGTCTTCCTGGTATCACTAGTGTAAGAAGTGATTTTGGTGATAGTGCAATCTTAGCTGCAGAAAGCAATAACATCGGTAATATTCTGAATACCAAGTATACAGCTAATAGAATTGGATTTGACTATCCAACAGATCAAACAATGAGAGTTGTCTCCAATGTTCCTGAGGTTGTGAGTGTTGAGACACTGGCTTCCTTCACTCAGATTGGAATTGCTTCTCAGGGTGTGAATTATTTGGTTGCTCCTGATCTTATTGTTATTGATGGATTTACCAATGAAGTTGCAGAAGAGATAGATCTTAAGTACAAACTTGGTGATCCTAATGTAGATATTCTTACGAACACTTTTGGTTTGTATCCTGTCCCACCAAGAATTATTCCTACAAATAACTCTAATGGTGTTGGTATTAGTTCTGGTTTGTATAACTCTTCCAACAAAACAGCTCAAGTATTCTTGAGTAGAGGATTTAAGGATATCAAAGATTTCCCATTCGAAGTCAATGATTTGGTATTCATTGAAAATACTTCTGTTGGTATTGGTACTACTGGATCTGGTTATAACTCATCCGATTATAGTCATCAATTCTTCACAATTGTTGCTATTGATCCTAATATTGGGGGAGCAAATGGTTCTATCACTTATGACATGAGTGACATGATTGATGATGGTGAGATTGCTGGAACTTACGATATTCTTGGTTCGTTTGGTAATGCTGTCCCTGTGAAGCATATGCCAATATTCAAACCAGAATTCAAGAAAAACGATCTCTTGATTGGTGAATCAGTTGTTGGATCGTCTGGTGGTAAGGGTAAAGTTCTGAGCTGGAACCCAGTAATTGAAGTTGCTAAGATTTCAACTAGAACTGGTTTCCAACCAAATGAAGTTCTCACCTCTCAAAGTTCTGGAACAATCTCGATTGTATCCTCAGTTAAAACTTATGATTCAGAAATCAATACGATTCCTGGTTCTGAAGTTATCAACGGTTGGGAAAAGATGACTGGATTTATGAATGAAAGTCTTCAAGTACTTCCTAACAGTGAGTATTATCAGAACTTCTCATATTCTGTGTCTTCTGAAGTTCCATTTGACATCTGGGAAGATGCTGTAAACTCTATTAATCATCCAGCTGGTCTTCAGAAATTCTCTGACCTTCAGGTTTTGAGTGTTCCTGCATATAACAGACCACTATCACCAGATGCATCTGTTGAGATTACTGTTGATGTTATCAGTGATGCTAGTATTCACTGTTTTACTAACTGGGATGATGTAAGTGAAAGAACAACTTTTGTCAATAATGTTGATCTCTCCAAAGAAATATACTTTGAAAATAAAATTCTTACTGATCACTTCGAATGTGTCACTAACAAAGTGACCATCATTGATGACATTAGTCCTAATTTTAATAGTGATCGTAGAGATACTGAATTTATTGATATTGGTCAGTTTGATTTGACTTCTAAATTCAACAGAATGTTGTCTTTCATCATTGACACCACATTCACAGAACAAAGACAATTTAGTATTACTTCTTTCATTCATGATAGCATTAATTCTTATCAACAAGAATATGGAACCCTCACCACCGCGGGTCCATTAGGATTCTTTGATTGGATTAAAAATGAGGAAGGTTGGACATATAGATTCTTCCCAGTCAAACCAAGATTTAATAACTATGAAGTTTCCATTGTGTCTATCGGTATTCATGATGTCAATCTTGGAATTGGTACAAATACAATTGTCAGTGGACTTAGTGGTAATAACTTATTTGTAGGTAAAAATACAAATATTGCAGTTGGTAGTAGTGATGTTGTTGTATCCTACGCTTCCACATTTAGAGCGGCCAAATCAAGACTTCTTCTTGAAGATACTGAGGGTTTCACACATGGAACAGAGGTCACAACTGTTCATAATGGTACAGATGTATTCTTCACTGAATTTGGTCAACTTGTTTCTACTCCTACTCGGTTCAATTATGGTAACAATGGAATTGGAGTATTTGACGCCAACATTGTTGGTGGAGAAGTTCAGCTGAAATTTACACCAATATCTGGTGTTGGTGCTACAGTAACTTCATCCTCACTTTTGGTTGGTGATGCTGGTGTTGGTATTGGTTCTACCAATATGAAGACAAGTAGACTAATGGAGAACTCCGTTACTATTGGATCTTCTAGTTCCCCAACATCACACAATATTGCTTCTTACGGTAACCCATTCAGATGTGGTTCATATTTCATTGTAGCCAGTGATACTACCAATGGAATTCACGAATCAACAGAAGTTGTCATGTTGAATGATGACAACGGTGAGGAGTTTGCTGAATTTGCATCAATTAGAACAGGATCTGAGGCTATCGGCACATTTGGTGTTACTACAGATACTAGTAATACTATTCTTCAGTTCTACCCAGAAGCAAATATTAACGTTAAAGTAAGAGTTGTTGGAGTAGAGATTCAAACATTTGAAGGTAATGACTTCCCAGATTCCAAGGAAAGTAACTTCGATGAAATTGTAAACGTCAACTCTCAGTATAAAGGTACTCAACTAGAACAACAGAATATTTTCCAAGTTAATCAGAGAGGGAATCTAACTGTAGATCAGTCTGGAATATTCGTTAGAAGTTTCAGAGGAGATCTTGATAGTGTTGTTGGTGTAGGAACAAATACAGTTAATATTCCTTATCATCTCTTCGAAACTGGTGATCGTATTCTCTATGATGGAAACGAAGGAAGAACTGGAACTTCTGTCAATAGAATTGGTATTGTTGCAACAACCGTTGCAGGTGTTACTACTGATAAACTTCCCAGAGATCTTTACGCAGTTAAGGTTAATGATACACAAATTGCTTTCGCTGAAACACCAGAAGATGCACTCTTAAGAGAACCCAAAACTTTCGAAATCAATTCTGTTGGTATTGGTACATTCCACAGAATCTTCTCTCAAAAAAATGATGAGAGAACTATGATTCTCCTTGATAATATAATTCAATCTCCACTTGCTGATAGTGACGTAAAGACTCAACTTTCCGAAAATATTCAATCAAATACAGAACTCAAAGTTACTGGTATCACTTCATTCTTCTCTGATGATTTTATTAGAGTTGATGATGAATATATGTTGGTTATTGCATCTTGGTTCGATAGTGAGGATTCGAATTTCTATCTAGAAGTTGCGAGAGGTATGATGGGATCTCCTCTCGACTCCCACTCTATTGGATCAGACGTGGTCAAAGTTTCTGGTCAATACACTATTGTTAATAACGCTATTAACTTTGTTCAGTCTCCCAAGGGTAAAAATCCATTATCAACAACGACGGATGGTCCTGATGAAACTGATTGGACTGGTATCACTACGAGTTCCAGTTTCCAGGGTCGTGTGTTTAATAGGACTTCATTCCAAGGTGTTGGTGTTACCACTGAGAACTATGACAATAACCACGTCTTTGATGACATCTCTTCTCAGTTCACTGGTATTAGAAGTGACTTTACACTGAAGTATGAAGGTAATGATGTTACTGGTATTTCTACTGATAACGCTTGGGTATTGATTAACGGTGTATTCCAACATCCTGATAGTGTTGCTAGAAATGGTCGTGATGAGTCCCCATCATACAATTTGACTGAATCTGGTAGTAGTACAACCATCAGATTCTTGGCCGATGAATACACAGGTGAGAACAATACTCAGACGTATCCTCGTGGTGGTATTCTGATGGAAGTAGGATCTACTCCTGGATTTGGATATCAACCTCTGGTATCTGCTGGTGGTACAGCTACTGTATCTGTTGGTGGATCAGTTACGGCTGTTAGTATTGGAAACACTGGTTCGGGTTATCGTTCTGGTCTTCAGACAGTCAGAGTTGGTGTTCAGACCTATAGTTCAGGTGTACCAAATATCCACTATGTTGGTGTGGCCACTGTATCTAATGGTCATGTAATTGGTGTTGCCGTTACCAATGGTGGTTCTGGTTACAGTACGGCTCCCGAAGTTGTAATTGATTCACCTCTTCCTTATGACAATATTCCTCTTATCTACAGTGCATCCTCACCAGCCGGTGTTGGAACTGGAGCCAAGGTTGATATCACTGTTGGTATGGGTTCAAGTGTTATTGACTTTGAACTGGTTGACAAGGGAACAGGATATGGTAACAGAGGTATTCTAACTATTGGTGTCGGTGGAACAACCGGTATTCCTCTTACTGGAGGAACTCTCAGTGAGTTCCAAATTGAAGCTATTAGAACTCAACAGGATCAGTTCAATGGTTGGTATATGGGTGAACTTGAGGTCTTTGATTCTATTAGTGATGAATTTGATGGTATCACCAAAACCTTCAACTTAAGTATTGGTGGTGAGGGTGTTGCTGTTGTATCAAGAAAAGGCTCCCAAATTGAAATTAAAGATGTTCTCTTGGTATTTGTAAATAGTGTTCTTCAAGAACCTGGTGAATCCTATGATATGCAGGGTGGTTCTGTTATCAGATTCTTCGAAGCACCAAAACCTGGTGACAAAGGAGAGATCTTCTTCTATAAGGGAACTAGAGATAAGGATGTCTTGTTCAAGGATATTCTGGAAACTGTGAAGGAGGGTGATAGTCTGAAAATTGACCATTATCCAAATAAAGGTCAAACATTTGGTTTGGTTCAGGAAGATAGAATTGTTACTGGTATTAACACTATTGACTCTGTGAAAACAACACCTTATGTAAACCCAGGTGTTACTACTGAAACAACAATCTTGAGACCAGTAACCTGGTGTAAACAACTCTCTGACGTTGTTATTGATGGTGAGAAAGTTGGTAAGTCCAGAATGCACTATGAACCAAATATCTTCCCATTTGGTTATCTTATTCAGTCTGTTGGTGTTACTACAACTGTATTCTACATTGATAGTCTGAAACCTCTATTTGATGCGGTTAATGAGACTGAGGAAGAAGGATATCAAAATGTAATTCAACTCATCTCTCAGGATGAGAATGTCACTGGTATCATCACGGCATTTGTAAATGATTTTGGTCAGATTGATAGATTTGACATCGTCAATCCTGGAACTGGATATACAGCAAATCCACAAATTTCTATCGCTAATCCTCTTGATGGAACTAGATCATTTGTTGATTCTACTATTCAAAATGAACAAATTGTTGGTTTGAATATTATTTCAGCAGGTTCTGGATACACTTCAACCAATCCTCCTATTGTCATGGTTGAACCACCAAAATATGCAATTGAGAAATGTGATGTTTCTGATTACTCTGGTGATTATGGAATCATTGTTGGATTTGGTACTGTAACTGCAGCACCTAAAACCCAGTTCGTATTTGACTTCTATATTCCAAATGATAGTTGGATGAGGAACACCTCACTGGTATCTGATCCAGTTGTCACTAGTGGTATTCAAACTGGTGATTTCTTCACTGTGTTCAATAGTGTTATGACTCACTCTAAAGGAACTGTTGTTACCTTGGAGAATGATAATACTACTAGAATTGGTGTTTCTACAGAGTTTATCAATAACATCTATCAAGTTGATAGTGTTTCTACATTGAACGTCAATGTAATCGGTGTTGGTGTCACAGCTGTTAGAAGAGTATTTACTAACATTGTTGGTTTCTCTAGTGATGGTCTTTCCTTCGACTCTAATCTTTATAAGTTTGATTCTACCTTGTTTACAATGGATAAAGTTAACTTTGAAGTATTCTCTGGTGGTATTGGAACTGCATTTAACTTCGGTGAATACAGTTGGGGTAAAATCAACGTTAAGGGTAGACCAGATGCTCAACAATTCAACTTCTACGGTGGTAATGGATACTCAGGTCTTACAACTTCTACCTATGTAAGAAGATTTAAGGATCTGAAATTCAAGAACTACGATGTGATCGATTACTGATCATCTAAATACTTCTACGAAATAATACCTGGCGAGTAATGGCAAAATTAGGTATAAACACCGGAACCAATGCAAATGATGGAACTGGTGATACTCTGCGAGCAGCTGGTGGTAAGATTAATACCAATTTTGATGAGGTTTACTCAACTATTGGTGACGGTACAAACCTATTCACAGGTATTGTAACTAGTATTACCGCTGGTAACTTTATTAGTATCTCCACTTCTTTTGGTGATGTGACCATCACTGGATTGGCGAATACAGAAAACATTAATGCGGAATCTCTAATTGTAACTGGCATCTCTACTCTTGGGATGATTACCAGTGTGAATACGATGGGAATTGGAACCATCTTTTCTCCAAGAATCGAAGTCACTGGTCCAGTTATTGCTAATACTTTAGTTGGTGATGGATCTCAGATTACTGGTTTGGCTACAACTGAGTTTGTAACCGCAGATACTCTAGTTGTTATTGGTATATCTACCTTAGGTATCGTTACTGGAACTGATTCAGTTCAGGCTACAGATTTCTATGGAAACTTCCACGGTGACGGGAGTAAGGTAACTAATATTCAATATTCAGAGGTTGCCGGTATTGCAACCTTCGCTACTTCTGCTGGTGTTGTCACTTTTGCAACTAACGCTGGACTCTCAACAAACGCCACTAACGCAGTTCATGCAACCACAGCTGGGGTTTCATCCTACACAAGTAGTTGGGTTGTAGGAGAAGACCCATCAAACAATTCACACTATAGATTTACTGGTCCTGGTATTTCTACAGATGAAGATGATCCAGAACTGTACTTAGTAAGAGGTGGAGTTTATAGATTCACCAATCAGATGGGTAGGCATCCCATCCAATTCCAAACAGATCCAAATGGTTCTATTGGAAGTGCAAGTACATACACAGATGGTATCACTAATCCCTCTACTGTAAATGGTGACACAATTTGGGATGTCCAGATGGATGCTCCAAATCAGCTATATTATCAATGTAAAACTCATGGAACTATGGGTGGTTCCATTAGAATTCTCAACAATGATTCGGATTTTGCGGGATATGCAGATGTAGCTGGTATTGCCACTTACGCCACTAATGCTGGTTTATCCACTAATGCTACTTTTGCCACAACTTCTGGAGTATCTACAACCTCTGGATACGCAGATGTAGCAGGTATTGCAACAAACGCAACTTTTGCTGGGTTTGCAACCACAGCTGGTATTTCGACTGTTTCTGGATACGCCGATGTAGCTGGTATTGCGACATTTGCTACTAATGCTGGTGTTGCAACATTTGCTCCAACTTCTGGAGTATCCACAACTTCTGGATACGCGGATGTAGCAGGTATTGCAACTTTTGCAACTAACGCTGGACTGTCAACTAACGCTACCTTCGCTGGATACGCAACCAACGCTGGTTTATCCACTAACGCTACCTTAGCTGGATACGCAACTAACGCTGGATTATCAACAAACGCGACCTTTGCTGGGTTTGCGACCACAGCTGGTATCGCAACAGTTGCTGTAAATGCACAGGGACTTACTGGTAGTCCTTCTATTGATATCAATCACCTTGAAGCAAATGATATTCTAGTTACTGGTATTTCGACTCTTGGTGTTGTAACTGGAGCTACTTACTATGGTGATGGTACTAACCTGACTGGTATTGTCCTCAACAATAGTGTTCAAACATTTAATAACCTTGCAGTTACCGGTGTTTCTACTCTTGGTGTTGTCACAGGCACTCAATCAATTTCTGCTACTAATATCTACGCTACTGATATTGTAGCAACTAATGTTAGTGGTGATGGTTCTGGTCTTACAGGAGTTATCGCTTCTGGTTCTGTTGGTCTGAAACTTGATGATGTTTATGTTGGTGCTGGATTTACCTCTATTGATTTTAGATATGAGGGAGAACAAGTATCTTCATTTACTGGTGTAGGAAATACAGCCGTATTCAATACCAAAATTCTGGCATCTACGGCAGATACTAGATCCAACACACTGGTTGTAACAGGTGTTTCTACTCTTGGTGTCATTACTGGAACCACTTCTATTGAGGTCAATGAGATCTATGGTGACAACTTCACTGGTAACTCTGGATCATCTGATCAAGTCAAAACACAATCTCAATCACTGGATGTAGATTACAATGTAACCTTTGTTGAGGGTAACAATGGTTCTCCAACAAATGAGAATGTATTCACAAAAGCAAATCTTACCTATAACGCTTTCAGTAATATCCTTTCGGCACCGAATGTTTCAGCTAGTTCTTCTGTAACTGCTGTTAATTTCTATGGTGATGGTTCTGGAATCACTGGTGTCACGGCAGCAGGAACCGGTATCAATATTAGTGATAGTGATTCTGTCATTGGTGTTGCTGGAACAATTAACTTTGGAACTAATCTTTCGGTATCTCCAGTATCTGCTGGTGTTGTTACCGTAACTGCTTCTGGTGGTGGTAGTGGAATTACAACGGCCAATATTTTAGCTGATAGTTTGGTTGTATCTGGTGTTTCTACACTCGCCTCTGTGACTGTTACTAGTATCACTGGTGATGGTTCTGGGTTAACTGGTATTGGTACATTCTCTCGTAACTATAATGATCTAAGTAACAAACCAACAATCCCAACCAATAACAATGAGTTAACGAATGGTGCTGGATTCATTACCGCAACTGGTAATGGTTCTGGATTGGTTGATGGTCGTTGGACATTGGGTGCCAATGGTTCTAATGATTATACTTTCACAGGTATTGGTTTCACACAAACAACAAATGATCCTGACCTCTATCTGGCAAGAGGAAATGTCTATGAGTTTGTGAATGGTATGGGTGCACATGGATTCCAGATTCAAGATACTCAGAATGGAACCATCGGTAATCCATACAACAATGGTGTTACCAACAATGGAACAAATAATGGCACTGTGAAGTTTGAAGTTCCATTTAACTCACCTGATACGCTTTATTATCAGTGTGTTTCACACGTTGCGATGGGCGGAACTATTTTCATCTATCCAACTCTCAGATAACCCTATAAATACTAAAAACTCTTGTAAACAATGGCAGCAATAATTACTGACCAACTTCGTATTCTGAATGCAAGAAATTTTGTTGCTGGAGTTCAGTCAACATCTAACTCTTATTACGCATTTATTGGTCTCCCAAATTCTTCTGATTATCAGACAAACTGGGATCAGGATCCTCCTTCTCCCAGAGACAGTTTTTCTCAATTTGAGGACAACTGGGATACAATGATTGCCATGAAGAAAATCAATCCTGGTGATATCACTCAGGTTGTGAGGAAGAACGTCTGGACATCAGGTATTACCTATGACATGTACAGAAATGATATTACAAGAGATAACCCTTCACAACCCTCTGGTGCATTTGATCTTTATTCAGCAAACTACTTTGTAATCAACTCCGACTTCAGGGTTTATGCTTGTTTGTTTAACAATGCAACTCCTGAAAACAATTATCAGGGTGGACCTTCACTAGATGAACCTACATTTACAGATTTAGAACCCAGAGAGGCTGGTTCCTCTGGTGATGGGTACATTTGGAAATATCTGTATAGTATTCCCCCTAGTCAAGCAATTAAGTTTGATTCTACAAACTATATTCCTGTTCCCACAGATTGGTTTACAAGTAGCAAACACGCTTCTGTGAGAGAGAATGTTAAGACCAGTGGTCAGTTGAAAATTATTACTATTAGAGATCGTGGTGTTGGTATTGGTACGGCAAATATCACCTACACTAATGTTCCTATCCTTGGTGATGGTAATGGAGCAGAGGCAACTATCGTTGTCAACAATGATTCTAAAGTTGAGTCGATTACTCTTTCTAAAGGTGGTAAAAACTATACATTTGGAACTGTAGATTTGGCAGCTGGTGGCGTTCCCTCAGGTGTTTCTTCTCCTGTATTCAATGTTATTATTCCCCCTAAAGGTGGACATGGTGCTGACATTTATAATGAACTTGGAGCATATAATGTTCTGAACTATGCTCGTTTTGAAAATGATACTGAAAATCCTGATTTTGTTACCGGTAACCAATTTGCTAGAGTTGGTATTGTTCAAAATCCAAATTCATACGGAACTGAATCACTCCTTAGTGTAGATAAGGCCAGTGCCCTTTATGCATTG
>Ga0208159_1000237_pt1 | contig 23115 bp, 32 predicted proteins | sample 9_EtaG_FD_184082 | JGI IMG/M metagenome (GOLD analysis project Ga0208159, IMG submission 184082) | Marine viral communities from the Subarctic Pacific Ocean - 9_ETSP_OMZ_AT15188 metaG (SPAdes) (version 2) | ecosystem: Environmental > Aquatic > Marine > Oceanic | place: Pacific Ocean | collected... | reverse complement strand
GGAACAACTGCGCCAAACACAAAACTTGAAGTTGGTGATTGTGAATCAAGCGGAAACATTGCCGACGGTAACATTGCGGTAAAAACAAAATCAAACAACACCGCAATTGTAATTCAAGAAGCGTCGGGCGCTGAACAATGGGGACTTGGTGTGAATGTTGACGGTGATTTGATTTTCACGGATTCAGGAACCGAAAGAATACGATTTGACGACGGGACTGGAAATGTTGGAATTGGCACAAGTTCGCCTTCCCAAGTATTGCATGCAAAAGCTAATGATGCGACTTTATTGTTGCAAGATTCAACGACAAGTTTTAGTTCGCAAGCGTCAGGTATTATATTAACTTGCAGCGACGGAAGCGGAAATGCACGAACAGACGTCCAATATAAACTTAAAGTAAATTCAACTAATTTCGAAATAACATACGGTAGTTCAAACGCCCAAAGATTTAAAATTGAACAAGACGGCGGGTTGTTTGTTCCTTCATTGCTTGGAAGTTCGGATTCAAATCCGCTTGTAAGATATAACACAACAACGGGTGAATTGTATTACAATTCATCATCAATAAGGTACAAAGAAGACGTCACCGATATTGAAAGCACAATTGACAAAATCAATAAACTGCGCCCGGTAAAATTTAAAGTAAAAGAATCACAACAATACACAACCGGTTTGATTGCTGAAGAAGTTGTTGAAGTGATTCCTGAACTAACATTTAAAAATAAAGTTGAAGGTTTTGATGAACCGCAAATTGACGGTGTTTCATACGGTGATTTGCCTACATATTTATTGAAAGCAATACAAGAACAACAAGAAATGATAAATGAATTGAAGACAGAAATACAAACTTTAAAATCACAAATAAATTCATAAAAACATGGCAAATACTTATTCATGGGTCATTGGTGACCTCGAAGCAAAAATCGAAAGCGACGGCATGCAAAACGTCATTGAAACTGTTCATTGGCGATTGCAAGCAACCGACGCAAATGATAATGTTGCGGACGTTTACGGTTCAATTGGACTTGAAGCGCCTGAAGCTGAATCATTCATTGAATTTGATTCATTAGCAAAATCTGACGTTGAAGGTTGGCTTGAAGCAAATCTTGATGTTGATTCATTAAAAGCGGGACTTGATTCCCAGCTTGAACTTATTGCAAACCCGACACATGTCAATTTGCAATTATCTTAATTATTAATTTTTAAATTTTTATATCATGGGAAAAAAAGAAAAGACCCCAATTATGATTGACGAACAAGAATATTTTTTTGAAGACTTGACAGATGAACAAAAAGCACACGTCAATCACATTGCGGATTTAGACCGCAAAATTGTAAATTCAAAGTTTAATTTGGAACAACTTGAATTCGGCAAACAAGCGTTTGTGACTGCTTTGAAAGAACTGTTGTAATATGAACCCAATCAACGGAACAACTTTTTTGTTGTACAAAGGCGACATCGCGGTTGGTCACACAACGGGTGTTGCCTTGACGTTGGACATTGACCTTGTTGAAAGCACAAACAAAGATTCACTTGGGTTTCAAGAACTATTGCCTGGCGTTCGTTCGGGTCAACTTACTGCAACGGGTTTCACTAATTATGACAACGCCGTAAACTTTGAAGAACTTGCGGACATGGTATTGACGCGCACCCGCGCTGAATTCTTTTTGTCGCAAGCTACGGGCGCACAAGGACTTGTTTTTCAAGGCGAAGGATTTGTCACAAGTGTTGAAGAAGTTGCGGAAATGGAAGCCGTGACTTCATTTGACCTTGAAATCACCGTGACCGGACTTTATTCAATTATCGACGAAACCGACGGTGAAATTTGGAACTCTGCAAATGACATTTGGAATCAAGTTGACATAAATTGGAACAACATTTGACAATTTTAAAATCCGTATATTTGTATAAAATTTTTAAACCATGGCAACATCTGGAGTTTTTAACGGAACCGATTTAATTGTAAAACTTGATACAAACGGCGGTACACTTGCGAAAGTTGGTCACACAACTTCGTGTTCAATTTCACTTTCAAATGATTTGCCGGAAGCCACAACCAAAGATTCAGGCGGATTCGCTGAACATATTGCGGGTGTTATTTCCGGGGAAATTTCTTTTGACGGTTTGGTTGTTTACGATGAAAGCGGTTCACCAACACCAAAGAACGCAATTGACCTTGCTGACTTTCTAATTGCACGAACCAAACTTGACGTTTCTTTTGGAACTGAAGAAACTGGCGACGCGGTTTATTCCGCTGACGGATTCTTATCAAGTGTTGAAATTTCGGCGGAAATGGAAAGTCCCGTTTCTTATTCGGGTTCAATTACATTGACCGGTACGATTGCAAAATCTACTAACTAAAATAACGTAAAAAGGTTATTATAATGGCAAACAGAAAAAGGGGGTTTTACACCGTGAAACTTGGTGGGAAAAACCGCACGTTGCATTTTAGCATGAATTTTTGGGCAAACTTCACCGACGAATTGAATTTGCCTATTGACCAAATCGGTAATGTTTTTCAAGGGGGCGTTTCAATAACTGCGATTCGCGCCCTTGTTTATTCCGCATTGTTAGCGAATGAACAAGAACAAGGAAACGAAATCGACTTCACAATTTTCACGGTTGGCGCTTGGCTTGAAAACCTTGACGCAACTGAACTTGAAAGTATTGTTGAAGCAATGACCGAATCAAAAATTCTTGGAAACGACTTGAATGCGGGAATAAAACGCAACGTCACAAAATCCACAAAAGCGTCGGGAAAGTAAAAACCCGGCTTACTTGGAATCATTTGCTTGACTACTACATCGGGCAAGTCGGGGTTCAACCAAAAGATTTTTGGTCATATACTTGGGCGGAAAATCAATTGCTTGGCGAAGCGCATACAATCAAACAAAACTTGGAGTGGGAACGAACGCGCTATGTTGCAACAATGTTGTTCAACATTAATTGTTCAAAGCGTGCGCAAATGATAACGCCCGACAAACTTTTCCCATTGCCACAAGACGTTTACTTGGAACGCGGAAAACCAAAGTCAGAACCAAAACAAGCAATGGAATTTTTGAAACGTGTTGAACAAATGAAGAAACAAAAAGGGCAATGATGTCCTTTTTTTATTTCGTATTTTTGTGGAAAACTTATCCATGGCAAACACCTTGAAAGTAGTATTGACTGGCGACGCGTCGCAACTGAATTCAGCACTTAATAAGACAAGCGCACGTTTGAAAAACTTTGGTTCAAAGGCGCAAGCAATAGGTTCAAAAATTTCAAGAAAATTGACAATGCCGTTGACATTGGTTGCTGGGGCATCGGTAAAACTTGCGGTTGACTTTGACAAGTCAATGACAAAGATTGAATCCCTTGTTGGAATCGCGGGTGATGAAGTTGCTAAAATGGGTGAAACCGCCAAGAAAATGGCAACCGACACGGGACGTTCAGCATCGGAAGCCGCTGACGCATTGTTCTTCATCACGTCCGCCGGTTTGGAAGGCGAACAAGCAATGAACGTTTTGAACGCATCTTTGCAAGCCGCCGCGGTTGGACTTGGTGACACCGCAACTGTTGCCGACCTTGCAACGTCCGCAATGAATGCCTACGGTGCAGACACTTTAGGGGCATCGGACGCAACCGACGTTTTGGTTGCCGCCGTTCGTGAAGGTAAACTTGAATCCTCTGAACTTGCTGGCGCAATGGGTTCTGTTTTGCCAATCGCGTCAAACATGGGTGTTTCATTCAACGAAGTGGGTGCGGCATTTGCAGCAATGTCCCGAACGGGTACGAACGCCGCGGTTGCATCAACACAATTGCGTGGAATCTTGAACGGTTTATTGAAGCCAACAAAAGAAGCTGAAGACGCACTTTCCGGAATGGGATTGTCGTCGGCTGACCTTCGTCAAACAATTCGTGAGGACGGTTTATTGGCAACCCTTGAAATTTTAAAAACAAACTTTGAAGGCAATGACGAAGCCGCCGCAAAGGTATTTGGAAACGTTCGTGCATTGTCCGGGGTCATGGATTTATTAGGTGCGGGGGTTGATTCAACCCGTGAAATCTTTGCGGAAATGAACAAGGTTCAGGGCGCAACGGCAACCGCATTTGATGCAACTTCACAATCCGCATCATTCCAATTGCAAAAAGCATTGACCGGTGTTCGTAATTCATTGACCGAAGTCGGCGGAACTTTATTGTCAGCGGTATTGCCACACATTCAAAAATTCACAAGTTTCATTCAAGGATTGGTTCAATCTTTTATGAATTTAAGTCCACAAACGCAAAGTTTGGTTTTGGGACTGACTGCGATTGCCGCGGCACTTCCGGCAATTTTAAGTGTTGCGGGTGCATTGGCAACGGCACTTGCTGCGATACTTTCGCCCGCTGGACTTGTTGTTGCTGCACTTGCTGCGGTTGCAACAATTGTTGTTCAAAACTGGGGCGTTGTAAAAAAGACGCTTGTTGACGTTGCAAACTATTTTATTGACCTTTACAATGAATCATTGGCGTTTCGTTTAATCATTGAAGGGTTTGTTGCGCTATTTAAAACAATTTTTGACGCCGGTGTTGCGCTTGTAAACGGTTTGATTAATCAGTTCAAAATAGCCGCCAATTTTATCAAGGGACTTTTTTCAAATGTTGGAAAAATTGTGCAAGGTGCTTTTTCATTAAGTCCAAGCATGATGAAAGAAGGACTTGAAGGAATTAAAGATGTACTTGTTGATGGCGTTACCGACACGGCGCAAAATGTCAAAGACGTGTTTGCTGACATTGGAACCGCGGGTGCTGACAACTTTACTGAAGCATTTGAAAAATCTATGCGTCCGCAAAAAATTGCGAACGTGACTGAAGAAGGGTTGCAACAAGGGCTTGATAATGTTGTTTCTACAATTAAAAACAAAGTCGCCGGTATCTTTACAGTTGGCGGTGCTGGCGCAACTGCAACTGGCGGAACGACAGCAACAACGGGCGGTGAAGGTGACCCAACATTTTCAAGCGTATTTGGAACGCCTGAAGCCGAATCGTTTGACCCTAATGCGGTTGAATTTATTGACGTTGATTTTGAAGAACAAGAAGCCGCGCTTGACGGTTTGATTCAAAAAATGAAACAAACAAAAGCCGTGAACGAACAATTAGGTGAAGGAATGCAAGCCGCGTTTGGTGCAATGGGACAATCAATTGTTGAATCCCTTGGACTTGCTGACAATGCGTTTGGCGCATTCTTGTCATCATTCATTACAAATGCCATGCAATTTATTGCGGTATCATTAGCGCAATCAATGGGACTTGCGGTTCAGGGTGCCGCACAATCCGCCGCCGCCGCTGGACCTTTTGCCGCGTTCGTACTTCCAGCGCTTATTGCTGGGGCAACCGCCGCGATTTCGGGTGCATTCAAAAAAGTCCCAAAATTTGCAAACGGTGGTATTGTATCAACTCCAACACTTGGAATGTTTGGTGAATATGCTGGCGCACGTCAAAATCCTGAAGTTGTTGCACCGCTTGACCGATTGACTTCAATGATTCAACCAAGGGGCGCGCAACAAGTTGACGTTGGCGGTTCATTCCAATTACGTGGTCAAGACCTTGTTGTCGCATTACAACGCGCCGAAACAAATCGTGGACGTATAAAATAAAAAAATGGCTTACGGGGTTAAATATAGACTTGAATTTTCTGACGTTTTAGAAAACGGCAAAAAAATAGAAATTTTAAAAGACAATTATTCGGGCGCGGTGTTGCCGCTAATTGGAACGGCTGACCCGGTTTCAATTAAGTGGGAAGGCGATGACGACTTTTATTCGCCAATAATTGGTTCGACTTGTACGTTGAATTTATTTGTCACCAACGATGTTCAATACGATAATTTTTACGCATTTGATGAAGAAGAATTTAAGGTCAAAATTTACTACAAAGACGCGTCAAACAATTATCAACTTTATTGGACGGGATTCATTGTGACGGATTCTTACAAACAAGCATTGGCGTCAACACCTTATCAAATAAGTTTGCAAGCGCATGACGGTTTGGGACTTTTATCAACCAAGTTCATGGAAATTTTGGACACCGACGATTTTTTGAAATATGTAACAATTCAAACAAGACATTTAATTTTAAATTTAGTCAATGAAGCCATTTCAAAAACTAATTTAGATTTGAACGTTTGTTTTTCAACAAACATAACTTTGTCAAACACTACAACACAACCCCAAGATTTTGCGGGCGGAAATAGGGGTGCAAAATATGATGGTGACTTGCAAATAATTGATTGTAAAACGTTTATTGAAAACACTTTGAAAACATTAAATTGTAGAATTTTTCAATCATTTGGAAAATTGTTTATCGTTTCAAATTCGGAATATATTGACAACAATTTTTTTGATGACCAAGCTGACGGGACAATTTCGTCAAACATTAGAAATGCGGAAACAAAAAAGTTGCAACAAGACAAATCGGAATCACCTGAATTTAAAGAATATGATTCAACCGGAATTTTTGTTCAAACTTTTACCGAAAATATTTTAATTGAAACAAAAACAGATTTAACACCATTAAACAATGACCTTGTTGTTGAATATATTCCGCCAGCTATAATTGTTGAAGATAAGATTGATTTGTCAGCTGACAATTTATTTGAAAACAATTTGAACGCAGACCCGACTTTTGAACTTCCAACAAACAAATGGACAATTTTTTCAAGTCGCGCAACAATTGGAAATCATTCGATTTTATTGAGTGGTAAAAAATCAATTCGCACAAATCAATCAACGACAAGTCAATCAACATACACACAAATGTTTGAAGGTTATTCAAATGTCACAACACTTACAATTCCCGGCGGGGGTTCAATTTTGGAAGGAATTGATTTTTCAGCAAATGAAGAAGTTGAATATAAAACAAACTATTTTCTTGACGGTTCATTGTCTTCAAATGACCCCCCGTTTTCAATTAATTACACAATACAAAGAACATATAATTTAAATTCACCAACTATTGAGTTTTGGAATGCAAATTCAAATTCATGGTCGGGAATTTCACAAAAAAATAAAAAAACAATAAAAAGCGCAAATGAATGGGAATCTTTTAAAATCACAACAAAAGAATCAACAACCGCCCGAACGAATTGTGAAGTAAAATTGATTTTTTATTTACCGTATAGACACCCCGGTTCAACTTTGAATTATTTGTATTTTGATGATATTACAATTTCAAGAAAAATTAATCGTCTAGACAAAAAAATTGCAATTCAAAATTTAAGTCAAAATTCAAATAAAATAGAATCAGAATACAAGCCGTTTAGAAGGTTTATTAACGCTTTTAGGGCGCGGGACATATATTCCTCAACAACCCAAAGAATTGAACAATTAGTCACACAACAAAAAATCAATGATTTTCGTTCACACGTTTCAAGATACGAGGGTACGTTTTACAATAATAACAAAACGCCCGTATCACCAAAAAACAAAATTTGGGTGAACTTTAGCGAAAAATTTGTGACAACAAGTTCTTCGGGTTCTTCAACAACTACATTAAACACAAATGACGTCAACATCTCAACTGACCAAATTGGTTGGTATATAACCGGCGGAAATATCACGACGCCCGTTAAAATTACTCTAGTCAATTCAAATTCATATACACTTGACACCGCAATTTCATATTCAAGTGGCGACGAATTTGCTTTGTCTTCTTTTAACGCAATCAAACTTCCGGTGTCAAACCAATATCCAACGCATGAACCCGTTTCATGTATGATTGATTCAATGGAATACAACGTCAAAGCAAACACCGTTTCAGTAATTATGCACGTTCCAAATCAAGATGACGACGTTTCTTCAACGTATATTCAAAAATAATAACGTCCCTTCCCTTGTTTGCTGACCCCCAATTTCATTTTGAATGCGGGGGTTTTTTTAAAATATATTTTTTTATTTAAAATTATTTTTGTAAATTCGCAATGATTATGAACAAAAAAGAAATCACAATCACACTTTCGCGAAACGAAATTGCCGAAGTGTTGTCAACAATTAGGAACGCAAAAACGCAATCCGAAAATTGGCATGAAAGCCAAGAATTGGTTTTTCAAAAATTAAACACTATCATTCAAAATTTTGAAAGTATGAATGGAATATTTGAATGGCATTTCAAACAAGAATTGCAACGCTTAAAAATGAAACGTTTTGACGTGTGCAAAATCCTTGATTGTACAATGCCAACGCTTAAAAGTCGTGTCGAAAATCCCGGTTCGATTACGATTAATGAAATGAACAAATTGGTCAATGCGGGATTTGACCGTCTAATTTTTTTAAACAATGAAGAAAATCAACATCAAGGGTAAAGAATATATTCCAGTCAATGAACGATTGATTCACTTTAGCAATCAACCACAATTCAAAGGTTGGTCAATTGTTGAATCAGTCGTTTCAATAGACGACAAGGAAGGAATTTTCAAAGTCACAATTGTTGATGACAACGGCGCTGAAAAAGCGTCCGCCCATTCGCAAGAATATCGCGACAGTTCTTACATAAATAAAACGTCATTTGTCGAAAACGGTTTTACGTCCGCACTTGGACGCGCGCTTGGTTATTTAGGAATCGGAATTGACACGTCAATTGCGTCGGCTGAAGAAGTTGCAAACGCGGTCAACAATCAATCCAAACAAACCAAACCGCAAGCGAAACCAAAACTTACAAATGTACAATTGGAAAAAACTTTGAATGGAACACCGCATCAAGCGAAAAAGGTGTTTGAAAAATTTGAGGTCAACTCGCAACAACGCGAAAAAATCGTGCAAAAATTTAGCGCGTAAATATTTATTTTTAACATTAATTTTTAATTTTTTAACATGGAAAACACAAAAACGCTTGTTAACGGTTTAATCGTCAAGCAAAACCCAAGCCGACCGGACTTTGTCATTGGTTCGCTTTCATTTAAGATTGAAGAATTCGCAAAGTTTGTGAAGGAACATAACAAAAACGGTTGGTTGAACGTTGACCTTTTGATGTCAAAAGCTGGCAAACCTTACGCCGCTTTGAACACTTGGGAACCGGATTCAAAAGCAAACAATTTTGAAACGATTCCAAGTGACCAAGTCACAAAAGGAAACAACGACGATTTGCCGTTTTAATTTAGCAATCAAAGGGAACGCCCCCCGGTCATTCGGGGGGTTTTAAATTTATAACAATGAAGAAAATAAAAGATACAAACGAACAATATCATTCAAGCGACGCAATCAGCGCGTCGGGACTGAAATACATATATCAAAATTCGGTTCAAAAATTCTTACAACGACAAGCATTTTCGTCAAAGGCAATGAACCTTGGTTCGGCGGTACATGCGGCAATGTTAGAACCGGCGGAATACATCAACGATTTTCATGTCATGCCAAAGATTGACGGGCGTACAAAAGCCGGCAAAGAAGAAAAGGCAAAACATGAAGAAATGTCAAAGGGAAAAATACTTTTGACCGCCGACGAAAACGAAATTGTTTCAAGCATTTCAAGCAACTACAATCAACACGAATTGGCGCGAAAGTATTGCACCGGCGAAATTGAATTGTCGCATTACAAGCAACATGAAGGCGTTGACGTTCGTATTCGTCCGGACGTTGTCAACTACAAAGAACGGTTCATTTCAGACGTTAAAACGTGTCAAGACAATTCGCCAAAGGCGTTTCGTCGTGACGTTTACAAATACGGCTATCCAATCCAGGCGGTGTTTTATTCAGAAATGTTGGGGATTGACCCGTCAGAATTCCGATTCATTGCCGTACAAACCAAGCACCCTTTTTCGGTTGAAGTTTACGCAATGAGTGACCAAATGATTGAATACGGTCGTGAAGGTTGGAAACAAGCATTTCACGATTGGAAGTTTTTCATTGAAACGAAAATAGCACTTGGACATCAAACGCCCGAAGCTAAAGAAGACGGAACTTTAATAATTTAAAAATGCAAACACATAAAAAAATTAAAAAGACAATAAATAAATACTTTGGAATTGACATCAACAAACCAACTAGGGTTGAAAAATATGTTGAAGCTAGAATGATTTATTATTGGCTTTGCTATTATTTTACAAGCATGAATTTGTCAAAGATTGCTAGAACAGTCAACAAAAATCATGCGACCGTTTTGCATGGTATTCGAAACTTTCCCGTATTCATGGAAACTGATAATGAATTCAAAGAAAAATTCCTTGGGGTTTATTCGATTATAAAAGACAAAATTAATAGAAAATCAGAAAAAATGACCCTTCAGGAATTGACGTTTAGATACAATCAACTTTTGATTGAGAACGACAAATTAAAAGAAACAATAAAAAATTTGCAAAATTAAAATGTTTTTGTTTAATTTTGGTAAAACAAACAACTTGAAAGGTTTCAAAAAATATCTTGGTGAAGAAGACAAACTTCAAAGAAGTGTTGTCGAATATCTAAAATGGGAATATCCTGAATCAATCTTTACTCATGTACCAAATGAGGGGCGCCGAACACCGTTTGAAAGATTTAAATTCAAACACCTTGGTTCAAAAGCCGGCGTCCCTGACTTGATGATATTCAACACAAATTGCGATTTCAACGGACTTGCTATTGAATTAAAGGTTGGAAAAAACAAGCCGACCGAATTTCAGATTCAATGGTTGGAATGGCTTAATGAATGCGGCTGGGAAACACATGTCTTGTATAATTTTGACGACGTAAAAAGTGTTTTGGATTTGTATTTTTTCAAGGTTAAAAACATTTAACATGAAATATCGAAACGTTTACTTTGACGAATCAAATCAAAAAATACGTTGGACAACTAGCGCGCCCGAAGGTTTTGTGTTTAGTTATGAATATGTCGGTAAAATGACCCGGGTTGAATTTGACTTGTTGATTGAAATACTTTGGGATTTATACGAAAATGACATCATTCCTTTTGAAATGATATTATTGAAATTTAATGAAATTAGAACGTTTTGCGACAAGTTGAAGGAAATTATTGACGACCTTCAGGAAGAATAAAAGAAACAAAGAAACAATGAAATGCAATTTGATATTCAAGCCGAAACGGTTTGAAATATATACACCCGTCCCGACTTCAATTTTTAGAATCAAAGGAATATCTCTTGGCGCGGTTGGTTTGTATTGTTATTTGCTTTCACATGAAGAAAACATGACAATCACAATCACATTTTGCGCAAACCATTTTAAAAACGGCAAAGACGCGATTCGCGCCCGTTTGAAGGAACTGGAAACATTTGGTTTGGTTCGCCTTGAAACAGTAAAAAATCAAGGTGTTTTCCGCGGGTACAATTATCACTTGATTGACCCGACCGTGTCGGAAAATCCGACGGGGGGTGTTGGATTTACCGCAACGGGAAATCCGATACAAAGTAATATCTATAATGATAATAATGACATTATAGATAATAACATAAATAAAATAAAGAAACCACGAAGTCCAAAAACAAAGGAATTTCCGCCCCATATTGAAAAAGCATTTCCGCACTTTGTTGACCTTTTTCCAAAACGAAATCAACCCAAGACCGAACCACAAAGATTCAATTGGATTGATTGCATTGATAAAATCGAACGAATTGACAAATACAACCTTCGTGAAGTTTATGAAGTTTGTCAGCGTTTACGTGTTGACGATTTTTGGAAACATAACTTTTTGACTATTTTAAAGCTGCGTAACGTGGACAAAAACGGCGTGAAGTACATTGACCGGTTCATGGCGCAAACGTCGCTTAAAACGCGCCCAAATGCGTTTCAGAGGGTTTCCGGTCTTATTAACTTTGTAACGTATGAAGACAAAGGAAAAAAAATAGGTGCGAAAACAAACAACGGGAACTTGTATGACTATAACTTGAAACAACTACTTTCCGAAACTGAATACAATGAAATATTTAAATACATGTACAATGAAAACAAATGACAATTTTGAGTTTGATTTGCAAGTGGGTCAACACGGCGAAAATATATTTGCAGACTTATTGACTGGAAAAAAAATCGAAGTCAAAACCGACTTCATTGCATCACGAACGGGGAACTTGTATGTTGAATTTGAATGTTGGGGAAAACGAACCGGACTTGCAACAACCAAAGCGGATTTTTGGGTTTTCCTGATTATGAAACAAGGAACAAAAAAAAACGAATTTGGACTTGATGAAATAGAAATTATTAAGTTTGTATCGACAAAGCGATTAAAAACCATTTGTCGAGAATGGTTGAAACACAATGAAAAAGTCAAAGGCGGTCGCAAATCAAATGCCTTTGGTTGTCTAATTAAAATCAATGATATATGAACATTTTTAAAAATGAAATTTTGCAATTCGGATTCTTTGTTCTGTTTTGCGTTTTTACCTGGTTGATGTTTTTTGCTAACCTTGCAACGGCGTTTCATGATTGCAGTAAATTTTGCACACCATGAAAACGAAATATGATTTTGCCGCAATTGGATTTTTTGGAATTTTAGTTTGTTTAATTTTAATATTTTTTGCACAATGAAAAAATGGGATTTTATTCAGGCCTTTAAATACTTTAAAACTTTGAACGCTTACGAATTTCGTGAAATACTATTAAATAAAGAACACCCGTTGAATTATTATGCGCGTGACTATTTTTATTCAATGGACTAAAAAAAAACAAAACAATTATTTATTTAAATAAACAATGAAAAAAAATTTAATAAACAATGATTGAAAAACTTGCAAACCTTGGAATAAATTTGAAGAACAGAACAAACGGGGAATTAAAAACAAAATGTCCGAAGTGTTCGCATAATAGAAAAAACAAACACGACGAATCATTGTCGGTCAACATTTCAACCGGACTTTACAATTGCCACAACTGCGGTTGGTCGGGCGGTGTTATGTTTCAAAAGAAATCGGAATACACAATTCCCGAAAAAGTTAACGCCGACGTGACCGAACGTGTATTGAAATGGTTTAGCGGGCGCGGTATCACTGAACCGACCCTTGTCCATTGGCGCATTGGTGAATCACTTGAATACATGCCGCAAGTGGGTTCAAAGCGTCGTTGTATAAATTTCAACTACTTCCGTGACAATAAGATTGTGAACGTTAAGTTTCGTGACGGCGAAAAGAATTTCAAAATGACTTCGGGTGCTGAACTTATATTTTACGGCATTGATAACATTAAAGATTCAAAAACATGCTACATTGTTGAAGGTGAAATGGACGCGCTTTCATTGCATGAATCCGGATTGTATTCCGTTTGTTCAGTTCCAAACGGGGCGTCAAAAGGAAACGCCCGACTTGATTATTTGGACAACTGTTTTGAATACTTTAAAAACAAAACTAAAATCGTTCTTTGCACCGACAACGACGACGCTGGGTTGCAATTACGAAATGAACTTGCAAGAAGGTTTGGACAACACCGATGCAAATACGTCGATTTTGGCAACTTTAAAGACGCTAACGAGGTGTTGACAACAAAAGGTTCTGAAACGTTACGAAACGTGATAAAAAGCGCGAAAAACTTTCCGTTGGAAGGCGTGCTAAATGTCAATGATATTTGGGAAAACGTTTTAGCATACAATGAAAAAGGCGTTCAAAACTATTCAATTGGACTTTCGGAATCGGATTCATTTTTCAAAATGTCTTGGGGTGAATGGACGGTTGTCACCGGCGTTCCAAATTCGGGAAAGTCCGACATTGTTGACCAAATCTTTTGCAACGTTGCAACAAAATACGGATTCCGTTGTGCTATGTTTGCACCGGAATCATTTCCATACGAAGGGCATATCAAAAGAATTGCAAACAAACTTAACAACAAAATTTGCAACAACGACGACCTTGAAAACACAAAGGATTTTATTGAAGAACATTTTCATTGGATTCGGATTGACCTTGAAAATTTGACACTTAAAAACATATTGAATAAGTTCCGGGAACTTGTCTTTCAAAAAGGAATCAACGTTTTTTGCATTGACCCGTTTAATATGCTTGACCATTCAGCGCAAAGAGATTTCAGTTACATTGGAAAAATACTTTCCGAAATCACACAATTTGTTCAACAAACAAACACCCACTTGTTTTTGGTTGCGCACCCTAGAAAAATTGAATCGGAAAATGGGGTGTATAAAAAACCAACGTTGTATGACGTTTCGGGTTCCGCTGACTTTTTTAATAAAGCATATAATGGTCTAATTGTTTACCGTTGCATCGGACAAAAGACAAGGTACAAATCAGACCTTGTGAAAATATACATTGAAAAAGTAAAGCGCAAAGAAAACGGTCAAATTGGTGATTTTGACGTTGCACCTGATTTTCATTCCGGCGGGGTTTACAAACCTATTGACAAAAATGACAAAGCGTTTGAAGTGATAAAGGACAATTTGAACATACCATTTTAAAAAATTTGTATAAAGTTAAAAAATAAAAATTTGGATTACACAAAAGCATTTAGGTCAAAATCATGGTGCAATAAAAACGGCATCAAAATATACATTGTTGCAACCAAAAAAGGATTGTTCATTGACATTTGGGACAATGGCAAAGTCACACGTTCGCCAAACATATATCGAAACAACAAAGACGCGTCCAAAAAGATTTGGGAATTGTATTTGTATCTTTGTGAAAAATATAAGTCATGATATTTTCGTTTAGCTTTTTTCCAATTGAGGGAATTGTTTTTGGTGTTCACTATATAAATTCAGACAATTATCCTGAATTGTTTCAAGAAGAAGTTGAACAAACTCATCATTCACTTCAGTTTTTTATTTTAATTTTTGGAATTTCAATTGTTTGGAAATGAAATACAACTTCACACAAAGCGTAAAAAAACCCCGTAAAAAACGCAAAGGCGTTCATTCAAAGAATGCGTCAAAAGGTCAAACTGGCTACAAACAATTAAGGCGTGGACAAGGAAAAAAACGCTAATAAATAAAAAAAACTTAAAAAAAGTTTTGTAATTAAAAAAATTGTTTTATATTTGTACTAACAAAATGAAACAACAATGAAAAATACATTCACAATACCAACCAACAAAAAAGCCGGAGATAACTATATAATAAAAGTAGAACTTGACGGTTCTAAATTCTTACAAATTATTGACATTGTAGCGGAGTTTAGTTCAATAGATGACTTCTACAATGCAGAGAAACAAGGACTTTTTAAAATAATATAAAAACAACCGACCCCCGCAAGGGGGTCATAAATTTAGAACAATGATACAAATGTTTGATTTAAACCATTATACTTCTTATTTACACACAAGAAAAAACAATCAGAAAAAAATTTTTTCTGAATTTTACAAAGTACAATGTTTTTCAGTTGAATGGAAGGAAAATGACGAATTAATGAAAAAAGAATTCAATACCAAAAAAGAAGCTGAAGAATTTATCAATGAAGAACTTTTGTAAAAAAATCAAAAAATTAATTGTCAAACAACAACACCCTTCGGGGTGTTTTTTTTTATCTTAACTTTGCATAATGGCAACAAAAACCAACATATTAAAAAACAATTTGATTAAGGCGCTGGAACAATCACTTGGCGTTGTGACAACTGCATGCAAAAAAGTAAAATGCAATCGGTCAACGTTTTATGACTATTATAACAAAGACCCAAAGTTCAAAGCGCAAGTCGATGCGATTCAAGACATTGCACTTGACTTTGTTGAATCCAAATTGTTTGAACAAATCAAAGACGACAATACAACCGCGACAATCTTTTATCTAAAAACAAAAGGAAAAAAACGTGGGTACATTGAACGCCAAGAAATCCAGCACGACGGCACTATCGAATCAAAAATCATTGAATGGTCACCGGCAACGGAAAGCGAAGAATAAAAGAATTTTGCAACCGCCAATTTTATGAAGCGGTCAATTCAAAACAACGAATCAAGATATTCCAAGGCGGTTCACGTTCTGGGAAATCATGGGCGTTGATGCAATATTGTCTTTACTTAATCACAACCGAAACAAAACCAATCACGATTTCAATTGTCCGGAAAACATTGCCGGCGTTGAAACGTTCAGTTCTAAGGGACTTTAATATCATTGCAAAATCCCTTGGCGTTTATTACATGGGTGAATTCAATAAAACTGAATTGGTGTTTAATTACAATGGACATACAATTGAATTCTTTTCAGCCGACGACGCGCAAAAGATACGTGGTTCAACACGTGACGTTCTTTGGTGTGAAGAATGCAACGAACTGAACATTGAAGACTTTCGACAATTGTCAATGCGTACAAAGCGCGAAATATTAATGTCTTTCAACCCTTCAGACCCCGTGCATTTCATTTATGACCTTTGTGAACGTGATGACGCCGACTTGTTTGTGTCAACTTATCGTGACAACAAGTTTATTGCGCCTGAAGTCAAAAAGGAATTGGAACGTTTGAAGAAACGCGACCCGGACTTTTGGCGTGTATATGGTGAAGGGCAACGCGCGGTGTTCAGTCAGCGACAAATCTTTCGTGATTGGAACTACATTGACGAATCGGAATTCCCTGACGAACTAGATTGGTTTATGGGTTGTGACTTTGGTTATACAAACGACCCGACGGCAATTTGTTTGATTGCAAAGAAAAATGACAAAGTGTTTGTCAAAGAAGTGTTGTATAAAACCGGAATGACAAACCGTGACATTGCAAATCATTTGAAGTCGTTGGGACTTGATGCCCTTTTAATGTTTTGCGATTCCGCCGAACCAAAGTCAATTGAAGAACTTCGTCAAATGGGAATCTTGGCAAAGGGTGCAATCAAGGGCGCGGGTTCAATCAATGCCGGGATTTCACTTATGAAGGAATTTGATTTCTATGTTTCCAACAAAGCAACCAACGTCAAATCCGAACAAATGAAATACGTTTGGGAAGAATTAAAGGACGGTACAATAATCAACAAACCCGTGGACAAACACAATCATGCAACCGACGCGTTGCGATATGGACTTTATTCGAAATACAAAAATCGAAACGAATTCTTTGTCATTTAAAATTTCGTAAATTTGAACAAAATTTTCTTTCATGGCATCACTACTTCAACGCCTTTCAAATTTAATTACAAAAAACGCGCAACAAACTGCCGAAGCGTACAATAAGGCAATCTATCAATATTTGGGTGAATCAATTATTTGGAATCCTGAAAATGATGATTCCTACATTCAACAAGGGTATCGAAAGAACGCAACAATCTATTCACTTGTCAATATCATTACAAAAGCGGCAACAACCATTCCGTTTCAAGTGTACGAAAAAACAAATGAAAACGACTTAAAAAGATACAAGGCATTGACAAGCGGAACAATTGATTCCGGCGCACTTTACAAAGCCGAAATACTACGAAAGCAAGCGTTGAACGAATTGGAAGGAACGCCGATTCATGAATTATTGGAACGTCCAAATCCTTCACAATCTTACAATTCTTTTTTGACTGAAATTATTGCATTCGGAAAACTAACGGGAAACCGTTACATCTACGGCATTGCACCGGAAACCGGAATGAATCAGGGAAAGTATTCGGAACTTTATGTCATGCCGTCGCAAGTCATGGAAATTGTTTCAGGCGGTTTTATGAAACCGGTCAAAGGTTATCGCATTGAATACAACGGGACATTTGATTTGCCAGCTGACGACATTTGTCACATCAAGGATTTCAACCCATATTATGACGGGACGGGTTCACATCTCTACGGTCAATCGCCTTTGCGTGCCGGACTTCGTTCACTTACAACAAACAATGAAGCGGTCACAACCGGTGTGAAGTATTTACAAAACCAAACGGCGCGTGGTGTCTTAATGAGTGAAGAAGGCGACCTCAATGAAGTACAAGCGCAACAATTGAAAGACAAATTCCGTCAACAATTCCAAGGTTCAAACAATGCCGGTGATGTTATTATAACACCAAAAAAATTATCTTGGGTCAACTTTGGATTGAACGCCGCTGACGTGTCGCTTATTGAACAATACAACGCGTCAATCAAAGATTTGTGCAATGTTTACAATGTCCCCGTTCAGCTATTAAACAACACCGAATCAAGCACTTACAACAATATGCGTGAAGCAAAAAAGGCGTTGTATCAAAATTGCGTGATTCCTGAACTTGTGAAAGTACGCGACGAATTGAACCGTTGGTTGGTTCCAAAGTTCGGTGACAATTTATTCCTTGACTTTGATTTCACTTCAATTCCTGAATTGCAAGAAGAAACGGAAAAAGTCGTTGGACAATTGACACAAGCATGGTGGTTGACGCCAAACGAAAAACGAATTGCGATGTCTTACGGTCAAGATGAAGACACGCCCGCGCTTGATGATTACTACATTCCGGCGAACCTTATTCCAACAGAAAACGTTGGTGTTGATATGCCCGACCCTGACCCTATTGAAGACCCGAAAGACGACAAGCCAATTGACGAAATGGTCAAGCTATTCAAGGCGCTTGTTCCAGGAATGACCGACGTATTCACAACGGTTGAAGAAGCCGAAGCGCGTGCGGTTGAACTTGGCGGAAGCGGTTCGCACGAACATTCATTTGACGGCGAAGTTGTGTTCATGCCTTTTGATTCACATGAAGAATATCAAGCCGCGATTCAAGCGCAAAAAAAATATGAAGAAGAAGAAGAAGAAAAACAGATTTCAGCGCGATTGAAAGCTGCCCTTGAAAAGAAGGTTGAAGAACACAACGACGAAGTTGACAACAACCCTGACAAATCAACTGACGTTGACACGTTGTTTGAAGTTTATGAACGCGGGATTGGCGCGTACAGAACCAACCCGCAATCGGTTCGACCGAATGTTTCTTCACCCCAGCAATGGGCAATCGCGCGTGTAAATTCTTATTTGTTTGCACTTAGAAACGGAAAGTTTCGTTCAGGAAAACACGACACGGATTTATTGCCAGAGGGACACCCAATGTCGTCAAAAGAAGAAGAAAAAAACGGGGACACGTTTGATAATTACCCACAAAGCGCAACCAACAACGCAAAACGAATGATTGAGTGGCGCGAAAAATACGGTGACGAAGTACGCGCTGGAACGCCAACTGGCTGGCGACGTGCATCAATGATTGCAAGCCGTGCGCCCTTGACAATTGACATGCTTAAAAGAATCAATTCATTTTTTTCACGTCATGAAGGCAACGAAAAAATCGCGGAACAATACAAAGAAACACCATGGAAGGACAACGGCTTTGTTGCATGGAATCTTTGGGGCGGGACTTCAATGCGTAATTGGGTCAAAGAAACATTGTCCAAATTAGAAAACGACTAAAATGAAAGAACTATCAAAACAAACTAAATTCAATATGTCAATCGAAACAATGATTTCGTTGGCGGGGGGACTTATTATCGCAACGGGTTTTTATTGGAATTTAAAAGCACAAATAAATGAAGCAATGTTGCAACCCGTTCCCACAATAAGTCGTGAAGAATTCGACATGAAAGACAACATGATTCGGAATGAAGTCATGAGCAACCGGGAATTGATTGAAAAAAACTTTGAAAAACTTGAAATCATTGAAGCACGTTTGTATGAATTAAAAACCAACTAAAATGAAAACTTTGTTGCTTGTATTATTGGCTTTGTTTGTTCCTATCAAATCAGTTCATGCGCCAATTGAATACAACGACATAACAGTTTTACAAATCAACGCCCGTTGGAATCAAAATAAAACAATCAACCTGAATGGATTGATTGGTTGCGAAGTTCAATTTGCGTGGTTGGAAAATCAAAGCGACAAAATAAAATCGGAAATTCAAACCGTTCCAACAATTGTTGTTTATAAAGATTCAAGACCGGTTCGACAATGGGCGGCGGATTTGTCATTTTCACTTGACATTGATGTAAACGAAATACAAAATTTCATTGATAAAATAAGATAAAATGAACATTCAAAAAGATAAAGAATTTCGAGGGTATGTTGGGGCGGGAATTATTTTTTTCCTTGTCATCGGACTTTTGTTGTTTCTTAGTTTTTACGAAGTCCCACAATCAAACAACGACATTTTCAAAGTGATTGTTGGAATGCTTGTCGGTTCGTTGTCTTTGGTGATTGCAACTTTTGTTGGCAAAGACCCTGAAGAAGTTTCTAAAATGAAAGCGAAAAACGAAAGTTTGGAAAAACAAGTTGCGCAAATCATTGACGAAAAAGACAAAATTGAAAAAACTTTGCGCGACTTACAAACCGAAGTGATTGAAAAACTTTCCATTTCGGGCGTGAACTTTGAATTCAAAAACATAAAAAAATAAGATGCCAGCATTTAGGGAAAAAGAAATTGTCAAAAAAGATTTCGTTGACGATTGGCGTTCGGCGTTTTCAAAGCGACTTGGACGTGCTGAAAACCGCCTTGTCGCGCGTTTGAAGCGTTTCTACAAGCGAAACTATTTTCAAGCGATTGACACCTTCATTCAAACAAACAACATTCAAACTGAAGGGATTTTCAAAACCGACGATTGGACAAACATTTACATTTCAATTTATACTGACATCGGTTTGGACTTTGCGAAATGGTATGCAAACAACTTTCGGCGGTATATTCCAAAAGCATTTGATTCGGAAAAACTTGAAGACGTGTTTCAACAAGCGTTTAAATTGTACGCCTTAGAACATGCCGGAACGCAAATTGAATTGGTAAAGGGAACGGCACTTGAAACACTAAAAAAAATATTACAAAGACGATTGCAAGACCCTGAATTCAATTCACTTGGTGAACGTGAACGCGCTAGGATATTGCGTTCAGAGTTCACACGATATTCAGATTTCCAAGCGCGTCGTTTGGTTCGTACTGAAGCGACAAACGCGGCAAACCTTGGCGTTGAAAAAGGCGCAACAACTTTGTTTCCGCCTGACCAATTAAACAAACGTTGGATAACTGCGCGCGACGGTCGTGTTCGTTCTTTTTTTAATGGCGACAAAGCCGACCACGTTCAAATGGAATCACACCCAGACATTCCTTTTGACGGGTTTTTTAATGTCCCAAGTGAATTTGTAAGTGATAAAATGCGACGCCCCGGTGACCCTTCAGGTTCGGCGGCAAATCGAATCAATTGTCGTTGCGGTATTATTCCAATTCCGGTTGAAGGTGCGCAAGCGCGTGAAGGATTGACGGGTGTTGGTGTTGGCTTGTCCGGTGCGGGAACGTCGTCAATTGTCTAAATTAAAAATTTGTAAATTTGTAAAAAATAAAAATATGTCTATTTTATATAAGACCGCACCCGTTGGGGAATTGCTTGACGCCGATGAAAAGGCGGGCATTGTCAAGGGTTACGGTTCATATTTTGGAAATAAAGATTCCGACAACGACGTGATTGTCAAAGGCGCGTATAAAAAAACCATTGAAGAAAACGGCGAACGTGTCAAATACATATATCAACACGACATGTTCAAACCAATCGGAAAAATGGTTGAACTATATGAAGACGACAAGGGACTTGTTTTCGTTGCCGAGGTTGCCAAAACGCAACTTGGAATGGACACGATTGAACTTATGAAAGCTGGCGTCATCACCGAAAATTCGGTTGGAATCATGCCAATACAAAAACAACAAAAAGGGGACATTCGCGAAATATCAGAGGTTAAACTTTACGAAATAAGCGCGGTCACAATTGCCGCCAATGACCAGGCGAAAATCCTTGATGTAAAAAATGAAACGTTGACAAAGCAACATTGTGAACGTTTTGAAAAACTTGCCAAGCTAATACGCAAAGGCAATATATCGGACGAAATGGGATTATCCATTGAAGCCGAACTATTAAAGCTAAAATCATTGTTTGAACAATTCACAACGCCGGTTGAAGAAACCACGTTGCCGAAAAACGCGGTTGATGCTGACGAACCTTTTAATTATATGTTAAACCTTTTCCAAAAAATTTAATCATGGAAGAAAACACAAAAAATCAAATTGACGCGATTGCAAAAGAAATCGAAGTCAAATTTGAAAACGTTGCGTCAACTAACAAAGACGAATTCAACGCGTTGACTGAAAAATTCAACGAACTGAATTCAAGAATTGACGCCCAAGAAGTAGCGACTAAAAAATTCAATGAAAGTCGTGAACCAAAATCATTCAAGAATACACTAATAAAAGCAATTTCAGAAGGTGCGATTGACGCCCTTAAAAATGGAAATGCCCGTTCAGCTAAATTCGAAATCAAAGCGGACATGACAACTGGTGCGGATTTTACCGGCGAAGTCATTCCAGCGGATAGAGTTGCGGGATATAAGTTTGACCCAACGCGTTCAACGCATGTTCGTCAACTTATTCCAACGGGTTCAACTGCGTCTGACGTAGTTCGTTTCGTAAAAGAAAGCGGATATTCAAACGGTGCAGCTGCAACGTCTGAAGGTTCGACCCTTACTCAATCGGATTTCGACATGACTGCAAGTGATGCAAACGTTCAGAAAATTGGAACGTACTTCAGAATTTCAGAAGAAATGCTTGCCGATACGCCACAATTGACAAGCTATTTGTCAGCGCGTGCGCCTGAAAAACTTTTGGAAGTTGAAGACACACAAATTCTAAGCGGAACCGGAGTTGCCCCACAATTAAGTGGTATCATCACCGATTCAACTGACTTTGCGGCGGGTGGTTTTGCCAACGCTATCGAAAGCGCAAATGAATTTGACGTTCTTACGGTTGCAATGAACCAATTGTCACTTTCAAACTATCAAGCAAATTATATCATGATTAATCCGACGGATTTCCACAAGATATTGTTGCTTAAAGATTCAAACAACAACTATTTGAAAGACCAATGGTATCAAGGTTTGGAACCAAGAATCAACGGCGTTCCCGTAGTTCTTTCAACTGCAATCACTTCCGACAAGTATTTAATCGGAAACTTCAGCGTTGGAACACAACTTTGGGTTCGTGACAATGTTTCTGTTGAATTCTTCAGAGAAGACGGAACCAATGTCCGCGATGGATTCGTAACGTGCCGCGTCATGGAACGCGTTGCGCTTACCAACTACTTACCAAACGCATTTGTAAACGGTGATTTCAGCGTTGACAAAGCCGCGCTTGAAACTTCTTAATCAATAAGAAAATAGACCATAAAAGGGGCGCATTTGTGTCCCTTTTTTTTGTGTCCTATATTCGTAGAAATAAAAAATTTTACTTTTTTTTTAAAAAATATTTGGTATTTAAAAAAATTGTTTTATCTTTGAGGTATCAAACAATGAAA
>Ga0208159_1000236_pt1 | contig 23200 bp, 28 predicted proteins | sample 9_EtaG_FD_184082 | JGI IMG/M metagenome (GOLD analysis project Ga0208159, IMG submission 184082) | Marine viral communities from the Subarctic Pacific Ocean - 9_ETSP_OMZ_AT15188 metaG (SPAdes) (version 2) | ecosystem: Environmental > Aquatic > Marine > Oceanic | place: Pacific Ocean | collected... | reverse complement strand
TACAAATTTCACTAATTCTAAAAGGGAAATATTCAAAACATACTTTGGTGGAATCACTATGTTCCCAATTGATTTATTCAAAAAGGTAAATGGTTATTCCAACGAATATTGGGGTTGGGGATTTGAAGATGATGATTTGTTAATGCGATTAACAGAACAAAATGTATTTACAGACTATGAAGTATATGATGTTCCAAAGGAATCAACATCTGGTATCTACTTACACGGAGACAAAAGTTATGTTGAGTGTAACAATATAATTGATATCACAAAAGACTTTACATTTCACATTACATTCAAACCAGACGACATTATACCAGATTATGATAAATCATTTGATGAGATGTGTGTATTTAGTATTCCGGGTTGGGATACAACGATAGGATATAATTCATTCAACAGATATAAATTTGAGTGTTGGGATATTGGAAAAGAGTGTCATCAAATTACATCAGATTATGATTATCCAAAACTAACCAGAATCAGCATTACTTATGACCAATCAAACAGATTATTGACTATGTATCAAGACGGAAAGGAAGTTGGTAATAAAGTAGTATCAAGAAAATTATTAGATACCAAAAAAGAAAAGTTCTATATTGGTATTGCAGATTTAAGAGATGACGATAGAAAAAGTTTTCGTGGATTCGTAAGTGATTTTGCCTATTGGGACAAAGCACTACAAAAAAATGAAATACAAGAATTAACAGAAACATTTGGTTTGAGTTATATGACTGATACAGGACAATATAGTAGTTCAGACAATATAAAAATTTACTATGATTTCAAACACATACAATTAAATCAAGCTTATCAATACGAAGAAGGTGAGATTGTAGATATGGTAAATCCAAGATTGTCAAAGTGTTATTCCAAAACTTACAATTGTATTCCTAAACCATTAAACGAATTAGAACAAAAGAGAATATCTATTCCCGCCAGACGAAATTCTACATTCGAAATGATTGAACACAAACCAGAGGGTTATTTAGAAGGTGGTTGGAAATCTGAATCAACAAGATTAAATCAGATTAGATTTTACAATCAAGTGATTAACAATGAATCCAATCTTACAACAGATGGACTTTCTACACTTAAATATACGAAAGTTTCATCAACAAGTCAAGGAAAATATTCATTTATTTCGGTAAAGTTATGAAGTTAGGAATATGTATACCATACAGAGATAGTGGAGACGGAGTTCGTCAAAGTCATTTGGATAGATTGATACCACACTTAGAAGAGTTCTTAGGTAAACAAGGTATTGATTTTACTTGTTATGTAGGACACCAAATCGATAATGAGAAGTTTCATAGAAGTGGAACTAAAAACATAGCATATTTAGAAGCAAAGAAAGACGGATGTGATTATTTTGCTTTTCACGATGTTGATATGTTACCTTACGATGATTGTTATTATGGACATCCAGGTGATTCACCAAAACACATAGCAACTTGGTTATCACAATGGGGTTATACACTAAGAGACACGGAATACTTTGGTGGAGTAGTGATATTTACGGCTGAACAATTTGAAAGAATCAATGGATATAATACTGAGTATGTTGGTTGGGGTATGGAAGACGATGATTTATATTGGAGATGTGTTGAAAAAGGTTATTATGAGCAAAAGACTTTACAAGAAATAAAACAAAAAATGGTTTTATCATTAGACGGAAAATCTACACACATCAAGATAAATCCTTCAAGAGAACTTAGACGAATACCTACGGATAGTTTTAGAATTGACATCATTTGTAAACCCGAAATACCCGAACACGAACCAGAACATCTAATTGGTAAAGGTGATAACAAATATTTAAAGTATCCTTTGTTATCCAAAATGGGGTATGACTTTGGTATTGATTACAATAATTCAAATGCATTTGCAACTTCAATGTGGGATTGGAAAAATAATCACATATATCGTTGGAGACGAAGATATCAGAATAATTGGACAAAAGTTAGTTTGATACACGACAAAGACAATAAAAAAATCAGTTTTCAAATCAACGACCAAGACTTAGGTGAAAAGTTTGGTATCCAACAATCAACTATATCGTATGGAGAAAAATTAAAACGATATGCTAATGTTCCTTTTTGGTTAGGTTGTAATGACCCTAATAGTTGGGAAGGACAAAGATTCTTCAAAGGTGAAATAGCAGAGGTAAAAATGTGGAACGCATATGATGACTTAGTTTTACATTACGATATGACTAAATCAATATGTTGTGACCAAGGTTGTAAAAGATGTAAAGGAGAGTTAGTAAAAGATTTAAGTGAGTTTGGAAACCACGGATTAATATTCAATCGTAATATTAGATTTTTACGAAATAAAGAAGTTATCAAAGATAGTCCAGAACCACATAGAAGATACGGAACTATGGAGTGTATGTACCACGACGATGAAGGAATCGTAAACAATCAGTTTCAAGGAGATGTAGAACAAACATCTAAAAACGAAATCCTTTATAGAAAGAAAATGCAAAAAGGTGAAGTTGATATCGATAATTCAGGACTAAGACAAATGAAATACAAGATACATAGTATAGATACTATTTATAATAGACACAAGTTAATTAATGTAAGGTTTTAAATGGCTATAAAAAAAGTAAGAACAGAGTATGATAATCCAATATATGTGGAAACCGAAAGAAAGTTAAATGAAATCGGTAAGGGAATGTGTTTAGCAAAATGGACACAAGTAACTCTACAATTACAAACAGGACACAATCATAGTTGTCACCACCCAAGAACACATAAAATAAATACAAAAGAAATCGCAAGAAATCCAAGTGCTCTACACAACACTCAATATAAGAAACTTCGTAGAAGAGAAATGTTAACAGGTAAAAGACCCGAGGAATGTGATTATTGTTGGAATGTAGAAGATAATTCAAATAGATTTAGTGATAGGGTGTTTAAATCCACAGAAGCATGGTCTAAACCACACTTTGATGAAATCACTAACTTAGATTGGAGAGCAGACTATAACCCAAGATATGTAGAAGTAGCATTTTCAAATGCTTGTAATTTTAAATGTAGTTATTGTGCACCTGCTTTCTCAACAACTTGGATGGAAGAAATAAAAAAACACGGAGCATACCCAACAACAGATAAATTTAATTCATTAGAATATAATAAGGTAGAGGATAAAATGCCAATACCTATTCGTGATACTAATCCATACAAAGACGCATTTTGGAAATGGTGGCCAGACTTATATCAAGATTTACATACATTTAGAATTACAGGTGGAGAACCAATGTTAGCAAATGATACTTGGAAAGTTTTAGACTATATTCTTGAACAAAAAGAACCAAATAAAAATTTAAGTTTAGCTATCAATTCTAACCTTGGTATTCCAGATAACTTGGTTGACAAGATGATTGATAAGTTAAAAAGAATTGAAGATGAAGATAGAGTAAAAGAGTTAATTATATTTACATCAGTTGACACTTGGGGTGAACAGGCAGAGTATATTCGTAATGGATTAGAATTTAATAAGTTTTGGGATAATATGGATAAGATGTTAAGTTCATTGGATAGGGCAGTGGTAACCATTATGTCTACATTCAATGCACTATCAGTTCCTAACTACGACAAACTATTACAAGGTGTTCACGATTTAAAGATGAAACACGCATCACAAGATAGATATTGGAACTCAGCATTATTTTTAGATTCAAGTTATTTAAGATTTCCACATCACCAAACCGTACAAGTTTTACCAAGAGAGTGGGATAGTAAAATTTTACAACACGCTCAATATGCGGATTATTTAGCATTACCATTATTTCAAAAAAAGTATGTAGGATATAGTGATATTGAAATACAAAAAATTACAAGAATATATGATTGGGCAAAATCAACAGATGAAGAAAAAGTATTACAACAAAGATATAACTTTGGTAAGTATTTCCAAGAACACGATAAAAGACGAGGAACAGACTTTTGTAAAACTTTTCCTGAATTAGAAGATTTTTACAGATATTGTTTGGAGATTAAGTTATGATAAAATTTGACGGACAAGATTCATACTATTTACCAAGTCAATCAAGAAATGCTATTTCACTTTACGAAATAAAAGATATTACGAAAGATGATTTTAAAATAAAAACAAAAGTAAAGATTGATTGGGATAAATTAGATATGGAACAGAGAGCTTGTGGTATCGCAGTTTTCAACGGAATGGATATGGGTATTTTTTGTGGTGATTATAATGGACAAAAAATGATAATGGCACAAATCTGGACTGATGGAAAAGAAAAGGCAGATATGGAACAGGTTTGGGTAGATATAAATGATGATAGAAATACTTTTGATATTGAGCTTGATTATCAATATCAGTCTGGTTTAACTTTAAAAGTTGATAACGAATTAAAAACACTAATGTTTAAAAATAGAGTAGTTGATTATTCACAAAGTATGTTGTGGTTGGGTTGTTGTAATAATAATTTATATGTACCAGAACATTTACAAGGAAACTTAGTTGGTGAAATGCATTCATTTCAATTATATTCAAAAAGAGATTGTGTTGCAGATTATGACTTTAAACTAATGACACAATTTAAATGTTTTGATAAAAGTGGAAAAGGAAACCACTTGTTAAAAAAAGTAATAGATGAAGATTTAGGAAACTTAGTTATATTTTAATGATATTGATATCTCACAGAGGAAACATTAACGGACCAAATCCAGAAATGGAAAACGACCCAAGATACATTGAAAACACATTAGGAAAAGGATTTAATGTTGAGGTTGATGTATGGAGTAATGGTTCAGACTTTTTCCTTGGACACGACGAACCAGAATATCAAGTTAGTGAATTGTTTTTAAAACACGGAAGTATATGGTGTCACGCAAAAGATGTAAAAACATTTTATAAATTGATAGAGATTGAAGCACATTGTTTTTCACACGACCAAGATGAAGTTGCACTTACTACTAAAGGTTATCTTTGGTCTACATATGGAAATCAAATGACAGATAAATCTATTTGTGTTATGCCACCGAGAAATGTAGAACTACCAAAGAATATAGTAGGTGTATGTAGTGATTATGTTGAGGATTACAGATGAAACTAATATTGTGTGAGGGAGATAGTTGGACCGCAGGGGATATTATTGACCCTGAAATATTTGGTGATAGATTAGACAAAGTCAACGACCCACGAAACCGACCATACAGATTACCAAAAGTATGGCCACATAAATTAGGAAATCTATTGGGAGTAGAAACAGACAATAATAGTGTATCAGGTTCTTCAAATGACGGGATAGTTAGAAGACTATTAAAAAAGATTCCTGACTTACTAAAAACATATGAGTCAAAAGATTTATTTGTAATTGTAGGTTGGTCATCACCAGAAAGAAAAGATTTTTATTATAAAGGAAAGTGGGACGCTTGGGAAACAATGTATCCTGCACAATTGACACAAGACTTTTCGTATGACAAAGATTTACAAGAATTTTACAGAATATATTTAGAAAAGTTTTGGAATGAAGAGGAGTATGTGGAAAGATACATACAGCATAATTTATTGATACACCATTTCTTAAATTCATATGGTATTAATCATATCTTCTTTGATGCTTTTTATGAAACAAAAGATATGGGTATTTATGATAAGTTAGATAATAATAACTTAGAACCAATAAAGAATATAAAAGAAAATTATTCTATAAGTAAAACATTTAGAGAAACTTTAATGAAAGGTGAATATCTTGATGAAGAGTTATTTGGAAAAGATTATCACCCAACAGAAAAAGGACACGAAACTTGGGCGAGGTATTTATATGACAAAATTAATAATATTTGATTTAGACGGAGTATTGGTTGATGCGAAAGAAATACATTACAACGCATTAAACACAGCACTAAAAAACATAGATAAAAAATATGTAATTCAAAGAGATGAACATTTATCCACATACGACGGAAATCCAACAAGAACAAAATTAAAAATGTTATCACAGAACAAAGGATTACCTTACGAATTACACGATACAATTTGGGAAGATAAACAACAATTAACAATACAAATGATTAATGATTTAGAAAAGGATAGAAGACTAATAAATGTATTGGAAAGATTAGAACAAGACGGATATATATTGTGTTGTGCAACTAATTCAGTTCGTCATAGTGCAATCGTTCAATTAACAAGACGAGGATTCATCGACCATTTAGAATTTGTATTTACAAATCAAGATGTAGTAAATCCAAAACCTAATACAGAAATATATTTAAGATGTATGATTAAAGCGGGAGTAAGTCCAAAAGAAACTATCATATTGGAAGATTCCGAATTAGGTAGAAAAGGTGCAAGAGAAACAGGTTCACGTGTGTTAGAAATTAGAGATTCTTCAGATGTAACCTATGTTAAGATACGAAAATTTATCGAGAATGTCAAGTAAAAACTTATATATAAATGGTTGTAGTTTTACTTATGGTGATAGATTACCAAAAGAACAAACTTGGCCAGAACTTTTATCTAAAAAGTTAAATCTTAACTTACTGAATCACTCAATAAACGGAAATTCAATGCAATCCATAACATTTAATTCAGTAAACTATTTAAGTAACTTAAGTAGTGAAGATACATTAGTCGTTATTGGTTTAACTTGGGAACCAAGATATATGATTCAATTAGGAAAGGGTATTGTAAATGCAACACCTGCGACGGGTGGTAGAGAAATAGTCTCTTTTGATAGAATACAATCACCAATCACATTGTCTGACAAGGAAGTTCATAATGTAAAACGAAAATTACTCATCTCTACAAAAGATGGTAAGTTTCCAAAAATCCCATTAGAAAATTTTACACAATATTATAATTCTTTAATAGAACACGATTATAATTTAGAAGAAAATCAAAAGTTAAATCTTATAACCAATATAGTGTATTTACAAAGTTATCTAAAACAAAATAATTTTGATTATAGATTTATTAACTTTAGTTCGGTAGAATTCAATTTAGATTTTCCTATATTAAAACAAATAGATAAAAGTAAAATTATAACTTTTAAATCTAAACCATACAAAAACGACCCAACCGCACATCCAAATAAAGAACATTGTGTAGAAATAAGTGAGAAAATTTATGATAGCATTAACGGATAATTTTAATCAAGTCAGTATGCACGACCCAAGTCAAGAAATAATTGACTTATATAAACACATACCTGAAATAACCGAGAAAGATAATCGCAATGAGATAATATGTAGACCTTTGTTTAGTCATTCAAGTCTACCTAATGTTTTAGATATACAAGAGTTAAGAATAGAGGATTTTAAATTTGATAGACCATTTAGTTATTTTGTTCACGTTCACCACAATCAACAATTATGGACAAAAAATTTAGACATAATACCAACGAAAATATTAGATGAAGTTAGAAAAGGAAATTGTCAACTAATATTTGATAATACATTGGAAGGACAAAGAATAGATGGAGAGTTTTTCTTAGAACCATTTTATAAAAGTTTAGATGATTTAAAACTTCCAACAAAAAATATTCACTTCATTACAAATAATTTAGTAGCAGAAAAAACACATAAAGAATATCATAGGACAGATAAAATAAATATTATATCAGTTATGTGGAATGTATTTGATATTCAACGATTAAAACAGGAGGGACACCTACCATTAAAAGTTTCATCAGATATGGAATATAAATACAAATCAGTAAACATATTTAAAACAAAACACTTTTTAAAAATCAATAGAACCAATCGTAGTGAACGAGATATATTTATGTTGTTTTTGAACTTTGAAAAACTATTTGATAAGTGTTTAGTTAGTTTTCCAGAACTACACAAGTGGCCAGATTATTCAAGTCAATTTTATAAGTATACTCAACAAGAAAACATTAGTGACTTAAAGTCAAAATTACCATTTGATATTGATGAAACGGATAAAACAAATCACGGACCGGCAGGAATTGGTAAAGGATTTTTTGACGCAGATTTACCATTTAATCCGATACATTATCGTGACTCATTTGTCAGTATAGTAATGTGTGCTATGGCTTATGATGAAAATGCATATCACTTACATAGTTCCACATTCAATCCTATGTATTGTGGACATCCAATTATACAATTTGGACCACATAAATCATTAGAGATTATGAAACAATATGGATTTAAAACTTTTGATAAGTGGTGGGATGAAAGTTATGATGATGAACCTAACGGAGTAAAGAGATTACAAATGGTTATGGACTTGGTATTAGAAATATCTCAGTATGATGAAAAAGATTTACTGCATATGTATAATGATATGAAAGAAACTCTACAACACAATATTGACATTATAGAAAACTATGATGTAAAGACAAATTTATACAACAGAATATACAATGATTAATCACGAACATAAATTTATTTTTATTCACATACCAAAATGTGCAGGTATGTCAGTCGGTAGAACTTTATATGATTTGGTTGGTAAAGACCCAAAAACATACGAGGGATTTCATATACACCACGACGACTTTGATGAAAAGATTTGGAAAGAATACTTTGTCTTTACATTTACGAGAGATTCACACGATAGACTATATTCTCAATATCGTTATAGAGATTTTTTATTTAAACACGATTTTGAATACGCTTCAAGAAATATGAAACAATTGTATGAAGAACACTTTAATTGTAAAGTAGATAAAGGTTATCAAGGAACAATAGAACAAATATCAGACTACTATGGTGAATTTATTCACATACCAAGTCAACAAGATTTTTTAAAAGGAAAATATAGCAATCAGGTGGATAAACGACCATACATAGATTTTTATGGTAGGTTTGAAACACTACAACAAGATTTTGATTATGTGTGTGAAAAGGTAGGATTACCAAAAACAGAATTACCACACACGAATAAATCAGCAAATCCAAAATTAAATGTTAGGAAAATTAATTATGAATATTAATTACTACAACAATAAGTTCAATGTTATAACACCTGAAATGTCTTTACAAGATGAGGCATTTAGAATCAAACAACAAGAGTTAGACTATGATGAAGTTTTCTCTGGTAATCTAATATTAAAAAAAGAGTTTGATAATTTAGATAAAGATAAAATATTTTCATTACCTTTGGATGACAATATGATTTATGTAAACGATGTAAAATATTCTGCACATTGGGATAAATGTGAAATAGATGATAGTATCGTTTATTGTGGTTCTTTCGTATTATGGTTATTAGGAAACCAACACAGAACACCACAAAACTTATTTGGACAAATGAGACAACACAGAGTAGTTCCAAAAGTAATATGGGAGTATTTATGAAGATAGCAGTTTGTATGAGTGGACAACTTCGTCAATGGGAAATGGCAAAAGAGAACCAAAAATGGTTTTGGGAAACTTCTAAAGGACTCGGAGTTACACAGATAGATTACTTTATACACACTTGGAATTATAGTGGAGACAGGGAAGGAGTATCACAACCATACATTACAAGAGATGTTTCACAAGAGGAATTTGATAATGTGGTGGACTGGTACAAACCAAAAGGTTGTATGTTTGATGATAGACAACCAGATTACTTTTTACACAATGACCATTGGAGTAGTTTGTTTTATAGTTTATCACAATCAGTAATGCTAAAAAGACAACACGAAATTGATAATGACTTTGAATATGATATAGTAATTAAGTCAAGACCGGATGTTGTGTTTGACCCGATATACCATTTCAGTTGGGAACACTTGGAAAACAATTTACTCTATACCACACACGGGGGAATTATGGAACACGAGTTCGGTATGTTTAATGTAAATGATTGTGTATTTTATTCAAATTCATACACAATGGACTTAATGATTCCAATGTACTTTTACAGACAAAAAATGTTAGACGAAAGAAATATCTTGGATGATAAATTATATACAGGTCCATTGGGTCCAGGTGTTCTAATGAACGAATATTTTAGAGACTACGGAATAACCGCACAATCTATTCAACCAAACAGAAGTAATTTTAGAGAAACACTTTTAAAACTTGGTTGTCCTAATGATTTGAATTTGTTTGAACATAATGACTTTCACAAAATGGAAAAATATTTTAGAGAGTGGTATACGAAATGAATATTATTACAGGTGAAAAATTTCAAGATTTATGTGAAACGCAAATTAGTAAAGTAGAACATAAACAATTTGAGTCTAATATACATAGTATTGACATAGACAATTTTGATTTTACAGATTATAATAATAGTGAATTGGTTTATTGTAATATTTCTTTGATTAACGAAACAAAACCAAAGTTAGCAGAGTCAAAGTTATATGAAAAATTACAACAATTAAAAAATCCATTTAGTTTAATTCTACATAATGCGGACGATAGTTTTGAAAACTACCATTCAAAGTATCTCAATATACCAAATTGTAGAAAGGTTTATTCACAAAATGTAAACACATTGGATTCACGAGTAGAGTTCTTACCAATCGGTATAGCAAATCATTTTTGGAAATGGGGAGATACAAAAAAAGTAGTAGATGTAATTTTGGAAGATATAGAAAAAACAGATTTTGTATACGCACATTTTCAAGAAAGAGACAATAGAGTTGAGTGTTATGATAATGTTGTAAGAGAGGAAATACCAATTGTAGAATCAATGGAATATAAAGATTATCTAAGAAAACTAAAAACATATAAGTATTGTGTTTCACCAGAGGGGAATGGAATTGATTGTTATAGAACTTGGGAAGCACTATATATGAAAACAATTCCAATATGTAAACGAAGTATATTGATAGAGGAATTTGCAAAAACATTTCCAATATACATTGTTGATGATTGGAAAGATTTAGATGTTAAAGATTTAGAAAAACAATATGATTCATTTAGTTGGGATAATTGGTATCAATTGGATTTTGAAACATATTGTAGAAAGGTTGGACTATGATATATTCATTTGGAGATAGTTTTACAGCAGGACTTGGTGTTGATAGGGAGTATGAAAATTCTCAGTTGGGTGGACATCCAGAGTGGGATACAATGACTGATGAGCAAAAAGGTATTCAAAGAAGTAAAATTGAAAGATTTAGACACGAAAACTCTTACACCGCATTTTTTGCTCGTAAGGTCGGTATAGGTTATCTAAATCAAGGACTATCTGGTTGTTCTAATATTGATATTTTAAATACAATATTTGAATGTGGAGATAATTTTAAACAAGGTGATATAGTTTTTATAGGATTTACTTCTTCACTTAGAAATCCAATATCATTTTTTCCACGAAAGTTTCATCAAACAGGATTTAAGTTAGCACCAAATCTAAATGTTTTGAAAGATTTTACTGATATTAAGATAAATAACTTGATGAAAGAAAATTATTCAGAAGAATCTATGTCATTTTTTCAAGATTACTCTAAGTTTTATTTAACAGAAATGTTTGACGAACAATATTATGAAATAGTAAATTATAACATAATAGTATTTTTACAGAAATATTTTGAATATAAAAAAGTAAATTATATAATGTTTGATGCTTTTGATTATATGGTTAATAAAAATTACAAACACATTAATCAAAAATATTATTGGAATTTTAACAATGAAACTATTTATTCTTATATAGCAAGTTTTAATGATGAAGGTTTATTAGAAACGGAAGGTTATAATCCATACGACCAAACACCACGACACCCAAGTGCAGCGGGACATAAACTCTTTGCGGAAGAACTACATAAATTTTACAAAAAGGTATACAATGGTTAATTATTGGTTTGATACATTTAAACATCTAAAGTCTTTTGATATACTACCATATCAAGAGGTGGTTGATTTGTATTTAAAAAATCAATTATTATTAGATAAAAGTGGAAAAGAAAAACTTGGTGGTGATAACGAAAGACCAATCAACTCAGACAAAGAAGAAGTAGATGAGAATGCTTTTTGGTTAGGACACGACCCACGATATTACAATGTAAATTCAATTGGTAAAGTTACACAAGCAAAAGCAGATGTAGTATCAATGGATATGAGAGGTTTGGGAAAAACTTGGAGTCATTTTATTTACTTAGAATTACCATATCAGTTATTTAACAAGTTTCAAACATCAGTTCACTCAAATAAAGATATAAGTATTTACAGAAAATTTTTAACCGATTTAGATAAATGTAGTTTGGAAAAAGATGAAGTTAATAAGTTGGTAAAAGAATATGATAAAAAATTTGAAAATGAAAACACTATACAAGATTACTTTGGGGATTTCACAAAGCCAGCTTGGAGAATAGATTTAGATGAGGGTCAATATATTTCTATAAAAGAAAATGGAATAATCTATCCTATATGTTATAATGCTATGTATAGTATATTTGAAAGAGGAACTCATAGGTCAATGTTTTTAGCTCACACCAAAAGTGATGTCCCTATCTTTATACAATATCCTAAATTAAATGCAGAGGAATTAGATTTTGATTGGGAAATTAATCTTGGTAGTAATTTTAAAAGTAGTATGATAATGAAAGTAAATGTAGAAGAAAAATCATTGAAGTTTTATGAGGAAGTATTATGAAGACAATAGCAGGAATCATACACGCGAGAAAAGATAGTACAAGGTGTCCTAATAAACATTTACGACCATTAGGAGATACTACTTTGATTGATATTGCCTTGGATAAACTAAGTAAGTTAGAGTTGAATGAAAAGTATTTGGCAGTCTATGACCAAGAATTAAAAGACAAAGTTATTGACGGAGTAAAGATACTTCATAGAGACTATGATTCAGTAGCACCTGGAAATGCACACCACTCGATAATGTATAGACATTTAGAAAATGTTGAATCTGATTACATAGTAAACTTAAATCCTTGTCAACCATTTTTACAAGTAGATAAATTACAACAAGTTATCACATTGTTTAAATACTCAACACTCGATAGTATGATTACGGTAAAACAAGAAAGAAACTTTTTTTGGGATAAAGATGAAAATCCAATAAATTTTAAACCAAGTGATAGGTTGTCAACAACTGCTGGCCCTTGGGTCTACTCGGCAACTCACTCTTTGGTATTTTATAAAAAGCAATATATGTTGGACAATTGGGAATTGTTCCCGAATACAAAAAACAATCCTTGTCCATTTTTAGTGGATTGGAGTGAAAAAGAATTATTAGATGTAGATACAGAAACAGATTTCAAAATAGTGGAGGAATTTTTAAAATGAAATATGTAATTGATATAGACGGAACTATATGTAAAGAAGAAGGTAAGGTAGTTGGTAGAACACCATATCTTGATAGAATCGCAAAGATAAACAAATTGTATGATGAAGGTCATACGATTGTATTCTATACTGCTCGTGGATTAAAGAGTGGTAGAGGTGAACAACATTATCGTCCAATCACAGAACAACAATTAAAAGAGTGGGGAGTAAAGTATCACGAGTTGTGTTTTAAAGGACACAATGGAGATTACTTCATAGATGATAGAGGAATAAATGCAGGAGATTTTTTCAATGAAACAAAAGTGTAATATATTAATCCCGATGGCAGGTCGTGGTTCACGATTTGAAGAACAAGGGTATACAGACAAAAAACCATTTATAGATGTAAATGGAAAACCTATGATTCATAGAGTAATTAAAAACTTAGGTATGGAATTCAATACCGACTACAAATTTATAATGATTTGTTTACAAGAGGACTTTGACAAATATGATTTTACAGAATTTGAAAAAGTAATAGGACACGACTCTTATGATGTTGTAATATTAGATGATGTCACAGAAGGGGCCGCACAGACTATATTACAAGCAAAAGATTTAATCAATGACGACACACCATTAATGACTATGAACTCAGACCAATTAGTAGATTGGGATGTAGAAAGATTGTTTAAAATGTGTGAACAATTTGACGGAGTGATTCCTTGTTTTTACGGAGAGGGAAATGCGTGGAGTTATGCCAGAACACTCGATAATGGATATGTCCAAGAAGTCGCAGAAAAGAAACAAATATCAAAGTATGCAACAGCAGGATATTATTATTGGAGTAAAGGTAGTGATTTCGTAAAATACGCAGAACAAATGATTGAAGACAATAGTAGAACCAACGGAGAGTTCTATGTAGCACCAGTTTATAATTGGGCAGTTCGTGACGGAAAAAGAGTAGGAGTGTTTATGGTGGATAAATGTTATTCATTAGGAACACCAGAAGATTTACAGGAATATTTAAATGGATAAAAAAAGAGTAGCGATATGTTTTTTTGGTCAAACGAGAACATTTCAAGTTATAAATAATACTTACAAAAAACTACAAGATGATAAAATTCATTTCGATTTTTTTGTTTCAACTTGGGATGATTTTCAAGATAAATCTCGATTTGACTTTTGTAAAGGAAAAGAGTTTATAGACCCAAATATTATTGAGTTTAAAAATAATACCGATAGAGCTGCATACACAATTCACAGAGTAAATTTACAGAAATCAAATTACGAAGTAAAAAATAATTTTATTTATGATTATGTTGTATGGACACGAAGTGAAATAGACTTTAGTCAAGAGGATTTATTAGATGCGATTAAAGAAAAGTTTATAGAACATACAGACTTGGAAATAAATCTTCATAGTCATTTAAGAACAGATGAACAAGAATATTATTATGCACCAGCCGATTACTTTTTTATGGGAACATCATTATCATTTGATTTATATTCAACGGGTTGGAAATTATATTTTAAAAGATATGATAGGTTTGAACAAGGAAAGTCCGGTGGACACAATTTTCACGCATATGTAATTAATAAACTACCATTTAATTTACAAGTTAGAGATGTTCCACATACATTTCAATTTAGTAAATTGGAAGACCGAGATATACTATGAAGAATATAGCAGTAATGGTATCAGGACACCCAAAAGGATTTGACTTAACATTTCCATATTTCCAATATTGGAATAAATTGTATGATAATGTAAAATTTGATTTCTTTGTTAGTATGTGGGAAAACGACTATAATAGAAAAGAAGTTTTTGATTGGACTACTACATATGAAATATTAGACGAAAAACATTGTCCTTATGATTTAAGTAAACACGAAAATCGAAGACACCAACCACATTACTCTTGGGCACTATACAGAGTGAATGAATTAAGAAAAAAACATCAAGAAATAGAATATGATGCGATAATACATACAAGGGGAGATTCAATTTTTTCAAGAAGTCTTTTAAATAGTTTGGTTAATAATTTAACTAAAATTCGTGGTGGATTAGTTCCTGAAAAAGACGGAGATACCTACACAGGAAAATCTACCATTGATACAAGACCAGACCCACAAATATCTGATAAGAATATATTATCAGCAAATGGTAGTGTAATACACAACTACTTTGACCCAGACAGAAATTCATTAAACCAAAACTTATGGACACAAGATGTTTGGTTTATGGGAACACCAAAGGTTATGGATATATTTTGTAATATGTTTAATTATATGTTTTTAAGAAAAGATTATATGCTACACATTATGCAGGCAGAATATTTAAATCAAATGGGAATATATAATTCACCAACAGAGGAAGGTAATACTTTTACTTTTATGAGAGACACATATAGATTTGATTTTAAAACTGGTGATGGTGGATACCCATTAGAATACCCTTCACCTAAACAACTTAAAAAATTAACAGAAGATAAAGGATTACATTGGTTTTATGATGATGAAAAACCTAAACAAAGATGGCAAGAAGTTCAGGATTATTTCAAGGAAACAGAAAAATGAAATCAATAACATACGCATATTTAGAAACAACAAATTATTGTAATTTAGATTGTAGTTTTTGTAATCGAACTGATGTAATCGGCCCACTAAAACATATGTCATTAGAGAATTGGGGTAAGTTATTGGACGGAATAAAACACCACCCAATCCAAGAAGCAAAACTTATGGGTATGGGTGAACCATTTCTACACCCACACTTTGACGAAATATGTCGTATGTTCAAAGAAACATTTCCAGATTGTAAAGTGGTCGTAGCAACAAATTGTCAATATGACATTACACCTGGAAAAAGACTTCGTAAAATTTTTGAAAATGCATTACAATATATTGATGTATTATATTTTTCAATTGACGGATATGAGGACAATTATGAACGAGATAGAGCACCAGCAAAGTGGAAAAAGTTAATAAAATTTTTAGACAACACAAGAGAACTTGATAGACAAGGTTGCGATATCGTGGTAAACTATGTAGTAAATGCATACAATGTAGATGACATTGTAAAGATAGATGAACTTAGAGTAAATTATGATTTGGGTGTATTGAGATTAAACATAGCACAGATTTGGGACGAGAGTAGTAGTATCAAAGATGATATAGCAACATCAGGTTATACCAAACACCAATTAGACTATTTGAAAGAAAATTGGGGTGGTAAAATTATGGGTAGAGCAGATTGGGATTACAAAGATTGTTTTTGGGTAAACAATGCACTTTACACTACGGTAGAAGGTAATGTAAAAATGTGTTGTTTAAATACAGGAGCAGAACCATTTGGTAATTTATTCATAAACTCAATAGATGAGATTAGACAGATGACAGATTACCAAAATGTAAAGAAAGGTTGTAATACAAACAATCCTACTTCACATTGTAAGAATTGTTCATATAAAGAATTATCACCAATGTTAAAATATTTAGGAGTGTAATGGAAAAAGTATTAATAGGAGTAGGTTGTTCACATACACAAGGTTGTGCTTGTGTGATAGGAGCAGGAACAGAACACCAAGAATATGAATTAGCTTCATTCGAATTAAAACAGAAATACAAAAAAGAAAAAGTTTCTACTGATTGGATTACAGAAAACTTTTCTTGGATTGGTAGATTAGGTAATTTACTCAATGTAGATAAAAAGATAAACTTTGGTTCAGGTGGGAAAGGAATTGAACATTGTGTTAGAGTATTAAGAAACTACGCATTTCAAAAAAAGGATTTGTCAAATCATCTAATAATTTTTCAGGTTCCATCATTCGACAGACGAGAAGTAGCTTGGTATAATGGAACACAATGGTTTATAACTATGTTAACCGATATGTTAAGTATGATAACCAATAGTGATGGAAGAATGAAAACTTTCTATCAATACTTTCACAATGAAGATTTTTATGTCGTAAAGTATATGTATGAATTAGTTCATATACAAAAGTATATGGAAAGTCTTGGAGCAAAAGTAAAATTCTTTACATTTTTTTCACCACATATGAAATTAGTAGAACAAAATCCAAATACATTTGACACTATGTTAGAACAATTTCAAAAACATCATAACATACACAACTATTCATCAGATATAAATAAAATGATTTCAATGGAAGAATTATTCAATAGTTTAAATATTATTAAACTTCCTGAAACTAATTGGTTACAACACCCATTATATACTGGCGAAAGGGGATTTGGAAAAATGGATAGACACACTTTACACTCAGAGGGATTATTAAAGGAAGATACACATTTGAGTGAAGAGGGAAATAAAAAGTTAGCAACAATGATTTATAATTTAGTAAAAGATGAAAAACCATTTATATAAAGTAAAAAGAAAATTTGACTACACGGATAAAAACGACTATGATTTTATTCTTAATCAATCAGAGCGTTCACAACCAATTCAACAATCTTATTATACAAAGTTTCTAAGAAGTTTAAAACAAGAGGACTTTGCATATTATCCAAATACAAAAAACTTCAAAGAAAAAATATGTGAATTTTACAATGTCAATACAGAAAATTTATTTTTAAGCGATGGCTCGGATATCGGTATCAAGTCTATATTTGAAACCTTCACAACTTGTGGCAATATCGTGACTTCCGAGCCGTCCTTTCCTATGTATCAAGTTTACGCATCATTATATAATTGTCCTTACAAAGGAATACACTATGATTTAGATACAAGACAATTATCAGTAGAACATATGTTAAAGTTCGTTGATGATGAAACTCAGCTGATTATATTGGCAAATCCAAATAGTCCAATCGGTGATTACAAAACCATAGATGAAATCAAACCATTATTAGATACTGGTATTCCGGTATTGATTGATGAAGCATATATAGAATTCTTAGATACTGAGGATTTGTATTATGATAGTTTTATTAAGTATATTAACGAGTATCCAAATCTAATTGTAACGAGAACATTTTCAAAAGCATTTGGTGCGGCAGGTTGTAGAGTTGGTATGACTTTTTCTAATCCACACTACATTGAAAATATTTCTAAGTTTAGACAAATGTATGAGATATCAGGGGTGTCTATGAAGTATTGTGAATTTCTATTGGATAACTTTCACTTAGTTGATATCTATACACAAGAAATTATTGAGGAACGAAAAAAAGTCTTGACATTGATGAAAAACTTTAGTATATTAGATAGTGAGGCAAACTGGATACATTTCAATACTCACGACGATAATCTCAAAACAAAGCAAATTCTTGATAAACATAAAGTATTAGTAAAGTATTGTAAAGTTCACCCATACGGAAAAAGAAATAATTGGTGTCGTATGACAATACAACCAAACATTACAGAACAAGAATTTTTTAAGGAGTTATTAGATGAATATGATAACTAAAGAAAGTCAAGAATTATTAGATGAGTTTTTTAAGGAACACAAGTTATTCTTTTGTGATGATGTTAGTTGGAAGATTTACAAGAAAGATAATTTAGAAACAAGATTAATTTATTTATTTTCTAAATTTGGATTTTTTGAAACTTCACTTAAAGAATTAGATGATGAGTATATAGATGAACAAGCTTTTTACAAAAGGGGTGATAATCCAGACTATCACGAAAATAAACGATTTGTTATTCAAGAGGTGGTAGAAGAAAAGATATGTAATCCAATACACGCAAGCTTTAAACCAAATGACTTTGGACTTGATGTATATGGAAACTTACATAAAACAGCTATTCATCCAGGACACACCAGATATGAGTCTTCGGTTTTTTTAAAGAAAAATTTAAAAAAAGGATTTTTCTACATAAGAAAAAAGTATTACAATAATGATGAAATATTCAAGGGTCTAAAAGAAATGAAATCATTTGAGGATATTATGCAACATTGGACAGAAAGACTATTGACAAAAGAAGAACAAGAAATTAGAGGAGACTCTAATATGTGTGATTTCATACATTTAATGGATGATGCGAATAACAAATTAAGAAAAACTAAATACCACGACGAAACTGAATGTTATATTTTAAAGTTATGGAATTGGTATTCAACTACGATTGATGATATCCCATACGAAAAACTACTTGCAGCACAAAGAATAGATTTATTACATACATCAAGATATTTAGATTACATTAGAGAGTCATCAAAAGATATAACTAATATTTTATTTGAAAAAAAATTAACGATATATACAGACTCTAATACAGATGTAAAATCATACTTTAAAAATATACAAAAATATCTTTTACAAAAAGCCAATGAACAATTACTTTTTGTTACTAACAAACACGAACAATTTGATTTTGATGTAGTGGTGGTAGATAAAAAACCAGACAATATTTCAAAGTTAAATGGTAGTAAAGGATTTGCAATTTGGATAGATAAAGATATACTTGGTAGTATAACGAGAGACATTTATGAGCTCTTAGTCTTTACAAGAAAAGATATAAAGTTAGCAGAAACAAAAGACGGAAAAATATCAGTAGTGAATTGTAGAAATACAGGAGATAAAAAGTGGACAATACACAAAGAATTTTATTTATAACACCAGTAAAACATTTAAGTTTGTTTTATAACTATGCTTTACAAAACTATGAAGTGTTGGAATTAATAGAACCAACATATGAAGATGTGAAGAATCAGATAAAAAACTTTGATATATTATTTTGTGCACCTAATCATCAAACATTTGTTATTGATGAAGATTTAATTAAAGACTCAAACATAAAGTCTATATTGTCACCATCAACAGGACTTAATCACATTGATGTTGATTCAGTTCCAATTGTATCGGTAAAGAATGATAAAGTTTTAAATGATGTTTGGTCAACAGCAGAACATACTTTATATTTAATATTATCAATAGTTAGAGGAAAACACGAACTACACGATAAAACATTAGGTATTATTGGATATGGAAGACTTGGTAAAATGGTAGAACAATTATGTAAACCATTATTTAAAAATGTTATTTGTGTTGATAAAGATGATGATATAAGTTTACTTTACATAGAAAGTGATGTAGTTTCACTTCATATGGATTACAATCCAACAACAGAGTATATGATTGACAATGAGTTTCTAAGTAATTTTAAAAAGAACATTTACTTAATCAACACAGCAAGAGGTGAAGTGGTAAACGAACAAGATATAAAACATTTACTATCAGTCGGTAGAATTAAAGGATATGCTACTGATGTATTGCAAACAGAATACAATGAACAGAAGTCAGTATTTTACGGAGTGGATTATGTAATCACTACACCACACATAGCAGGAACATCAATAGAAGCACAAGAGAAAACATACAAACGAGTATTGGAGAAATATGAAAATAATAACTGAATTATGTCAAAATCACAATGGTGATATTAACACATTAAAAGATATGGTGGTCAAGTCTGCTGAGAGTGGAGCAGACATAGTAAAGATACAATCTATCAAAGCTAATTCACTCACTAAACGAGATGAGTTTGAGTCATTTAGAAAGTATTCAGACGAATATAAAAGATTAGCATCATTAGAACTAAGTATGGATGATGAATTAGAATTTATACATACAGCAAAAGCTAATAATGTTATACCAATGACAACAATATTTAGTCCCAATCACTATGAATATTATAATTCATTAGGATACGATTATCTAAAACTTAGTGGATATTCGATGAGAGCATTTGATTGGGGTAAAAAATTAGATAAATTTAATTTCAAACACTTGGTATTTTCTACATCAAGTTTACATTTACACGATATCAAAAAGTGTATTGAGAATTTACAAGGAGTTGATTTCACAATATTACATTGTGTTTGTTTATATCCAACACCATTTGAAAAATTAAACTTATCATCAATAGAACATTTGAAAACACTACACGACAAAGTAGGATTCAGCGACCATTCAGATAATTTACTATCAAGTAAACAGGCAATCTTCCAAGGTATTGATATGTTGGAAAGACACTTTACTATATTGGATAAAGAAGAAACAAGAGATGGTAAAGTTTCGGTCACACCAAAAGAATTACAAGAGTTAAAAACATTTAGTAATTATACAAAGGAAGGTCAGTATTTAGTATTGAATGGATTTAATGAGGAACAACAATTTAATCACGAGTATTACCAAGGAAGATTTGAATGATACTACTTTGTAATGGAGATAGTTGGACACAGGGTGATTCACCTGCACAAGATATAAATTGGGAGTCGGAACCAAACTTGGACTGGTATAATATAGTACCTGATTTTGGTGAATTCTCTAATCCTTGTGATGATAGAGTTCTTTACAAGTTTTATGATAGTGATGTATGGTCAAAAGTATTAGGTAAAAAACTTGGAATAGAAACTTGGAATTGTGGTAGGTTGGGTGCAAGTAATGATAGAATCATTAGAACCACAATTAATTCTATCGAGTATTTAGAATCATTGGGTAAAACAGATATATTTGTTGTGATTGGTTTAACCAGTATAAATCGTTATAGTAATTTAACATCAAATTTCAAATATAATGAATTGAGAGAAGATAAAAAAAGTAATCTTAGTCCGGCATTGGTTCAAAGAAATTTAGTGAATTTAATCAATATTCAGAACTATTTATCTATGAAAGGTTATGATTACTTAATATTTAATGCGTTTGATTTTTTGATGGAAAATGATTTTAAATCTTTACCATTATACCAATACATTAATTTTGACAAAATTTACAACAACGACTTGAAAGCACATTTTAAAAATTATATAGATAATAAATTTAATACTAATTGGGATATAAAAGGAAAATACTATAAAACACAACACCCAACAGACTTTTCTCACATTGAGTGGGGTAATGAATTACATAAATACATTAAGGAGAACTATGATGTTTAAGAAAATAAAACAATGGTTTCAGGATTGGAAACAAAAAAGAAAATTAAAGAAAAAACTTGAAGCATTAAAGAAGAGAGACCCGTTCATTTATAAATAAAACTTCCTAACTTTATATTTATAGTTGTATAGATTTATATAAATTAAGGACATAAATGATTAAACTAAAAAACTTACTATTTGAATCCAGTATTACAGGACAAACACAGGGTTCTGAAGAGATTGGTGGATATAAAGGTTTCTTTAAACTATCTGAAATGGAAAAGTATAAGAAATGGTTAAAGAAAACTCTTCGAATAGAATTAGTTGAGGGATTCAAAGACCCAGGTATATTTAAAGCAGTATTTTTAGCAGGTGGACCAGGTTCAGGTAAAACCTACATAGCAAAGGGTTTATTTGGAATACCAGAAAGAGTCAATGTATCTCAAAGTGGTTTAAAAATGGTTAATTCAGACAAAGAATTAAAATATTTATTAAACAAATTTGGATTCGGTACTGACTTAGATTCATTACCAGATGAAGTATTTAAGAACCTTACAGGTGACGGACCACAATCAAGTGGATTGAGAAAGTTCGCAAAAGATTTAACCGCAGAAAGAAGAAGATTGTATCAAAACGGAAGACTTGGTATGATTATCGACGGAACCGGAGACGATTTTAAAAAAATCTCGATGGAAAAAGCGGAATTAGAGAAGATTGGGTATCAAACATATATGATATTCGTAAACACTACATTAGAAGTAGCACTTGAACGAAATGAAAATCGTGATAGAGTATTACCAGCAAGTATTGTTAAAGCATCACACCAGGAAGTAAATAGAAATGTTGGTGCGTTTCAAGGATTATTTGGTTCAAGTAACTTTATGATTGTTGATAATAATGAGTACAAAACAGAAGCTCAAGCAAAAAAGAGATTTAAGATGTTGGTGAAACAAGGATTAGGTAAGTTTATAAAGGCACCAATCAAAAGTAAAAAAGCATTGAGTTGGATTAGAAAACAAAAAATATTAAGGGAAAAATAATGTTGATATCATTTGATGAAATTATAAAAGTAACACTACACCACGAAGGTGGATATGTTCACGACCCAAAAGATTTAGGTGGTGAAACAAACTTCGGGATAGCAAAAAGATT
>Ga0208159_1000234_pt1 | contig 23354 bp, 32 predicted proteins | sample 9_EtaG_FD_184082 | JGI IMG/M metagenome (GOLD analysis project Ga0208159, IMG submission 184082) | Marine viral communities from the Subarctic Pacific Ocean - 9_ETSP_OMZ_AT15188 metaG (SPAdes) (version 2) | ecosystem: Environmental > Aquatic > Marine > Oceanic | place: Pacific Ocean | collected... | reverse complement strand
TGATGAAGAGTTAGAAACTAAAAAGCTACCCAAAGATATGTATGATGAGTTTAACTGTACCATACACGGAGTTACTAAACCCTTGGAGGAGTTAGACTTTATACATCTAGTGAGGTCTTATAAAAATAAGATTAGAGATTTAACTGATGGCTATGTTAGTAGAGATATCTATGAGATGATATTTAATAAGTGTCAGCAGTTAGAGAAAAATGCAAACTCTAGAATGGTTTTTAAATTAGAGGAAGAAGTATCTAGGTTAAAGTCTGAGGTTGAAAAATATAAGACTACAAAGTCATATCCTAAATATGATTTTTGTGAGATACCTAATGACTCTGAAGGACAAGAGTTTATAGACAATGTAAAGAAGTATCTCAATACTAATAAGTATAAGATGCGTGTAAGAGGTCAGCACATCAAAGAAGAATACAAAGGCACTGGTGCTACAGCATATGGGCAGAACATACAACAATCAACGCATCTACGAGTTTACATAGAGGAGAAGTAAAATGAAACTATTATATATATTATTACCACTATTATTAATATCGTGTTCATATATGCCTGAACCACTCAATGACCCTCAAGTGTCTACGTTTGGTAAGAAGTGTAATGAACAGACTTGGAGTTACATTTGGATAAATAAAAGAGGTCAAGACTTGACAGCATCTGAAGAAAAATGTAGAATACCAATCAAGAAATAAAATCCAGGAGGGGTGAATGAAACTATATGAAACAAAAGAAACACTATATGGAGGTAGTGTTTTAAAACTATCAATGTTAACAGATTTAACTGAGAGAGATGTTAATGTTCTTGAGGTTGCACTAACTCATCTAATTGAAGAGTTAGAGGATACTCAGAATGATAATTTTTCTGTCGACTTACATCAAGAGTTAGCAAGTGCTAAAGCAATGTACATAGCACTAGGTAACAAATCTTTTTGGGGAGATGAATGATGAAAACAAAATTTATAGATGTAGATGTACAAAAGATACACGATAATATAAACAAACGAGATACAGAAACTATATCTGATATAGTGTATGATGCACTAAATGAATTAGGTTATACAGATGATGATAACTTAATGTCTTGGAGTTGGAATATAGAAGTATCAGTAGAAGTAAAGGAGGACTAATATGGATACTTACGAATGGAATAACCACGAAGATACTTTTGAGGAATCATTGCGGCGTGAACTAATACTAGCAAGAAAACAAATAGGTTTCTTAGAAGATGATTTAAAAGAGTTGACAAAATCTTATTATCAGATGATAACTATATTTAAGAAACATCTTGAGAAAGAAGGACATAGTAAAGATGCAATTGAAACTATTACAAAGGAGGTATAGATGAATGTATTAAGTTTATTTGATGGTATGTCTTGTGGACAGATAGCACTCAACAAGGCTGGTATAAAGTATCACAACTATTTTGCTTGTGAGATTGACAAGTATGCTATACAAGTTGCACAAGAGAATTTTCCTAACACAGTTCAGTTAGGTGATGTAACTAAAGTATGGACTAGCAAAAGTTTTTCACAAGGTAAAGAGATTGGTGTGTTAGTTGCACCTTGTCGAGGACATCACAAGATTGATTTACTTATGGGTGGTTCACCTTGCCAAGGATTTAGTTTTGCAGGTAAGCAGTTAAACTTTGAAGACCCTCGCAGTAAGTTGTTCTTTGAGTTTGTTAGGCTGAAAGATAATCTACAACCAAAGTACTTCTTACTTGAGAATGTCAAGATGAAGAAAGAGTCAGAGGATATTATCACAAAGTATTTAGGTGTTAAGCCTATTGAGATAAACAGTAGTTTGTTCTCTGCTCAAAGTAGACGTAGGTTATATTGGACTAACATACCCTTTGATAAACAAATCCAGGATAAGGGCATAGTCTTAAAAGATATCTTAGAAGACTTACCATTCTCTGAGATACCTAACTACTTAAATAATAAATGGTGTGGTAGACGTAGAGGTGATATGGTCAAGTCAGTTACAGATGATAAGGCACATTGTCTTACTGCATCTATGTGGAAAGGACAGATACCAACATTTGTAAAGAAGCCTATACAAGTTGGTGAAGCAACTAACATCAAAGGATTTGATTCTATCAAGAGAGTGTACTCACCCAATGGCAAATCACCTACCCTTACCACTATGCAAGGTGGACATAGAGAACCGAAGGTTGCTATTGATTCTAGTATTGTTTCATTAAATGATAATCAGCTAGAGAAAATTCGTAAGATTAATACAACACCAAACAAAGCTAACTGTTTAACAGAAGCTATTGGTAGAGGTGGTAGTAGCTCTGAGTTCTTAACAAGTGTAAAGAAAAAGACTTTAGCTTTACAAGAAAAAGAACCTAAGATTGGTAGAGTTATTAATCGTAGACTTGATGAGAATGGTGTTAGAAAAGATGGTCAGAAAGAATTACCTTTTACACCACAGATTGAGATATCAGATACAGATAAATCTAATTGTCTCACCACTGTTCAGAAAGATAATGTAGTAGTGCAAGACGAGTTGTACAGAAAGCTGACACCACTTGAGTGTGAGAGATTACAAACTGTTCCTGACAACTACACTAATCATGTGTCCAAGACACAACGATACAAGATGCTAGGCAACGGTTGGACAGTTGATGTTGTAGCACATATATTTGGAGGTATGAATGAGTAAATTTATATATGATTGTTGGAATGTTGTTATGAATTATGAACGCAATCCACTAAGTAATATACAAGACTTACACGTTAGACATATGGTAATGCAACTACTAGCGTGGATGTGGTGCATAGCATTTTCAATGTGGTTTGGTAGTATGTGGATATTTGGTCTTACAACTATGATACATATAATATTAATCGTAGCCATAGTTCTAACAGTTGCGGCATTTGAAACTGCAAAGCGTAACCCAAACTACTTTGACCATTGGTATTCAAAGCCTGGTCTAGGTCGTAGCAATGGAGGAGAACATGAGTAACATTGATGAGTTTATAAGTAATAGACTAGATAAAATTACTGAAGGTAAAGAGGTATTAATTAATCTTATCATAGCAAGATATAATGAAGGTGTAAGAGATGGTTTAATTATCGGTGTTAAAAATAAAACAAAAGATGATAATTCTTTTTATCTTAGAGGATATGACTTTGGTATACAGATGGCTAAAGATATGGAAGAAGATACTAAAAGTATGAGTGAATTAATTCAAGCATTAAACAAACAATAAAGGAGATTGTATGACAGAGTATGATGAAGAAGTTTATGTGCATAAACATCACAAGAAACAGCTTACCACTTTAAAAGGTAAGTATGAAATAAATCCATCAGTTGATTTTGAAAAGGTAGATAGAGAACACCTAGCTGATATGATTTATGATTACCTAGTAGATAACTATGGTGATATCACGAGCTTTGATATGAAGATATCAGGCTTCTATGAAACTGCAAAATATGAATTTAAAAGGAGAAAGTAATGGACCAGGAATTTGAAGTTAGAGAACTTAAAATACATACTGATATTAATAAAGTTGATAGTGAAGAGTATGAAGAAGTAGGTAAGCTAGAAGAGAATGACTTAAAGACTTTACTTAAAAATAAATTAATCAAAGATGGTGTGTCTACTAATTGGATAGACAAACATCTAATTATAATGGAGGACTAAATGACTATTAAAAAAGTTTATATTGACAAAGATGACCCTAGATATTATTATGCAGATGAGATATTAATAAAAGCTAGAGGTAAACATCCACAAGTTTTAAAATATAAATTAAGTCAATGGAAAGGAACGTATAGAGGTTGGAATTTAAGAAGTTCTCATCACTATGTAAACCACGAGTACCACATTTATGACCACAAAGAAAACGAAGGATACTTTGTTTTAGGACATGACCAATTATGTTTATGGTTGAATAATACATTTGATTGTAGAAGATATAGAGTGTTTACTAGCTATCCACAACTAAAAGCATATGTGGATAATTTTAAAGGGGTATTGGATTCCCCTGCTATGAAATTTATAGAAGAACAGTATGGAGATTAGATGACTATATTTGAATTTCTTGGATGGTACTTTTTAATATGTTTACTATTACATTTTAGGACAAGCCTATGAAATATTTACATGAATTAGTTGATGATTATCTTTTGTCGCACGAGTATTTAAGTTTACGAAATGAAACAAAAAAGAATTATACATATTTATTATCTGTAATTTTAGATACAAAGGTTGAAACAAAAGAGTTTAATAAGATTAAGCTAACAAGTTTATCAACAAGGTATGCAAAAATTGCATACAATAAATGGTGTGATAGAGGTATATCATTAGCTAATCATGTTAGAACTATGGCAGGTGTCGTGTTTAATCATGGTATTCGTATGGAATATGTGACACTTAATCCGTTTGCCGCAATTAAAAGAAGAACAAAGGAATCAAGAAAAGTAATATGGTCTAAAGAACATATAAAAGATTTCTTAGATGTAGCCTATTCAGATTTTAAAACAAGAAACATAGGTTTAATTGCACAGATGGCATATGAATGGTGTCAAAGGCTAGGAGATATGAGACTTTTAAAATGGGATAACTTTGATATGTCAAGAAAAAGAGTACACATAGAACAATCTAAGCGTAGAGCAGAAGTGTTTCTACCAATATCAGATGAGTTGTTTAGTATGTTAGAACAACAACAAGAAGATTTTGGATTCCAGGAATACGTTGCACCAAGACCTAATCCATATAGAGGTAAGTTCTTACCCTACTCAGAATTTGTTTTACCAAGATTTGCTAAACGTATTATGATAGAAGCTAACTTACCTAGAGATTTAAGATTATCTGATTTGAGAAGGACAGGAACTACAGAAATGGTTGAAGCTGGGGTAGATATTACACAGATAATGGCAGTTACAGGACACGCACACCCTCAATCTGTACAACCTTATATTAAAAATACTTTCGATTCAGCAAATAATGCCTTGACAAAAAGACAAAATTATGCTAAGTAATATTTATACATTACAAAATATTAATATGAATATAGAAAATATAGACTTAAACATAGGTGAAACAAAACGTACTAACTGTCCTCATTGTGGTGGGTATAATACATTTACAATAACAAATGATGATGGCAATTTAGTTTGGAACTGTTATAAGTTATCTTGTAATGTTAGAGGAAAAAAGAAAACTATATTATCTTCAGAGGATTTAGTAGCATTGTATAATAAAAAACATACTGATGATTGTAGTTTTGATTTGCCCGATTGTGTTGTACCTGGTGAGAACAGACAAGCTGTTATAGAATTTACAAACACATGGGGTATATCTGTATTTGATTTGATGTATGATGCTAAAGAACATAGAGTTGTATTTCCTATTAAATATGGAAACGAAATTGTTGATGCTGTTGGGAAAGCATTGACAAGAAAACTACCAAAGTGGAAACGATATGGTAAGTCACCTCTCCCATATCAGTTTGGTAGTGGTAATGCGGCAGTAGTTGTGGAGGATTGTATTAGTGCAAATGTTGCAGGTAATGTTGACGGTATAGTTGGGGTCGCATTACTAGGAACAAATCTCTTGGAAAAGCACAAACACCTCCTTTCAAAATTCTCTACGGTTACTGTTGCATTAGACCCTGACGCTATGTTAAAAAGTTTAGAGATGGTAAAAGAGTTAAGAAATTATGTGAGTAATGTTAGAGCAGTAAAATTAAAAGACGATTTAAAATATAAAAATGAAGACGATATAAATATTATTAGAGAGGTAGTATGGAACTAACACTAATCAGAAGTTTAATGAATAAAGAATTTTATGATGAGCATAAAGGTAGCAAATGTCCTGACAGATTATTTAGTAAAGAAGTTCGTAAGATAAAACAATCTATTGATGAATCAATGGATAAGTTTAAAAGAACTATGACACCTGATGAGATTGAAGCATACTTTATTTCAATAAATCCTACACTAACAACTGCACAAAAAGAAAACTATGCTAAGTTATTTAGGAATATAAAATCAGAAAAACCTATGGGTAATGATGTAGCTTCAGATGTTTTATCTAAGCTGTTCCAGCAAGTTGTTGGAGAGGACATAGCTAACTTGGGGTTTGATTATGTTAATGGTATGCAATCAACTCTTGAACCTTTGCGTGGTATACTTGATAAGTATGGGGATGACTTTACACCTAATATGAATTTAGATTGGCACGACTCTGATATGGATAGTGTTCTGTCTAATTTAAAACTAAAGTATAAATGGAAGTTTAATATTCCTACTCTGTCTAAGAGGATTCCAGGTGTCAACGCTGGACACTTTGCTATCGTAGGTGCAAGACCTAATACAGGTAAGACTTCCTTCCTTGCTAGTTTGATTGCATCACCTAATGGGTTTGCCCATCAAGGAGCTAAGTGTGTACTACTTGTTAACGAGGAAACTGCTGACAGAGTTTTAGAAAGATACATAACTTCAGCATCAGGTTACACAACGGATGAGCAGTATAGAACAACACACCCTTATGTGTATGATGATTATGAAAAGGTAAAAAGTTTGTATGGTAAGGTACATAATAACATAAAGATAATGGAAACACACGATAAACAAATGTCGTATGTAGAAACTGTTTGTAAGATTGAGAAGCCTGATGTTTTAATAGTAGATGTTGGTGATAAGTTTGCAACAATGCAAGGGTTCGTAAGACAAGACGAGTCCTTAAAAGCAAATGTAATTCACGCAAGACAGATAGCTAAAGTATATAATTGTGTTGTGTTCTATGTATCACAATTATCTACAGAAGCAGAAGGTAAAGTTGTTTTAAATCAAAGTATGCTTGAAGGTTCTAAGACAGGTAAAGCCGCTGAAGCAGATTTGATATTGTTATTGGCTCGTAATCCTCACGTTCAAGGGCAGTTTGAAGAGGATAAACAGAGACATATAAATATTGCCAAGAATAAATTAACAGGTTGGCATGGAGTTTTACATTGTAATCTAGATTATGTGACGGGTAGATACTATGCATAGTATGCAATGTAAAAAGTTCACAGTTTGTGAGCATTTGTTTTTAACTAACTATGGAGACTAACATGGACCCAATTACTTTCTCTGGTGTTGTCAGCTTCGGTATTAAATTAGTACTTGCCTTGGGCATTACTAAAGAAGTTGTTACACCTCTTTTGGTTTCGGCTTTCGGAGGTTAATGCTGAAATGAAACTAACTCTTGACGTAGAAAATACTACTACCATAAGAGATGGCAAACATCACCTTGACCCTTTTGAGTATGAGAACTCATTGGTTATGGTGGGTTTGCTACAGGAAAATGGAACTAAGCATATTGTGACATTTGACCATGTTGAAAATGATAAGATAAGTTTGGACGGTAGAGATTTAGTTCAATCTTACTTAGATAAAACAACATTACTTATTGGTCACAATATAGCTTACGACCTGGTGTGGTTGTGGGAATCAGGTTTTAAATACGATGGTTTAGTATTTGATACTATGATTGCAGAATACGTTTTACAACGTGGACAAAAGCAACCACTGTCTCTTGAAGCGTGTGCTGAAAGATATACACTAGATACTAAGAAACAAGGAACTCTTAAAGAATATTATAAAAGGGGATTCTCAACTAGAGATATACCCTATGATGAACTGTCTGAGTATTTAGAATCTGACATCAATGCAACTCAAGAACTGTACAATGTTCTAAATAAAAAATTAAATGAACCTACTAACAAAGGTTTATTAGATACTGTTAAACTATCGAATGAAGTTTGTTTAACCCTCGCTAAGATATATAAGCGTGGTTTTAAAGTTAATAAAGAAACTCTTGAAAAAGTTAAAGAAGAATTTAATACAGAAAGAAAAGAACTTATTCAAGAATTACAATCATACGTTCGTAACTTAATGGGTGACACACCTATAAATTTAAATAGTCCTGAACAATTATCGTGGGTAATTTATAGTCGTAAGCCTTATGATAAAACAGATTGGCAGAACTCTTACAATCCGTATATGAAAGAAAATACATTTAAGGATATTGTCAATAAGAAAACACAAATAGTTTACAAGACAAAAGCTAGACAATGCCCCACTTGTAAAGGACACGGTAAGTATAGGAAGACAAAGAAAGATGGCACACCTTTTGTTAATGATACAAAGTGTCCTACTTGTGATGCTACAGGGTTTCTATTTGACAAGACAGATGAAGTTGCTGGTTTAAAATTTAAAGCACCTAATGCTAAGTGGGCAAGTGCAAATGGTTTTACAACTAGTAAAATAAATATTGCAGTATTAGAAAGAATAGCAAAAGAAAAAAGTATGGATACTGCATATGCTTTTCTGTCAAAGGTTAGAAGGCTAAGTGCAGTTGAAACCTATCTTTCTTCCTTTGTTGACGGTATCTTTTCAAACACTAAACAAGATGATATGTTGCACGTTAAGTTATTACAGCATAGAACATCTACAGGTAGGTTGAGTGGTGCTAATCCTAATATGCAGAATATGCCTAGAGGTGGTACGTTTCCTGTAAAGAGAGTGTTCGTATCTCGTTGGGAAGACGGTAAGATACTTGAAGCAGACTTTGCACAATTAGAATTTAGAGTGGCTGCTTTTTTATCTCAAGATGAAACTGCTATGAAAGAAATAGAAGAAGGGTTTGACGTGCATAGTTATACTGCAAAAGTTATAAGTGATGCAGGACAACCTATATCTCGTACTGCTTCAAAGGCACACACGTTTGCACCTTTGTATGGTGCTAGTGGTTTTGGTAGAACAAAAGCAGAAGCTACCTACTACACACACTTTATTGAAAAGTACAAGGGTGTTGCAAATTGGCATCGCAAGTTAGCACAAGAAGCACTAGATACTAATACGATTAAGATACCATCAGGTAGGGAGTTTACATTTAATAATGTGTATAGATTAAAGAATAATAACATTACTTCTTTTACACAAATAAAGAACTACCCCGTACAATCATTTGCTACTGCTGATTGTGTCTTATTATGTCTAGTTTATATGGATGGTTTATTAAAAGAAAAACAATCTTGTATTGTAAATACTGTACACGATAGTATAGTTATTGATATTCATCCATCTGAGGTAGACGATGTTCTTAAAGTTATAAAGGACACAAATGCTAATTTAAAATCTTTAATAGATTCAAGGTGGAATATTGATTTTAATGTGCCATTATTATTGGAAGCAAAAATAGGTAATAATTGGCTTGACACAAAAGACATTTTGTGATATAACGGATTATCTTTATAAGGAGAAAATAAAATATGACAGATTTAATAACAATTGATACTAATAATTTTGATGCTATGGCTAACGTCATGGGTATGCAAACATCTACTAAAGAAAATAAAAATACCCTATCAAGGATAAGGGTTGTAAAGAAACCTATTAAAGGTGAGACATCATTGAATGGTAGGAAAACAACAGTTGATGTTGTACCATCTGGATGGTATTCTATAGAGGATGCAGATAAAAAATATATCTACGCAGAGAATATATCTATACGACTTTTCCTTCAGAGGTTTATGTATCAGAAGTACGACTCTAGTATATCTAACTATGTTAAAACTATTATGTCAGATAATATAAACATAGACTTAAAAGATAATATGGGTGCATTTAATTGTGGTAAACCTGGTGGATACATAGAAGACTTTAATGCTCTACCTGAAGGCACAAAAGAAATTATAAGGCAAGTTAAAAGAACTCGTGTATTGTTTGGTGAAGCTACTTTATCTAAAGCAGTTACTGAAACAGGAGACTCAGCTAGTGTAGATTCAGTTCCATTTATTTGGGAGGTAGATACTAAAGAAGGGTACAAAAATATAGGTATGTTATTTAGTGAACTATCCAAGATGAGAAGATTGCCTATGCAACATACTGTTACAATAAAAACAGATGAGCGTGAAGGTAGCACTGGTTCATACTTTGTTCCTAATTATTCACTAGATAAGAAAAGTAATATAGCTATAACTGATGATGACCAAAATACCTTTAGAGAATTTATGGCATACATAGATAGACATAATACTTGGGTCTCTACTGAGTGGGATAAAAATAATAAAGAAGGAACAAACTCAGCTATTGCCAACGAATTTATTGATATAGATGCTACGCAATAATTCTTTTAAAGCACACAATATTAATTACCTATCACCTAGCAGTGTCAATACCTACATAAGTGACGTGCCTATGTGGGTAGCTAGGTATTTGTTTGGTATTAAATCTAGTAGTGGACCAGGTGCAGTTAGAGGTATCGTTCAAGAAGCTACGTTAGCTAATAAATATGAGACAGGTAAATTTGATTTTAATTTACTAGAGATGCAGTTTATTACTATGTGTACAGAATCTAATATTAATTTAGAAGATGTTAAAACAGAGAAAGAAAAAAAATCATTAAAAAACTTTGGAGAAATTCTTGATGAAAATTTTAATTATAAAAATTTAGAAGAGTACCAAGAAAGAGTTGAAGTGCAATTGGAAGATATGCCTATACCATTTATGGGGTATATTGACTTTAGGTTTAAAGATAAAATAGTAGACTTAAAGACAACTACACGGATGCCATCTAAACCTACTGAAGCACAGATGAGACAGATGGCATTTTACTCTATGGCATATCCTGACAATAGTGTAGATTTATTTTTTGCAACACCAAAAGATTATAAAAAATTTACACTAGATAACCTATCTGTATATAAAAAACAATTTGAGAAAGTTGCTTTTAGTATGCAGAAATTTTTGTCTATCAGTGATGATAAACATGAGTTAGCTTCTTTGGTATACCCCAACTATGATTCGTGGACTTGGGGAAATAAATTAAAACAAGAAGCAAAGAAAATATGGAGTTAAATATATGACAACAGGAATAGAAGACTTAGCAGAAATGATTAGAGAGAAAGAGAAAGAACTGTATGAGATGAAGAAAGAATACAGAGAACGTAGAACAGAAGGACTACGCTCTGCTATTGAGCAACGCAAAGAAGCTGAGAAGTTAGTGCGTGAAGAAATGAAATCGTTAGGTTATTTAAGTAAAGATAATGATAACTATAACGGAACAATCCGTTGGTACAACTTTTAAATATGTCAGCATATAGTGCTACCCGAATAGCACGAAAAAATGGGTATAGGAGTGGTTTGGAAGATGTTGTTGCCGCATATCTTAAACAACATAAAGTAAAATTTTTATATGAAAAGATTAAGATAGAGTGGGAAGACCTTTCATACCGTACCTATACCCCAGACTTTGTATTAAACAATGGTATTATAATAGAAACAAAAGGAAGATTTTTAGCATCAGATAGAAGAAAGCACATAGCAATAAAGAAACAGCACCCCGAATTAGATATAAGGTTTGTGTTTACTAATAGTAGAACAAAGCTAAGAAAGGGTGCTAAATCGTCTTATGGGGAGTGGTGCTTAAAGTATGGGTTCAGATATTATGATAGAATTATACCTGAAGATTGGTTAAAAGAAAAAGGTAAAGTATCATACCCACTATTTATTAAATTTAAAAGCTCTAAAATTACAAGGAAAGCTAATGGAAAAAAAACATATAGAAAAAAGTGATATCCTAATAAGAGTTAGACCTGAGATAGATGGAGATGAGTGGACTGGTAACGTAGAGTTGTTTGCAATATTATCATCTGATACATTACTAAATGATAAATCTGTTTCTGATTTAGAATATTTTGTTGAGTTAGTTCTAGCTTCTATACCAGCAATGAAAGGAGACCCCTATATTTATAATGTATTAAATACATATGCTTCAGAAAATATGCTTAAAGAACGAGATGATTCTAACGTAATTAAATTAAGATTTGACAGTGAAACAAAAGGGAGTGCTTAGTATGGCAACGATAAAAGAAATAGTAGATTTTGAAACTGATTCTGTAAAAGAAAAAGATATGGTAAATCATCCCCCTCATTACAATGAAGCGTCTATAGAGTGCATAGATGCAATTAAAGCTGCAACAGGTGATGGTTATAAATACTATATACAAGGAAACTTAATTAAATATATGTGGAGATATGAAAAGAAAAATGGTGTAGAAGATTTAGAAAAAGCAAAGTGGTATTTGGAGTCTTTAATTGAATGGTTAAGGGCAAGATGAAAAGAATAAGAGTTAATATAATTGTCCAGGTAGATGACGATGAGTATATAATGCCAAGCGATGGTGACATTGCTCAAGAATTTGAAGACAACATTAGAGATTTTATTTATGAAATTGAAGGTGTTAAATTAAAAACAATTAAAGTAATATCGGAGGAAATATGAGAGAATTACCAACAGACTATCAAAATTTTATAGCATTATCGAGATATGCTAGATGGAAAGATGACAAGCAAAGAAGAGAAACGTGGGATGAAACGGTTGATAGATACATTGACTATATGGATACCCATTTAAAAAATAACTTTAGCTTTGAAATGGGGCAAAAGTTAGAGGAAGAAATAAGAGAAGCTATACTGTCGCTTAATGTTATGCCATCTATGAGGGCATTGATGACAGCAGGTGTAGCACTTGATAGATGTAATGTAGCAGGATACAACTGTAGTTACATACCTGTAGATAGTCCTAGAGCATTTGATGAGACTATGTATATTCTTATGTGTGGCACGGGTGTTGGTTTCTCTGTAGAGAGAGAGAATGTAAATCAATTACCAACTATAAATGAACACTTTGAAGATAGTATAACTGTTATTAAAGTAGCTGATTCTAGGTCTGGTTGGGCAAGAGCATTGCGTGAACTGTTAGCTATGCTTTATGTAGGTCAGATACCAAAGTTTGATGTGAGTGAAGTTAGACCTGCAGGTGCTAAGTTAAAAACATTTGGTGGTAGAGCATCAGGTCCTGAACCTCTTGTTGACTTATATAATTTCTGTGTTGCTACATTTAAGAAAGCAGTAGGTAGACAACTCTATCCTATCGAGTGTCATGACATTATGTGTAAGATAGGTGAGGTTGTAGTTGCTGGTGGTGTTAGACGTTCAGCACTTATTAGTTTATCTAATTTAAATGATGACCAAATGAGACACGCTAAATCGGGTGAGTGGTGGAAGTATAATAAACAGAGAGCATTAGCTAATAACTCTGTAGTATATAAAACAAAACCTGATATGGGTACGTTTATGAGAGAGTGGGTTTCACTATATGAAAGTCAGTCAGGTGAGCGTGGCATATTTAATCGTAAAGCTGCAGTAGAGAAAGCACAAGAAAGTGATAGAAGAAAATTTAGTGAGTTTGGATGTAACCCTTGTAGTGAGATTATATTAAGACCATATCAATTTTGTAACCTATCTGAGGTAGTTGCTCGTCAAGATGATTGTATAACTGAGCTAGAAAATAAAGTACGCATAGCTACAATTATAGGTACGTTTCAATCTACCCTTACAGATTTTAAATACCTTCGTAAGATTTGGAAAAAGAATACAGAGGAAGAAAGACTGCTCGGTGTATCTTTAACAGGTATTCTTGATAATGAATTACTTAGTCGTAACAATTCGTTTTTGGAAGATACACTAACTGCTTTAAAACAAGTAGCAATTGATACAAACTTAGAATATTCTGAGATGTTAAACATACCACAGTCAACAGCAATAACTTGTGTAAAACCTAGTGGAACTGTATCACAGTTAGTTGATAGTGCTAGTGGTATCCACGCAAGACATAGTAAGCATTATATAAGAACAGTAAGAGGTTCTAACAAAGACCCTATCACAGAGTTCTTAATTGATGAGGGAATACCCAATGAACCTGATGTAACAAAACCCGATACGGTAACTGTGTTTAGCTTTCCTGTAAAGTCACCTAGTTCTTCTATCGTAAGAACAGATATGACTGCTATAGAACAGCTTAATCTTTGGTTAAAGTATCAGAGATATTGGTGTGAACATAAACCTTCTGTAACTATATCTGTTAAAGACCACGAGTGGATGAAGGTTGGTGCGTGGGTTTATAGTAACTTTGATGAAGTGTCGGGTATAAGTTTCTTACCTTACTCTGAACACACATATCAACAAGCACCTTATCAAGATTGCACAGAGGAAGAATATAATACCTTAAAAGAAGATATGCCTAAACATATTGATTGGGCTAGGTTAAGTGATTTTGAAAAAGAAGATACTACAACAAGTGGTAAAGAGTTTGCGTGTACATCTGATGCTTGTGAAGTTGTAGACGTAGGCAACGTACAATAATTAAGGAGATTATATGACTTTAGAACCTTCTGTAAAAGACAGAAAGAAATTTGACATTGACTTAGAATATGGAAAGGTCAGAGAAAAACAAGTGGCAGAAATGTTACAAGATAAAAAGATAGAGGTAAAGAGTGAAAGAAACGTATGGCAAAAGACAGGCAATATCGCAATTGAGTTTGAATCTTATGGCAAGGCAAGTGGCATCAACAGTACGGAATCAGATTATTGGTTTCACAATCTCTGTATTGGGGATGATACATTCTGTACTCTTGTCTTTGATACGAAAAGTCTTAAAAAAATAATTGATAACTTAGACTACAAAAAAATAGTTAACGGAGGAGACCACAATGCATCTCGTATGTATCTACTAAATATTCAAAAATTATTTTCATCAGATGTAATAAAAGCATTTAAAGGAGATAAGAATGAAGACAAAAAGATATAAAGGTTTATCTAAGTATGATGCCCCCTTACGAATACAATTTGAGTGGGGGTATACTGCCTTTAGAAAAGACCCTAAGAGAACAAAAGTTCCTGGAAATTTGCATCCTAACACGATGCAATATAGAGAGTGGTTACGTGGATATAACGTAGCTTACTTTGATAATCTTAAAAAGGTAAAGAGAAATGAAAGATTGGGAAACAAACGTACTTATGAGGGTAAAAATATGGATTAAACATAGAAAAAAATCTAAAACTCTTTCAGCTTTTGAGAGAGAAGCCTTAGACTGGGTAAATAAAAATCAGGTGCAATCATACTCGGACAATGCATTGCACCCATCTGACGAGCTTTATATAAAGACAATTTTTAAAAAGGAGAGAAAATAATGAGAGAAATGTTAATATCAGCTGCAAGAACATACTATATGGGAATGATTAACAAACATATAGCAAATGTTGAAATACTACTTACAAATCCTGTCGGTATTGGTGAAGATGCTCATCAAGATATACAAGCAGTTATCGAAGTAGAGCTAGGTAAGATAGCTGACTATCATGATAAGTTAGAAATGTTATCAAAGTTTTTTGTTAAACCACAAAAGCAAGAGGAAGAAAAAACAACTGAAAAGAAAAAGTAAGTGTATTACTTAGAGTTGTTTTTTAAATGGCTAGTGCGTACATCTTATGCACTGGTCATTTTTATTATTGTTATTTAAAAACTATATTGTTCTTTAATGGCAAGAGCCGCTGCATAATCTCCAGTTTGACTTAGCTCTTTTCCAGTCGTTCTTTTATAATACAAATTAATTATATTTCTTTTATCTTTTGGTAAATCAAAATATTTTATACGAGCTATACGAGATGAAAATTCTGTCGTAACATATCTGTTAGGATTTAACATTTCTTTTCTTGCTCGACTTCTTAATTCATTTACTTTTTCTTTTAGTAAAAACTTTTTTTCTACATCACTTTGAACACCATTATATATTTCATCTGTTAATATATATCTTTGTAAAGTATCCTCAACGTACTGACCCATCCTACCTCTCATTTCATTGTTTAAATTAGGGTCTCCAAATAATTTTTTAGGTACGACTTGAAAAAATTCAAATCCTAATCTATCTAATTCTTTTTCTGCGGCATTTCTTTCTTCTTGTTGTGTAAGCCCTGTTAATTGTCTCATAAAAGGGTTCATTATTTTTATACCCCCAGCTCTAGTTGGGCTTTGTAACTTTGCTCTCTTAGGTCCTATTCCTTCAGCACCCACCTTACCCACAAAAGGTAAAGGAGGTAATCCTAAATACATACCTTCCTCGTTTGTTGGAAATGAACGTGTTGCTGATTTAAAGAAGTAAGGAAAAAATTCTATATCTTTACTGTCGGTAACAGTTCTATATTCAGGGTCTAATGTAGCAACTACGTCTTTTAACATACCTGCTCCAACAGTATATGTATTAAAATAATTACCAATATATTTTGCTGCAGCTTCGTCTAATTGAATACCAACTTTTCCATCATTTAATGCGGCTCCCATAGTATCAAAAAAACCATCAACTAAATTTAAACCTGTTGGTCTAAACTGACCACCACCTAATGATTTAACAAAATCCCTTCTATCAAATTCGAGTTTCTTTTCTGGATACTTAGCTGTTTGATAAGGAAAATTTTTAGGACCATAATTTATATGTTGATATATGTAATCTGCTAAAAGAGCATGAGTTGAAAAAGGACCTAACGCAGCTTCTGCATTTACAGTTCCCCTACCAAACGGATTATAAAATTCAAAAGGTCCTGTAGTATCATCACCATGTAATTCTCTTATGGTGTACAATCCTCCTAAAGCAACGAATCCTCCTATTTGTTTTCCAAACCTATCTGCTGTATCTGTTGCAACATTACCTGATTTATTTAATATACCCCCTATATTAAACATTCCTAAAATAGGAGTGTGTTCATATACAAATCTAAATTGATTAACTAAATATCTTGGAAAAGGTATAACTGTAGAGGGTATTTGTTTTTGAGAAAAAGATATAAAAGTGTCAGCTGCTTTGTTAAACACACCCTCTTTACCTCTAAACTTTCCTGTTTGATATGTAAAGTCAAGTGCATTTTCCATAGCTGCACCAACCATTTTTTCATCCATTTCACCAAATCTACCTGTTTTTAAAAACTCGTTTAACCCACCTTCAAATCCATCTTGGTATTTTATAAACTTGCCATCAGTGCCTTTTACTAAACCACCTACCCTTAATGCTTTATCTATTTCTCTTGCAAAGACAGCACGTTTAAACATATTATCTGACATAGTATTTAATGTATTTGCCATCCTAGCTAGTTTTATAACTCTTGAACTTTCATCGCCTAAGTGTTGACCAACATCTCCCATTTGCATAAATAATCTTTGGGCTGCTTCAGATTTTCCAAACACAGGATTTTCCATCAAAGCCTTTAGTGCAGCTGTATCAGCAGATGTCATACCAAACATTAAGTCTTTAAATATTATAGCATCCCTAAATGTTTTCATTTGGGCTTTTCCTAAATTAACAGTACGTTTTACCTCTGCTGCAATCTCTTCATCTGTTATATCTATTAAACCTAGTTTTTTTCTTTCGGTTAAATTTCTACCAATTTTACCTGCTTCAAAGTATTTGTTATACAACCCTGCACCTAAATTATCAAAAGCGTAAATAATATTACGCATATAACCATTGGTTGTATTACGAGTAGTTGTTGCAAGTTGCACTGTCATAGCACCTATACGAGCTTTATTTATATTTTGCATAACAGTGTGTACTTTACCCATCGTACCCACGCCTAATTTTTTATCTAGTTCTTTTCTTGCTTTTCCAGTAATCGTATCAGCAGCAGTAATTAATTTACCGTCAATCTGATTAAATGTCTCTAATAGTTTTTTAGCTTCGGCTCTTTTAATACCACTTATTGTTCCCATTAAAGATGCTGCTTCAGATACTTCTATAGCTAATAAAGAACCAATGTCGCTAATACTTATTCCGTGTCTTTTAGCTAGAGCTTCTAATGAGTCAACATTAACAGCATTTGCATTTAACCCTCTTGCTAATCGTGATGTAAGTGCTTCACCTTTATCTAATGGGGGTATAGACTCTAGCAATCTAGCACCTGCTGCTGCAATGTTTTGAGCTTTCTTTAGTTCAAGTTTTGCTGCGAAATCTTTTGATGTTGTTGCACCTAATTTTTCACCAAACTCATCTAATATTTCTTTACCTATAGCTAGTTCTGTAGGTATTGTTTCTTTTAGTGCTAGTCTATCTTTTAGCTTACCATAAAAAATTTTAGTAGTTTCACCATACTTTACACTTTTAATTGCTTCTGCTGTCTCTTTAGCATTTGCATTTAATATTGCTTCACTTGATTGTTTTGTAGCAAGTTGATTCATTTCCTCTGCAAAATTAGAAACTAATGCAGATTGAACTTGAGATGCACCACCTAACACAGCACCTGGAGCAGCACTTAATGCACCACCTAACGCTACACTACCATAATTAATCTTATCTTTTAATCCAGCTTCTACTCTAGCTTGTTCTTGTGCAGCTACTTGCCCTGCTCCTATAGCCCCTTCAACTAGTCCAGCTCTTGCTACACCTTTTGCTGCTGCACTTCTTAACGCTTTACCACCTGCACCCTGTTTTAATAATTGACGTATACCTAACTTAACACCTTGTTGTGCAGCCAACGCACCAACTTTTGCACCACCTCCAGTAAATACACCAGCATACGTAGAGGGTGCAGTAAATATACCTTGCACATAATCCTCTGCTGCTTTATAACCAAAGTCACTATCCATTTTATCATAGCTATCCATTAATCTTCTAAAACTATCTTTTTCTTCTTGATTAGCATTTTGTGCATATATCATATCATTAATTGCTGTAACTTCGTTAACATTTTGAAAACGAAAATGTTCAACAAAATCTTGATATATTTTTTCTTTGTTATCATATTTAGTTATGTCATTGCCATTCCTACTTTTTAAAAATCGCAAAGCATCAGAGATAAACTTTTCATCGTTTATTAAAGTTTTTTTATTTATTTCTTTTTGTTGATTATACATATTTTATTTCTTTAATTAATAGGCATAGTGCCAGTAATTTTTGTGTTACTGGGATTAAACTTTGGTTTTTTATTTTCAGCTAATAGCTTTGATATTATTGTTGGTAGTAAACTATCTCTCTCAGTATCAGAACCTGACTGATTATATTGCGTGATAAGTTGACCTACACTTAATCCATCTGCTGGGTTTAGTGTTTCATTGCTTGATATTTCGTCAGGTGCTTGAGCATATTCATTAAACCCTCCTGCAAATCCTCCTGGAATTAATTGGTCCTCAGTGGTTAATTCAAAGTCAAACTTACTAGGGTCATCTACTCTTGGAATAAGAGTAGGTAGTTTATTTTGCTCCATTGCTTTAAAAATAGTTGGTAAAATATCTTCAGGCTTCATTCCTTTTCGTAATGCTTCTCCATATAATTGAGTTAATATAGAAGCAGCAGTTGCAACTTTACCCTCTTCAAACGCTGAACCACTTGCCTTTTTAAATTCTTTACCAAAAGAAGTAACTGTAAAATCTCCTTTTACACCAGCAATATCTATTATATGATTTTTAAATTGTTTAAGGGAAGTAGATGCTTGAGAAATAGATAGTTCTTTTGGTCCTCTTTCAACTTCATCAATAATAAACTTTAACTTATTAGCTTTTTTCATAAGCTCATCATATCTTTTAGGATTAGAGTCTTTTACTTTAAGTGCCATATTAGTTAATCTATATATTTCATTTTTAGGATTTAGTTGCATACCTAAATCTAAATCACCACCTAGTTTTACTTCTTCTCCTAAATCAACATCTTCTCCATTAACTATCTTTGCAGTCACTGTATCAACTTGTTTTTGAACTTCAGCACCTATATTTCTACCCATACCCATTGAAGCAAATAAACTTGTATCTTGTATTACACTTGATGGTAAAGATGATACATCTGTTTTACGAGGTGCATAGACAGAAAATTTAGCTAAATCTTCTATAGTTGTAGTGTTTTCATCTTTTGTAATAAAGTCTAAATTTATAACATCTTTACCATAAATTTCTTGTAAGTTTTGTATTTTAGTTGCTTGTTCCTCAGCACCCGCTAAACCATAGTTTCTTACAAGGTACTCTGCACCATCAACACCACCTACTTTACCCGATATACCTTTAATCTTGTCAGTAGCTTCTCTTAATTCTTTTTGATATCGTTCAGCATCTTTCTCTTCTCTACGAATTTTATAATCAGCAATTCTATCTATTCTTTCTTGTGTTCTCTCCATATCAGCTTTCAAGATACCTGAAACACCCCCACCTTTTTCTCCAGCAAAACCACGAACAAATCCTCTTGTAAATGGGCTTTTACTTTTTGCACCTTTACCTAGTAAAGCACTTCCTACAACTCCCGCTAATATCTTACCTGCACCAATACCAAATATTGCCATTACGCTCTCCTAGCCATTAATCCTTTTGGCTCTTCTTCCATTTCTTCTTGAGGTTCTTCTGTTGTTTCTGTTATTGTTGGTTGAGCCATTTCTAAATCAACAACAGGCTCTTGTGTTTCTTCTTGTCTCATAGTACGTATAGCTTTTGTTATCATCCTTGACTCTTTAGGTTTTTCTTCAAGACCTGATTTATATTCTATACCTGCTGTGTCAGCTAGTAACATCATTAGTTCCATTAACACAGGCATAACTAATATACCTACATCAGCACTATGCTTACCATCCATAACATTAGATAACTGCAATCCATTAGCAACAGCAGATACAGGTATACCCATCTCTAGTGCTTCAACGAGAGAGTCAGAAAACTCTTCGTCATTCATTCTAGGAACATAGAATTGTATAGCTTCTTCAACTGTTGTATACAATGGGGGTCTTTGCCAAGGTCTACTGCCTAGCTCTGCTGTCATAGCTTGACCTGGAATAGGTGCGTTAAAGGATGGTTCTCTATCTATTTCTGCCATTTTTCAATAATTCTCTTTTTTCTCTTATCTGATTAAAATATAAAGCAACTCTATAAGCAGGACTATCTTCTGCTTCTTCAGGCTCAACATTACTCATCTTACCTCTAGGAGATAATAGTCCGTTTTTAGGTAGCTCTTTATCTTCGTCTTGCTCACGTATAGTATCTGCTATATTTAAAATAGTATTATATACTCTAATAGCTGGATTGGTTTCCATAAATTTATCTCACTTCTTAGAATGGGAATTTAGATTTTAAAAATCCTGCACCCAATATTGAAAACATATTGCCAAGAGCAGCACCTGCCGCACCTTGGTCTGCCATAGCTGCCAAATCAATATCTCTATCTGCTCTTATTTGTTCTATAGCTAACTCTTGATATCTGTCTAATTGTTTCTCTGCACTAGTCCAAGCATTTTCCATATTGTCTTGGTAGTAATTCCAAAGATTATCATATGCATCACGAGATGTTTCTAGTACAGCAGAAGCGTTTATTTCGTTAGCTCTATTTACAGCAGCTGTATTAGCTGTAGCTATCTGTCTTCTCCACTGTGCGTTGTTTTGTGCTATGACTAATTGATTGTTAGCGTTAAATTGGTCACGTTGGTTATTAATCTCTTCATTAAATTTAGTCATTGCATTTTCTTCACCAGCATTAAACTGTGCTTGTGCGTTCTGCTGTGAGGAATTAAATTGACTTGTTTGTGTTTTTAAATTAGCAAAGAATTGGTCTGTTTGATTTTGTGAAGTTGCATTAAACTGACGAGCGGCATTAGTTGCAGCTTGGTCAGTAAATACAGATTGTACTTTTTGTTGTGCCTTAAACATTTCTACTTGTTGTTTATTTGATAAGTTAGTCATATCTCTTTGCATAAATGCTTGAGCATTTTGTACAGCAGCTTGTTGTCTGTTGCTTAAATTAGCCATATCTAAATTAGCTAATGCAGATGCTTCTGACATAATTAACGCTTGTTTATTAGACAAGTTGTTTAAGTTCATTGTATTTGCTGCACGACTATTTTCCAAAGCAATCTGTTGTTCAGCACTAAAATTTTGATTAGCAACATCTGCTATACGTGCAGAGTTTTTAACTCTTGCTTCAAAGGCTTGGTCAAACTCTTGACCAATAAATGCCGCTCTTTGTTTGGCAGCTAATACAGCTACTTGCTGTCTGTTACTTAAATTCTGTGCTTCAAAACTTGCTTGTGTTGATGCATCTGCTTGAGCAATAGGTAATGCAGATTCTAGTGCAGCTTGTACCATAGCTTGACCTGCCATACTTGATGCACTTAAACCTCGTGATGCCATCGCTGCTTGAACACCCCTTAATGCACCAGCAGCCCACGGAGGGGGATTACTTGCATCAAAGTTTTGTGTTAGCGATGCTAACTGACCTTGTACAGTTGCTTTTTCAGAAGGGGTTGCAGTAGCAGCTTGAACTTGCTCAGTAAACTTAGCGGCTGTTTCAGCATTAGCCACTCCACTAATTAACTCACCATCTTGTATTTTTCTTTGGGTAGGATTTTCTAATTGAATAGATTTACCTTGAGCAGAACTTAAATCTCCTACAGCAGATGATGTTTGTTCAGCAGCTATTACTTGACTCTTAGGGTCAGAGGGGTCTACTGTTTGTGCTTGTGTAGCATCTAACGCTGTTTGCACTCCTTGAGCAGACTCAGCAGCAGTCATTTTATTTGCTTGTTTTTCCCCCTCAACTGTAGCTAATGTAGTGGTAGCTTCAGTCGCTGTAGCATCTGTTCTAGGGTCTAATTGACCTGTTCCTTCGGCTACTACTTGGTCATCTGTTTGTGTAATTTGAGCAGCCTTTGTTATAGCACCTGTTGGTAATCCTGGTTCTGATAACATTTGTGCAGATATATCAGCTATATTTGGGTCTACAGTTTCTGTTGTAGTCTTTTGTAATAAATCATCAAACTTCGTGTCTTTATATTGTGGATTTAATTTTTTAAAATTTTCAAATTCTGTTTCTGAACCAAACTTAAAGTCAGTGCCTTTTATTTGAAATTCAGGAACTGCTTTTGTTACTTGTTTATATGTTTGTTGAGGTACACCTTGTTGAGTAGTCGTGCTTGTAGTTGTTCTACCTAATGTTGATTGTTGTGTAGTTGGTGCAGGTTTATTTAAAGATGCTTGATAATCAGCCATACTATTAAAACCTGCATACTTTTGTCCGGGGTCATTATCAGCTATATATCTACCCATATCTCCGGGTTGTCTAAATGTAGGTTCACTTGTTAGTGTTTTTTGAGTAGGATTAGAAATAGTGCCTCTAAAAAATCCTGTGCCAACACCTCTAGGACCTTCTATAGAAACATACTCCATTCCATTTCTAATGTCACCACCTTTAAGCAGTTTAACAACACCACCTCTAGCCATAGCTCGTGCAGTATCTTCCATTTTTATAGCTTGTTCTTGTCTAGCAGGGTCTTCTTCTATAAACTTAGCAAAGTTATCCATATTACCTTGATACCCCATAGACTTAGCAATCTTAGCTAACCCTTCTGGTTTAAACCCTCTAAATATAGCCATAATTATTTACCTATTAATATTTTATCTAATTTATCTTCTAGTCTTTGTAGTGCATCCATTACTACATGCATATCTTCTTTAACATCATCACGTTTGGCATACTCCTCTCGTGTTTTATTG
>Ga0208159_1000230_pt1 | contig 23648 bp, 28 predicted proteins | sample 9_EtaG_FD_184082 | JGI IMG/M metagenome (GOLD analysis project Ga0208159, IMG submission 184082) | Marine viral communities from the Subarctic Pacific Ocean - 9_ETSP_OMZ_AT15188 metaG (SPAdes) (version 2) | ecosystem: Environmental > Aquatic > Marine > Oceanic | place: Pacific Ocean | collected... | reverse complement strand
GATTGTATGGACGCTTTTGGCCCATAAATGATCTTGGTCTTGGCTTAGATATTGGACGTATAGGTAAATCAATCTGCTTAAACTTCAGCATTAAAAGGATTTTTCAGCGTCTTTCTTTAATGAGTAGCCGCCTTGGACGTTGCCAAAGAACTCATCATCAGAAGGAACAGAACCGCCTGAATACTCCACGTAATCCATAACCATTATTTTCACAGGATCAAATGTCATTCCACATCCTGATTTGTTGCCCCACTTTTTTATGGTGTAACCAACGATGACCTTAGATCCATTGCCTATTTCTTTATTAATAGGCCACTTTTCACAGGTTGAATCAATAACATTAGGGCCAACAGTTTTTGTACCGTTGTCATTAACCCAGCAAACCTTTTTAAACTTAGTAACAAGCTTTGTAGCATCCTCTTTATCTGGATTGCAGTTAAACCAATAAGTATGCTTTTTGGCATCTTTTCCGTGTAATTCGTAGAACTTATCCTCCATAGAGTCGTACCACTCTTTTACACCTCTATCGGTTTCATCGTGTAGTAATTCCATTGTCCATTCATCAGGCTTGCCGTCGTCGTATGCCTTTCTGGCTTCACCTAAACATTTGAACCATCGGGCTTCACCTAGTGGTGTTTTGTAGAGTTCCAATTTGATGCCCCCATCAATAGTGTGCTTATTGAAGATACCGTACTCTGAGCCCTTGTAGTAGTCGCATGAAGTATATGTTTATATCAAGAAAACAAGTAAGGATTTGTCCCGATAAGTCTTGGATCGAGACTGCCTTGTTTAGGCATATCAGGTAGCGAAATACCAGTCTTCATCTGTATTTCATCCACAAAACCTAGCAACCAATTAGGGGCATAAAGTTCGTTAAAAGTATCGTGAAGTGTCTTATGTGCTTTCCCAGCGTTAGCCGCATGAACAGCAAAGCAATCGTGATTTGTTAATAGCTGTATATTTTGTTCCACGGCCTTGTAAACGAAGTTTACGCAAAAGGCGGAATCCCAACTATGTGTAAAGTTCGCGGCTATTCCTTTATTGGCTTGTGTCGCACATAAAGGTGCATCTTTTGGCTGATCTTTAATACTCATCGTTGAATGTTTCCCGAATAATATTGTCTGAATCCTTTTAATCTGTGGTTCTCTATCTGCAATTCTCATGGGCCATCCGCTTTGAGTTGTCCATTCCAGGGCGTGACCATTATTCATTACCTTTCTTGTTACTTTGTGGAGCCATTTTTTAAACTCAAGGCAAGGTTTAATTCTCTGCTTTGTTTCATCCCATAAATGACTCGCCAAATATTTCGCAGGGATAGCGACCTCGTAAGTGAAATTTTCAAGTGGTACATATCCAAGGTGTTCATCCAATCGTTCAACTAAGGAATCACATAAAGACATATATGAACCTCCATAAGGAGCTGCAAGAATTGGTTGCTTACATAAAGACCTAGTGATTCCTTTCTGAAGCCATATTTCTGCTAAAGCTTTTTCTCTTGGCTCTCCAAATTGAAGATCCTTGACCAATCTCTCTGTTACTTTCTCGGCAACAAGGGTGTAAAGATCCCTGCGCTCATTGCCAAATAGGTTGCACTCCTTCCCAACCTTTTCTGATCTCAACAGGGCCGCAAGTATCCCGCAGCCTGAAGTGGTCTGATCGAAGCGAACTGGGCATCCTGTTTTGCCTGTTTCGAGTACCTCTTTAACCCCCTTGCAAGCCTGTAAAAACTGCCAAGGATCGTTAGCATTTCGCCACAATTCAAGCCTTCCAAGTGGATCTTCTGCCGCTGCTTTCATCAAATCAATATTCTTTCTTCCCCAATTCAGACGCTCATCCCATGACTTCCTTCCATGTCCATAATGTCCGGCAGCTCCTTTCAATAACCAATCAAAAGCTTCGTCATTTACTGGCAGCTTTTCAGCAAAGTCCAGCATGGCCTTTTCGTAGTCTGGGCCTTGGTGGGATACATATTTGTTAGAGGTATAAAGCCTTGATCTATGGTCAGCGTGGTAAGCCTGATAGACAGTTCTATCTGCTAATGCTTCGGCCTCTTGTAACGCTCGTTCAACCTTGATCCTTCTGGGTCTGTTTTGCTCTCTGTCTCTATGGGCCATCGAAGCAAGACGATTCCTGATCCTTAAGTCTTCTTTGTCTGGATCTTGCCCTAACCGTTCAGGAACATCCAAGGGAACCTTTGCACAAGGCCACAAGGCTTCTGTTCCGTTATCCCATGTATTCCTTTGGCATTCGATTACATCCCCTTTAACGTGAAGTCCAACAGATTGGAGGTGGTTTGTCGCTACAAATGTTTTTGTTAAGTCTGCTTGCCTGTAATGCTCTATTGCTGTGGTGTCTTTTTCTTCAGCGTCGTGAATTGGGACTCTAACGAAACATTCCTCATTACCTGGTCTGCCTCCTCCGTATAACCCAGGCCAAGGGTGAGGAATAGAAACCAATGCTGAATAAGCAACTTTATAAGTAGAAGGTGGGCAGCTCTTAATAACTTTCTCAGCGTGATCAGTAGGAACTACAAACTTGGGAGTGGTTCGACCAATCTTCCTCATAATTACTTTGATCAAACCTGTATGAATCAGGTGATCTAAAAGGAACTGACCAATATGAAGCCTACTTAAATCATTAAAAGGAAGAACAGGACAACCCATCTTCCGCATTATTTCCATTGTGCTGATCTTGTTCCGGCTCAAGCCTTGCTTCATTAAGTGCCGCAGCTCCACCGGACTTTTATTAGCCAGCCTCATTAATCGGATCTCTTTCTCAACCGCAGCTCCTAGCCCTTGGCAGAAAGTGGCGATCCTTTGCCTTCTGCTTAATTGATCAAGGGTCGCGACAAGGGCGATGGTTGCAACATGCTCTGGAGACTTAAAAGGATCAAAGAAAGGAATTGCAGCTCCGTGAAATCTTGCTTTGTCTGGATTCTCTACAAACTCAGTAAAAGTTTTATTTAATCGACTGCTTAAATCATCAACTAATAATCCATATAATTTTCTGCCATAAATTAATGCGCTCTCTTTTCCTATCTGTTTAAGTTTTCTTTCATTACTTTTATGTGTTTCTTCAGCTCTTTTTTCTGCACGAAATTGTCGTGCTAATTGCTCCTGTTCAAGCGCCTGTATATCTTGCAACTCGAAAAAACTGGTCTTTACGACCACGTTATTCGCAACGCTCTCGTAATGCCAGCTTTTATTGCCCTGAAAGGGAGTGTACGACTTGCTCCACGGGGTCTAAGATGATGCTTCTGCGAATTATGAGTTCGAGGCGAAGCCAGTGATAGCAGGAGGTTTGGCTGATTTCAGGTCGTTCATTTTAGGTTGCTTTAGATAAGAATTTAAAGGGTACGAATGCCGCGAACTCGCTTAAACAAAAGTTGCAATGGGGGTCGCGAGGATCGAACTCGCCTTAGCTGAATTATGAGTTCAGTGCATTCACCAGATTGCTAGACCCCCACGAGTGCATTGTAAGCATTCGCATGTTCAGATCCATCCATGTGAACATATCTATTGCACATTTGAGGATTGCTATGGCCTAACCAAGCAGCGATTTCTATGTTATTGCAACCCTTTAGACCTAGATTTGTTGCACATGTATGTCTTGTAGCTTTGATGATAAAAGTTTTGGAAATACCACATTCATCTAGGGCTCGTCGCACCGCATGATGCAGCTCTCTGTCAGATAAAGGCCAAACCAATTCTCCTTTCATGTTCAAAATCTGCTCTACTGCCACTTTTATTGCTTTAGGAGTTAGAGGCAGAGTTCTATTTCCTGTTTTGTTATCGTTGTTTTCTTTAAAAAAAGTAACCAAACATTTCTTTAAGTCATAGTCAGATTTCACTTGTCTTCTCATTTCAACAGGCCGACATCCCATTTCACATAAAAAAATCAACTGTCTTGCGACATCTTTTCTATTGATCTTTCTTAAATATTCAACGCATAAATCAATTTCTCTCTGCTCCCAAATAACTTCCTTACGATTCTTTAGCTTTAAATTCTTTGGAAACTGAGGCAAGCTTCTCACTCTTCCATGAACAAGTGCCATTTCTTGAAACACTCTTAGCTTGCTTGTCTTGTTATTGATCGTTGCAGGCAAATTATCTTTGTATTCCGCTAAATAAACTCTGTAATCCATAAACCTTCCAGCATCAATATCTTCCACTGGAGTGTCAGGGCCAAAATAATTAACTGCTTCTAAGGCATAAGTTCTTGTTGTTTTATTTCCAGCCTGCGGTTCCCATTGGAATTTCCACGCATCCTTAAATGCTTGCTTAATTGTGTAGGCCATTGGTCGTGGTTTTGTGGGTTATAAACCCTCAAGCGATCTGATCTTTGCTTTGCCTTTCTTCGTGAGCCTGACTCTGTATCTTCTGCCTTCTTCTGGGTCTATATAGATCTCTACAAGGCCAAGGCAAGTCTCACGATGACGGACAGTTTCGCTGAGAGTATGGACAATTCTTGATGCAGAAGCGTTCGTTACATCAAATTTATTTTCTATATCTCGATACGTGCAACTCCCTTTTTCCGCAACGTATAAAAGAACTTGCGCGTGATGAATAGGAAAATTACCTGGGGCCAGAGAGCCCAGAGCTTCAAGAGCGTTCGAGAGTTTGGAAAGATCCATGGTTCAGTAGGAGGCGATCTCTTGCGGCCCACGGTTCCCTCAATTCGTATGTTCTTACGATCTTGTAGAGGAAGGCGGTAAATAGCAAGATGAAGTTCTCCCTGTCGAAGTGGGATGATTAAACTCAATATAAGTTTATTCCCCAATGTCTCGTGGTTCATGCGACACATACTTAAAAGATTGAAAAATAAGTTTACAAGGGCGGGGAGTTCCCGTTCATCAAAAACATAAAAAAGCACTTTTATGTTGGTAATACCGTGATGTTTGTTACGACCGCTCAACGTTCCGTTACAACTGAAGCGTTATTTAAGCGGTTATATAACTGTATGTAACTAAACAAGGCCAATTTGCTTCATTAAATCTTGACCAGTTTTTGATAAAGAGACTTCGTATGTTCTTGATGAAGGTTTAATTCTTCTATCAAGAAGATGAGTGTCAGGTCTAACCAGCTTTTCATTCTCAATCCTTGGAGTCATGCTTGCAACAGCTCTAGAGATCGGCCCATTAGTTGTATTGGTTAGATTTGCCAGCTCTTCATAAGTGCGTGGCTTTACAGCAACGTGCAATAAAACCTCGACCTGGAGAGCCGAGGGTTTGTTTGTGTATCTTTTGCTGTTATATCTCAGCGTCTTTAATAGCTGAGAGAAAGCGGTTAAAGTTTTTTCTTTAGGCATTTTTTGTTTTCAATGATTTTTTAATAGGAGGGTTTTCTATTCCTCTCTGTCGATTGATTTCCTCGCATAAAGCAATACCTCTGTGATAATCCTTCGGTTGATGTTCTTTTAAGCCATTTAATCCATAATTTAAAATAAGCAGAAATCCAACATCATGTTCCTCAGGAATTACGCAATAATTTACGGTTTTTTCTTTAGGCATAGCCATATCAAATAAGCTCCAAATCCAAAAACGACAAATGGTTCAATGAGAAACATCACACAATAGATAAAAGCGGGGACGATTACCACGCCCCCAGTAATTAATAATGTGTGACCTACGAATGCTTTAGGTAGATCCTTTTTTTTCACTCTTTTTAACCTCCTTTGGATACTCCCACCCATCTTTTATTAGTTGGTCTTTTGCTTTACTAATGTGATACGGACTATGTTTAATCTGCATTTCATAGTATTGCTCCTTACTAATAGGACTGGGATCTCTAAATTTCATAGCCAAGACTTCCTTGAGCATTTTTTCTACTCGTTCGATAGAGAGCCGCGTTAAATGCAGCTCCTTTTCAATCTCTGAGTTGTACTGTTTAGGCATCTTTGGCTCCATCAATAGCGTAAGTTTCTATTCTTTCTGCTAAAGGTTCAACAAGTGGATCAACCCATTTTCCATTTACATGAATGTGGTTAGTGATCCATTCGGTTATACATTTCCAGCCCATCTCTTGTTGTTTTTCATAAGGGAGCTGTATCCATCCTTCAGTTTTTTCCAGCTCTGCATTTTTAGCGATCTGTTCAGTCTCTTCTTTGGTGTATTCATCTGGAGTTTTTTTGATACTTACAGATGTTTCACAGAAAAAAGATTCTAAACCTCTAGCTAGTAGTAGGCAAGTGAGATCAGGCAGTCTTCTTTTTTGATCTCTAGCGATTCTTTCAAGAATGCTGTGATCTTTATCTGGTAGTTCTATAATTAATTTTTTCATTTAAGTAATAAAAAAGTGAACAGTAAAAAAGAAATGCCAGCTAGCACCCGTATTTCCTGGCATTGATTAAAAATGACTTGCTCCTGGGCCTGTAAAAGACCCAGTGCATCATCAGCTTCGGTGCTGTGTTCGCTTATTTGTCTCATAGCCTTATTTGTATAGGCATTAACAAATACTCCAGCTCAAAACCTTCTAAACCTTCAACGTCACAACAGGCAGTGAAAACTACTGGAGTTGTAGGATGATTAGTCACCATCTTTAGGGTTCCATTAGAGTATTTAGTCACCATTTGACAAAAATCTGAAAGATATTTTGAACTAAAAGCAATAGGTTTTTTAGGCTCATTGCTGAAAGAATCAGGAAATAATTGATTGTAGTTAGGGTAAACACCATCAATTTCCTGTAACTGGTATCTTTTCTCTAGCGGATCTTTATGCTTTCCTTTTCCTCCTATAAATTCAATTGATTTATCAGTACCGATAATTACATCCTTTGCATAGTTAACTTTTTTCTTAAATAGTTTGGCATCTAATTTTAAGCCTATTGAACTATTGACCTTATAAAGATCACTAGCAGTTTTAAAAGGCATGACAAACCTAAAAAGTCTATGTCCATCAGTGGATGCAATCTCAATACCTTTATCTGATTTAGTGGCATAGATACATTGAAGCAATTGTTTCGCTTCATCAGTACTAGCGAATTGAGCCGCAATATGAAGAATAGGAGCTGGTAAACAGGCTTCAATGCCTGTAACCTCCTTATCTGTGGTCATTATCGGCCGTGTAGTAGTAGTCAAAATAAAAAACCTCTTTGGTCGTGGGTTTGTAGATACTCTCTAATGAGAGCATCGAGGAACCCCGCAGGGCTCCTTGATACCGTCATAATTAACCTCTTTTGTATAGATAGCCGCCGTATTGGTCAGCCCTAGAGAGACAAAGTTCTCTTGACTTTTGATCTAATAAATTAAATCGAATACCTTTGGCAGGGCTATTGGTTCCCGCTGGCTTGTATACATTGCCTGTAGTCATATCTACTAGGGCATGAATTGAACCGAGTTTTCCTTTGAATTGTTCAAGATCGCCACGGTAAACAGTACCAATCTTGAAATACTTTTTACCTTCAGTAAAACTGAATTCACTCCTAATTCTCGGATCTTGATCCTCTGTTTTTTTGTTGAGAGCTGCGACCAGCTCCAACATATAAGTTTTTACAAGTTCTTTAGTCATTAAAAAAAACTTAGGTCGTGGTAGATGCTGAGAGCATCAGAGAGCCCCGCAGGGCTCTGGGATGCCATCAATGCAATAAATCAGCTAGTCCTAAATCTTTCCAGGCTTGTTCCTGCTTCTCGTCGAGCATTGGGTCAATCTTTAGCTCGTCGTCATTGTCTTTGAACCATTTGGCAGTAGACCGCATCAGGTCGATAAACTCTTCCTTATTTGGTGCGGTTTGAATGCTCACATCTCCTTCGACATAGCCAATCAATCTAAATTTAAAAGGATTTGCCCAATGGCCGTAATACCAAGCATCCTGTTTGGTATCAACTTGGGAGTATCCTTTTAATTTCCAGTCGTAGTTGTATCTATTGCCAGATTCAACAAAGTACTCTTGCTTTTTAATTGCCATTTAAATACCTTTTTGGTCGTGGTTGTACCGAAGTACTCCTGAACAATAGGCATTACTCTTCGGCCCTGTAGACTTTACCTTTAAAGCTTAACACTCTGTAGTATTTACAGCTCTTCAGCTAACCGCGGCGGGCTCTCACTTGTGCGTTTGCCTGTCGTCTTCTTCTCCAGCTGGGCCAGCAATAAGACCAGGAGAAAGAACCGCCGCGAATTTATTATTCGCAGCCGAGCCAGTCCCTCACTACCCCCTACCCTATCGAAGTATAAATAAAAGGAATTTTTTGCAGTTGATCGAATTTTTAATGGCGATCCGATAGGGGTAATGGGGGAAATGGGGATAAGGCGAGACGACGAAGCCTACTTAATCGCGAGACCCAAAATGGAAAAGCCGCGCTACCAATGGGAATAGCACGGCTGAGCTGTTATATATCGAGGTAAGAGTGGGGGAATATTCGTTGCGTTTCGTTAAAAACCCTGCCGTCTGTTTATATGGGCAATCGGATTGAAAGTCAATGTTCCGTGTTTACGTATTGAAACATTCTGAGGGGTTGTGTTAGTTCTGCGTGGGTGTAAGTTAATTAGGCGACCAAGCAAATTAATGTTATGAGTAAGAGAAAGGATACTTATCTGATGAAGGAAATGAAGGAGAGGGTTGGGGTTGAGAGAGATCCAAGTGGAGGGGAGTTGGCGAGAGATTTTACGAGTAGTGAGAGGAGGGAGTATGGAAAATATATGAGGGGATATAGAGCGAAGTATGGATTAGTGGATGGATTAAGGACAGATCAAGAAGGATTTAGTGAATATCTGCGGGAACGTAGAGAACGGGATAGAAAAGCTAGAGGATATTAGTTATTGTGTAGTCGTCTTATGAATTAAGAGTTATGCCAAAAGGGAAAGGGAGTTATGGATCAAAGGTAGGAAGACCACCAAAGAAAGGGAAGAAGTAATGTATCAAAGAGAATGGTTAGAGGAAGATCGGCAGAGGATGATGAATATGGAGAGATGGTATGTCTTAGATGGAAGGCATTTACATTCCCATCCTTTACATGGTTTATATACAGGACTTTCAGCTAAAGCTGATGAACTAGAGAAAGAAGATTTAGTGAGCTAAACTAAGAATATCCCTACGATGCTTGCTGCTTGGTCGTGGTCAGCTAGGGCTAGATAAAACCTCCTAACCAATCGCGCCGTTAGGGGGTTTTGTTGTATCTGCTTAAATAATTTGTAGAATTAAAATGTCCCTTACCCCTTAGCAAGTATTAGCATTTTGGTTATTGGATAGCTTCAGAACCCTCGCCACCAGTCGGGGGTTTTGTTGTATCTAGCCATAGTTACGTCAGAATAAAAGAAGTTAAAAAAGGACTATGCCTTACCTCACCAACAATCAAAGAATGGAGTTAGGTCTTGAAGGTGCTTGCTGTGTCAAGCCTGAGACTTTAAAAAAGGCTGATACGTCTAATGTTTACGTGGACGAAGAGATGCAAGAACAGCTATTAGCTCTTCCAGCAAGACCAACAGCTACAGTTGAAACAACTGAAGAGACAGAAGAGTGAAAAGTTTATGGGAACCGTTACCTCCTCAATTAAGAGATAGCTTCCCTAATTTCACTTGTTATTTGCTTAGAGAGTTGGGGTTAGCTGATGCCCCAACTAAGCAGCAGATTTCTGTCTGTAATTGGATGCAAAATGGGCCAGATCGTAGTCTTACAGTAGCTTTTCGTGGATTAGGTAAGTCTATTCTTGCGTCTTTTTATGCTTTATGGAGATTAAGAGTAGATCCAAATGAAAAGATTCTGATTGTCTCTGCTACAGCAGTTAAATCAACTGACTTTTCGTCTTTTATGCTTCGTTGTATTGGAGAAGTTGATATTCTTCAATGTCTTATGCCTGGAACAGATAATAGATTCTCTAATGTTGCTTTTGATGTAGGGCCAGCTCAAGTTGAACAGTCTCCGTCTGTTCGATCTATGGGTGTCATGGGACAAACAACTGGACAAAGATGTACTTGTGCAATTCTCGATGACGTTGAAACTTTAGCTAACGTAATTACACAGCTAAAACAAGACAGAGTTGCACACGCTGTTGAAGAAATACAAAGTATCATAAAGCCAGAGGAGGGCCAGCTTTTGCCCCGTAAAATATTATATTTAGGAACGCCACATACCGAAACTTCAATATATTTAAGGCTTGTGAGAGAACGGAACTATTCTGCTCGTTACTGGCCTGCGCTCTATCCGAAGGAGTTCGATTGCTACGAGGGCAGCCTCGATCCGACGATTGAACATGAGGTCATCTCTAATACCAGCCTCGTGGAAGAGCCGACTGATCCAGAAAGATTTGGGCATGAGGACATTCTTCAAAGAAAAGCATCCATGACTAAGGCGAGTTTTGAACTTCAGTTCATGCTCAATACCCGATTAGCAACTTTAGACAAGTATCCGATCAGGTTGGGGGATCTCTTAGTAATGGATCTCGATGGGAAAGCTCTGCCAGAGACTTGTATATGGTCTAACCAACCTGATATGAGATTGCAAGACTTAGTTTGTGTAGGCTTAGGAGCTGATAGGTTTTACCATCGCCCAATATTTCAAAATGGATGGGTGTCGAAAACCGAATCGTGGCGGTGTGTTCTCGCGATTGATCCCGCAGGTCGCGGAAAGGATGAGCTTGCTTGGGCAGTTTTAGCAGAGCTAAACGGAAACTTATTCCTACTTGAATCTGGTGGATCAACTCTTGGTTATGCCGATGAAGTTCTGCAATATCTCTCCGAAACAGCAAAGAAATGGGATGTTAATTACGTCGTCGCTGAATCAAACATGGGTGATGGAATGTTTTCAGCTCTGTTAAAACCCCATCTAACAAGAACACATCCATGCACTATCGAAGAAGTTAGGCATAACATCCGAAAAGAAGAAAGATTATGTGACACACTCGGCCCGTTAATTCAGCAGCATCGTCTTATTGTTAATAGTCGAGTCATTAAAAATGATTATCGTCTTACTGATGAAGATCCTGAACATGGATATTCACGAAGCCTTTTTTGGCAAGCTTCAAGATTGACACAAGAAAGGAATTGTTTAAGCCATGATGACCGCCTTGACGCTCTTGCTATTGCAGTCGGCTTTTTTGTTGAATCAGCCGCCCAGGATCAGCAAGTTCAACAACAACATCGAAAAGATCAACTCTTCCAAGATGAATTAGACGCTTGGATGGATGAGACAACAGGTTCTATTGACTCAATAGCGTTTGGTTTCAAGAAAAAAACTACTTCGGGGAGAGCTTTCGGAGGGGTTCAACGTTTGAAGGTGGGGTCTTAAGCGGAATAACTTTGTCATCCATGCTTGAGAAGTCCAACTTATTAGCAAGTTTTTTCAATGTGCTGCCCTCTGCTGCAACAGCAGTCACGTTGTTTTGTTTTAACAGCATCATTGCTGCTGATATAGCCTTGCGATCTCCTTCTTTCAAGTCGTCTAGAACTTGATCCGCAACTAATTCGTGGATTGTTGCTAATTTTTCTTGTAAATCCATAAACAACTACGGGGAAGTGGAATAACTTCTCTACTATGGTATATATTCCTGATTATCGGTAGGCTGTAAAGGTCTACGTCCTTGGAGAGTGACTTATTTCCCGAACATAGATGAAAGATTAATAGCTGCTTTAGATGAGCAGTTTCCAGATCAATGTCCTGATTTGAGTCTTTCTGAAAAAGAAGTTTGGTTTAAGTCAGGCCAAGCGTCTGTCATCAAGTGGTTAAAACGCCGTTTGGAAGAACAGGAAAATGACGTTTATCAACTGGAGGCAGTCTGATGTGTATGGGTGGTGGCTCTGCCGCAACAATTACGGTTCCTGATTATGAACAATATGATCAGCAATTTGATTTACAAAAAGCTGCGATAGAGCAAGCTGCTAGTACTTCAACTTTGACAGCTCAAGCTGATCTCAATTCAGCATTAAGAGCGAAGCAAGATGCGGCAACACAATTATTAGTAGCAAAGCAACAGCAAGCAGATGATACAAATGCAGCGGCGATGAGATTGGCTCAAGTTGTTGGGCCGCCGCCAAGAGAAGAACATGCTAAACCTCCTGAAATTGGAGTTGATGAAAGAGGTTTAAAAACTAAAAAAGGTAAGTCCTCTTTAAGAATCGGCAAGGTTGCCACAACGTCAGGCAAAGGCTCTGGCCTCAACATTACTTAGGTACTCATTATGTGTTTCGGAAAACCCAAGGCTCCCAACATTGTTTATCAAGGTCCAAGTGATGAAGATGTTGCTGCTTCTAATGCTGCTTTAGATACTTTTAGAGAAACAACGGCTGCAAATACGTTGGCTTTTCAAACGAGTATTAACAATCAAATTACTGCTGCTCAGGAATCTACTGCTTCTCTTATGGAACAAATTACTTCTGCTCAGGCAAATTCTGGTGCGGGTGTTGAGAATATTGTTAACGATGCTCCTTATGCTATTACAACTGAGGACAACGTAACTCCAGAAGATGCTCAGACCACTCAACAAATTAAAAAGAAAAATAAAAAACCAAGTACTTTAAAAATTTCAGCAGGCGGCTTATCAGCTTCTACTGGAACTGGCGTTAATTACGGAGTTTAATTATGTGCGCTGGCCCTGTTAAAAACCTCTACGAGGACGTTACTGGAATAACGGCTCAAAAAAATGCGGCAAAACAAGCAGCTAAAAATGCTGCTATGGCTGCTGAAAACCAAGCAATCATTGATGCCAATAAGCAATCGACTTTAGCGATTGGAACACAAGCTGAAACAGATAATCAAGCTGCTGCCGCTGCCGCTGCAAATGCTATACAAAATATTCAACAACAAGCACAAACTCAAATTGTTGTTGGAAGTTCTGGCCCAAGTGCTGCTGAAGTTGCAGCTCGGAATGCTGCTATAAGTGCTGCTAGTAGTGCAGCTCAAACATCACAAGGCATCATTAATAAACAAGGCAAGAAGAAGAAAAAAGGTTTAAAAATATCTCCTAAAGATGCGTATGCCGATGGATCTGGTTCTCCAGGGTCTACTTCTGCTTCATTAAAAATCGGTAGCCAAGGGACATCTCCTGGTACTGGTACTAATCTTCCTGTCTAATTATGGCTACTGCTGAACAGCGTTATCGCTCAGGTGAAAATGATCGGAATTGGGTTTTAGATAAAGGCCGTAATTCAGCTCGTCTTACGGTTCCTTATTTAATTCCGGAATCAAACGATCCAGTCACGAACAATAAAGATACATACGCTGTTCCGTGGAATGGAATTGGGGCTCGTGGAGTTTTGAACTTAGCAAGTCGAATGTTGTTAGCTTTACTACCTCCAACGCAACAATTTTTTAGATTCTCACTAGATGAAGCAGCATTAGCACAGCAAGGAGTAGGGCCAGAGCAAAAATCTCAGTACGAAGAGGCGTTAAGCAAGATTGAAAGGATGGTGCTTAGGGAAATAGAAGCAAGTAATGATCGTGTTGTCTTACATGAGGCGTTATTACATTTAATCGTTGCTGGAAATGCACTTTTATATGTTTCGACTGATGGATTAAGGGTATTTCATCTCAATCGTTATGTTTGTTTCCGCGATCCAATGGGTAATCCTCTGGAAGCGGTGACATGTGAACAGCTTCCTTACTACGCATTACCCGAAAAGGTTAGGCAAATGCTAGAAGAAGAGGAAGAAGAAGATTTAAAAGGACTTTATAAGCAACCTGAACCATTAGAAGCCAAGGAAGAAGAGAAGAATTGCAAGGTTTACACCCATATCAAGTGGGAAGGTAATCAAGTCAAGTGGCACCAAGAAGTAAAAAATAAGATCGTCCCAGGAAGTGAAGGAAAAGCACCGAAAAGTCTTAGTCCTTGGCTTCCATTGCGTATGACTAGGGTTGACGGACAAGCTTACGGAGTTGGATACGTTGAGTCTGCGGCAATAGCTGACTTGCAAACAGTTGAGGCGTTATGTCAAGCGATAGCAGAAGGAGCATTGGCTAGTGCAGCGGTACGTTTCTTAGTAAAACCAAGCGGAGTAACGAAGGCTGCTGATCTCGCAAAAGCCCCTAACGGTTCTTTCGTCACAGGCGATCCTAACGATGTGCTTGCGCTGCAAGTTCAGAAATCACAGGATCTATCCGTAGCGATGCAAGGCAAAGAGCAAATCGAAAGAAGACTTGCTCAAGCTTTCATGCTTAACGACCAAAGAAACGCGGAGCGCGTCACCGCGGAAGAAGTCAGAATGACCCAGCTCATTACGGAACAAAGCATCGGCTCCATATATTCGATATTACAAACAGAATTTCAAGTCCCATACGTCGCAAGGAAGTTAGATATTTTAACTAGGGAGAATAAGGTTCCAAAATTACCTGATGATTTAGTAAAACCAATAATGACGGTTGGTCTAGCAGCAGTAGGAAGAGGACATGAATTAGAACAGTTAGTCAGATTTACACAGACCTTGGCTCAAACAGTTGGGCCAGAGGGATTAGCCCAGTATTTAAAACCTACTGAGTTAATAACTCGTCTTGCCTATTCAATGGGTATAGACACTTTGGGCCTAATCAAGACTGAGCAAGAGCTACAAGCTGAAGCACAGCAGGCCCAGGAGCAAGCACAACAGCAAGCTTTGATGCAATCAGCCATGGGCGATCCGCAGAAGTTAGCGAATGCTGCTCAAACCGCTAATGAAATTGCAAATCCACCCCAAGAAGCACAATGACCGCGACCCCACAAGGCACTCCACAGCTAACTATTCCTGAAGGACAAGAGGGAATAGCTAGTCCTGATCAACAGGAATTAGTTGAACAGATTCAACAAGAAGGGCAAATCTCCGAAGATGCTCAACAAGTCTTAGAGAAATTTAAAAGCACAGAAGATTTAGCAAAGTCTTACGCTGAATTACAAAGGAAGTTCACTCAGAATCAGCAGCAAAAACCTGAAACTCAGACTGAAACTAAAACTGAGCCAGCAGAGCAACAAGCTGAAACTTATACAGCAGAGCAAGCAGCTCAAGTTTATGGAAAAGAAACTGTTGAAGCGTTAGCAGAAAAAGGAATGGATCTTGGAGAGGTGATGTTTAAGGCAGATAGTGGAGAGGATATAAGCCAGCACTACGACACTCTTGCTGAAGCATTTAATGTCCCTAGACAAGTTGTAGAAAATTATGTAAGTGGAGCCAAAGCTCCTCAATCAACTGAGCCACAAGGATTATCTGAACAACAAGAACAACAGATAAAAGATGAAATTGGTGGCGATGATGCCTATGCAAAATTAGATCAATGGGCTGGTAAAAATTTAAGTAAAGAAATGGTTGAAAGTTTTAATCAAACAATGGAATCAGGAAATATTGATGCAATTAAATGGGCAATTCGTAATGTTCAGATGCAAATGGAAAGTCCTAATGCCGTTGTGGAACCTAAGCTTATAGGGGGTGGAGATGTCCCAAGTGAGACAACATTCCAAAGTAAGCAACAAGTATTAGATGCAATGAGTAAAACGAATGATAGAGGACAAAAAATATACGAAACTGATCCAAGTTACCAAGAATCAGTTAAACAAATGTTGAAGAGAAGTCCTAGCTGGGATATGCTTCCATAAGAAAGCGAACCAAAAGCTTTAGGCCCATTAAGGTGGATAACCTAAGTAGCGGAGGAAGGGCTATCTACTCAAAGTCTTTTTTTTAACAAAATTAACTCATCATGGCTGTAACACTCAGCCGTTTAGGTCAGGTTAAAGGCGCAGCCGCTACTTGGGGTGCTGGTGCTTCTGGTCTAGATACGGATAGAGCTTTAATGCTCAAACTCGGTTCTGCCGAGGTAATGGAAGCCTTTATGACCGCAACGGTTTTTAAAGGCAAAACTCGTGAAAGAAACATAAGAGGCGGCAAAAGCGTAGCCTTCCCAATCACGGGTAAAATGACCGCTGCGTACCATCAGCCAGGTACTGAGCTGACAGGTACAATCAACGATCCTTCTGATCTCAACGAGAGAGTAATCAGTTTAGATGCGTTGATGGTTGCAGATGCAGCGATCTACAACGTTGATGAGCTTATGAGCTACTTCGACGTTCGTCAGATCTACACAAAAGAGTTAGGCCGTGCGTTAGCGGTTGAGTATGACAAGCGTGTTGCAAGGATGATCTTTGCAGCGGCAAGTAATTCAACTGAGCCTCTAGCTAAGTCAACCAACTCTGGCAGAACTGGACAAGGACTAACACTAGGAACTGATTACACAGCTTCAGGTGCTACTCGTCAGGCAAAAGGTGACGCTCTAGTTAACGCGATCTTTGACGCTCGTGTTGGCTTTGAAGAGAAGGACGTAAGTATCGACGACATGTACGCGGTATTTACTCCAGAGGATTACTACCTCATCTCACAATCAAGTCGTGCTATCAACGCTGACTTCGGTGGAGCTGGAACCATTGCAGATGGCCGCACATTGCGTGTCGCTGGTATTCCTATACTTTCATCGAATCACGTAACTCAAAGTGCTTACACGCTTGTAGCGGGTGATCACAACTCTGATTACGCTCAGAACTTGAGTAAGTGTAAGGGTCTAATCTTTAACAAGGAAGCTGTTGGTGTTGTTTCACTACTATCTCCAGCACTTCAGTTAACAGGTGAAGAATGGAGAGTTGTTCACCAAGCAGACCTTATGGTTGCAAGACAAGCTTTAGGTATGGGAGTTCTACGAGCTGAGTCAGCTTGTAAGATTGTTATTCCTTAAGTAAGTTAAAATTGGAAAGATTGCAAAGCACGGGCCAGCGAAAGCTGGCTCTTTTTTTTGCTTACTAATACAATGTATGCAACGCCCTTGTAGATGAGAAATGGGATTAGCAAATCAGTCGGTTACTCCAGGTAAAACTGGCTTGCTGGATGCAGTAAATATCTTGCTAGAGAATATTGGTGAGCAACCTGTTAACACCTTAGAAAATCAGCAAATCACAGATGCGAGGATTGCTGAAAGAACACTTCTTGAATTTCATAAAGAAGGTCAAATTAAAGGTTGGAGTTGGAACACAGAAAGAGATTATCCGTTCTCTAAAGATTCAAACGGAGAAATAAAAATACCAACTAATGTTTTAAAACTTTCGTTAGATCCATATCTTTATGCTGGTCGTTACCAACATCGAGGAACAAGGTTATATGACACGGAACATCGAACTTATGTTTTAGAGACAACGATTACTGACATTTTATGTGATGTAATTTTCGGGATGGCATGGGATGAATGCCCTGAGGCATTTAATCGTTGGATAACAATTAGATCAGCAAGAGTTTTTGCACAGAGAGTTTTAGGAGATAGTTCATCTTTTAGATATACACAAGAGGACGAGAAAGCAGCTCAAGTTGTTTTAGAGCGAATGGAACAAGAACAGGAACAAGCAAATCTATTAACAGGAGGAAGAAATCACTTGCCGTTCCCAACTTATACCCCTGCTTCGGGTCTTAGTACTCGCCGTATAACTACTGGAATCAGACTCTAATGGCTTTACGTTCCTATTCCATACCAAACCTATCTCAAGGTATTTCGCAACAACCTGATGCTCAAAGAGATCCATCCCAAGGAGAGATACAAGTCAATGGCATGTCATCCATCGTTGAAGGTTTACGAAAAAGAGATTCAAGTGAAGTCTTGGCAGAAGTCTCTAGCACCAGTTTTGGAGACTGTTTCATCCATAGTATTCTTAGGGATAATACTGAAGAATATCTTGCAGTAATAAGCAATAACGACGTAAAGGTTTACGACCTTGATGGAGTTGCCAAAACTGTTAATAAACCAAGTGGAGTTAGTTATTTATCTAGTGTTACTGACGCAAGACAGCATATAAGAGCTGTAACGATTGCTGATTACACCTTTATAACGAATACGAAGCAGATTCCAGCAATGAAAACTGCTACGGCTCCAGCGACGGCAAGGCCAACCGCCCACGAAGCTTTGTGCTGGATTAAGGGAGCTTCATACGGGAATAAATACAAATTGACAGTTAATGGTAGTTCCGCAGAAGTATCAACTCCTGTTGCTGCTGTTGTTTCTAGTGGTGGTTCAGTTACAGAAAATAGAATTAGTTCAGAAGATATTGCTGAAAATTTAAGAACAAATATTTCTGCAAGTGGAGTAACTATTACTCGAAGTGGTTCTGTTCTGCATTTGACATCTGCAAATGCAATCACGCTAGAAGCTACCGATGCAAAAGCTAATCAAGATATTGGAATTTTCTTGCATGAAGTTCAGGCATTTACAGAACTTCCAACGATTGCACCGCAGGGTTATCAAATTTCAATTATTGGTGATCCAGGGAATGATTTTGATGGTTATTACGTTGAGTTCAAACCTAAGAGTGGAACTTTTGGAGAAGGTGCTTGGACAGAAACAGTTAGTCCAGGGGTTGAATATGAAGTAGATGAAGCAAAGATGCCTCATATTTTGGTGAGGCTTTCTAATGGTCAGTTTTACTTTGGGCCTGCTAATGCAAGTACTCAATCAGGAAGCGAGATGCCCAAGTGGGGCAATCGAATAGCTGGTGATTACAACACAGCTCCAGATCCTAGCTTTATAGGTTTTCCTATTAATGACATTTTTATTTATAAGAACAGACTTGGATTCTTGTCTGATGAGAATGTCATCTTGAGTCGTGTTCGTTCGTTCTTTGAGTTTTTCCCTGAAACAGTTACGACAATTTTAGATACTGATCCGATTGATGTTATAGCAAGTAATAACAGAGTTTCTATTCTTAAATATGCTGTACCTTATCAGGACGAATTAATATTATTTAGTTCGCAATATCAATTTAGATTTAACGCTGCGGAGACAATATTAACTCCTAAAACTGCACAAATAACAGTTCTAACTCAGTTTGAAGTTGATACAAATGTCAGGCCACAACTGGCAGGTGGAGGCATTATCTTTGCACAAGCTAACGGAGATTGGTCACAGTTTAGAGAATTTAGTGTTCGTGGAGCTGGTACTGCCTTAACAGCAGATGCAGCAGATTTAACGGGTTACGTGTCGGCCTATATCCCAAGTCAGATGTTCAAGCTGACTGTGAATGATACAAGCAATGTGATGTTTGGAATAAGTGGTAAAACAGGTCATCAAAATCGTATTTATGTTTATAAGTTCTTCTTCCGTAATTCAGGAGAAGGAACAGAAAGGGCTCAGTCTAGTTGGAGTTATTGGGAATTTTCAGGAGCCGATGAAGTTCTTCAGGTGCTTGCAATAAGAGAAACGCTTTACTGCTTAATGAGATATGGAACGAAGGTTTATCTAGAAAAGATCTCAGTTATGGATCGGATGCAAGAGCCTCAAGCTGGCTCTCCATATCCTCTTCTATTGGATCGGCGTATCTCAACTACCACTGAAACCCCAACCTCAATGAGAGTTTCAGCGGGTAGTTATGACGCAAATACAAAGAAGACGACTTGGACATTGCCTTACACAATCGAGGCAAAAACAGAAGCGTGGAGTGGATTCGGCACAAGCACAAACGGTGGTGTATTGCTCGGTTCAGCAACGTCTGGGACGACAATTGTTGCTGATGGTAATTGGAGTAGTTCTGCGGTTTATTTTGGAGAGTCTTATACCTTTAGATACCGTTTTACTCGTTTTAAACTTTATAAAGAAATAGGAGGAGGAAAAGCAGCAGCAAATGTAGAAAGGACTCAGGTAAGACACGCAAAACTTCGTTATCACGAATCACATTATTTTGAAGTTCATGTTCTTCCAGAGGGAAGAGATACAGGAATTTATAAGTTTGATGGAACAGTTTTAGGTTCTAGAAATTCAGCATTAGGAAGTGCTTTACCGGATGGATGGACACAAGATGATGAACGATTTTTTGAAGGAGTATTCAATATTCCAATCATGAGTAGAGGTGAGAGGTGCATGGTGGAGATCCAGAATGACACTCCTCACCCTTGTAAGTTTTCTACTTGTGAGTGGGTTGCATTAGTAACTGGAAAGGCGGCGGCAATCAGATGAAGTGGATAAAAGCGGAGCCTGGTGATATGTATTTCATTGGGGAAAATCTGAGAGAACAAGACAAGACTGAAGTTAAATTTAGTCATGGTTTGTCTCCTGTAGAAGCCTGTATAGAAAGTTATATGCACAGCAATGTAATACAGGCAATTGAAGGAGATGATGGAGATCCAGTTGGTATTACGGGGTTGGTGGATAATTACATTTGGTTGCTAGGAACTGATAAATTAACGGCAACTAAAAATCATAGATGGCAATTATGTATTCATGGGCGAGAATGGGTAGAGTATTGTCTTGATACGGCTGGTGGAATGATTGAAAATTATGTTTACTCAGAAAACAAATTATCTATAAGATGGTTGAAACATTTGGGCTTTACTATTGAGGAGCCAGAACCTTACGGGGTTGCAGATCAAATGTTCTGTCATTTTTGGAGGAAAGCATAAATGCCATTACCTGCATTAGTAGCTGGAGGAGCCTTAACACCATTTGGAGGAGCTGCTTTAACTGGTGGTCTTAATTTCCTTAGCGGGATGATGGGCTATGGAGCTAAGAAACAAGAGTATGCAAATCAGGTTGCTTATAAAGCTGCTCAAGATGAATATTCTGCTTGGAACGCTTCTCTACAAGCAAAGACATCCAACCTAAATAAAAAATATAAGTATTTCCAAGATCAAGTTAATTGGGGCCAGCAAAATAATTATGTTGCAAGTTTAAGGAATTTCGAGTTATCAAAAGCAATTGGTCAAGCGGATGTTGTTAGAGATACGAGAGTTTCGGCTGGTGTTGATTATGTCCGACAAAGTGATGCGTTAAATGCTGCTAATGCAGAGCAAGCGATGTCTGATGCGATGTCGATGTTCCATTACAAGACTCAAGCATTAAGGATGGCTGCTAGTGCGATGGCTGGAGATACAGGAATGGTTGATCGAATACAGAACGACTATCAAATGCAGTTAGGAAATCAATCAACGATCATGGCAATTAATAAGGGATTTAGAGAACGACAACTATCAAGAGAACAAGCAGGGGCGATAGCTGGATATTTAGAAAAGTTCAATTCTCAGCAGTTTTATCAAATGCAAGAGTACCAAGATCCATTACGTCCGTTTGCACCATTACCAACAATGGTTGGTGCTGTACCTCCATCAATGGTGGGCGGGGCTCCGAGTGCTACTGCGGCGTTCTTAAGTTCAGCTATTGGAGCCGTAGGAGCTGGTATCAACACTTATGGAACCTTAAGCAAGTACACGGCTGGTGGCGGCGGCGGTGGCGGTACTGGTGGTTCAGGTGGAGGTTCTAACTAATGGCAAATGATCGTTTACCGCTAAGTCAGATTCAACCGTCTGCCAAACCTGTCTCAAGTTTTATTAGGACACAGGCTATTAATCCCGCAGCTCCGGCGAAGCCTTCAATGCTTCCAAGTGCTTCTGGAGTACAGATTATTCAGAGAGGAAATGTTTCTAATGTAAAAGGCTATAACAGTCTTCAAGAATTATCAGAGGCAGTTAAATTATTAGTTCCTGTTGTTGATGCAGGCTTAGAACTTTATGCGTCAAATCAATATCAAAAAGGACAGCAAGAATTATTAAAGGCTAATAGAGGAAATAACAATGCAATGGTTCAAAGTGAAAAGAACTATGCAGCAGAAAATAGAGTTGTTCATCGAAATAATGAAGCGGCTGGAATATTAATGGATGAGTTAAATCCTTACCGAAAGGCAGGGATGTTAAATCAAGCAAGTGCAATCACAGCAACATTAGTACCGCAGGCATTTAGGAAAGCATGGCTGGAAAATGGACAAGAACTTGCAATGTTAGATCCAGGTGATCCAGCAATAAATAAATTAAAAGCAAAGGTAACAAATGACCTTGCAAATGTTTATGGATTAGATGAATATTCTCCAGGTTTTATTGATAATGTTGTTCCTGAAATTAATAAACAATGGGAGAAATTACAAAACGATCAATATAGTGCTCACGTTAAAGTTAAAAAACATCAGAAGGAGATACAAGTAGCCGATGGATTAGAAGCAATTATGGAAAGTGATTTTAGTGAAGAGGATAAATATAAACAAGTTGCTAAATATTTAGCTGATGCTGCTGCAACTTCAGGGTTGAATGGTGAAGCATCGAAAATGACTGAAGATGCAATTATTAGATTAGGAAAGAAATTACAATGGGAATCCGTTACTGGTGCAAATACAAAGGCACAAACTTTATTAGAACAATTAAATAGGATGCCTTCAGGAATAGTTGGAGATAAGGGACAAGTATTATCAATTGGAGAAGTTTATGGCCCTAGATTATATGTAGATACTGATTCAGTTGCTTCTGTTGCTTATAAAGAATATAACAAAGGTCAAAAGAATTTAGGTGCTAGTTTTGAACAAACTTATGCTGGGAAGTTTTTCGCTGCTAGGAATAATCCTAAGAAATTAGCGGAATTAAAAGAAGAGGCTCTTAGTGATAAGAACTATGAAGGATATGCCTTTACTGAAAAATTGAAAAAAATTAATCTTTGGAACGAAGAGATTAATAAAAACATAGAAAATTCAGTTGACATGACTGATTGGAACGGTTATTTAGAAGGACTTGATCGAAAGATTGGTAATGAATTTAATGTAGAAGAAGAGGATAAATTGTTTTGGGAGAAGATGGAGTCTGTTCCATTAAGAGCAACAGAGACAAGAATAAAATTAAGAGAGCGTTATAACAAAATAAGAAAGAAAAAAATATCAGCAGTTGAGCAAAGTATTGATGTACCTAACTTAAAAGGTGTTCTTAAAGATAGATTGGCAGCAATATTAGAAGATAAGTTTCCTGACATGGAAACAGGAATATTTAGAGATGATAATTTTGATATTATGGATTACTTGGCAAATGGAGAATTAAATAAGGCAACAGCAGAAGCGAAAATAGCTCAAGCTTTATACGAGAAATCTCTTGTTGGAATACAGCAACAAGCAATAAAATTAGGTAAAGATGAATTATCTATTGTTGAACAAAATGAAGCAATTAATAAGGCTATTGATGAATATGTAGGATCGCCTTTATTTAAAACTCATGTTGGTGGAAATGCTGTTAAAGAAGATAATAAAGAGACAGCTAAAGGAGGAGAAGTTACTACAGATAAACAAGTCAATACTTCAGTAGATCGAATTTATTTCAAGGCTTCAATGCCAGTTTCAAAAGAAAGATTGCAGCAATGGGAGACAGTACCAATTTATTCAGCAGATGAAACTAAAAAGATTTGGGAAAGAGTGAAGAAAGGATCTGAATTACCTTTGAATTTATTAAGAGGAGCGAATCAAAATGGTATTAATCCAGCGAAATTACTTCTACAAAATATTGATCTTTGGGAAAAGTTGAATGGAAAGCCATTTGAGTGGAGTCCATCAGCGGAAGAACGTCTACTTTTCTTAAATGAAGGTAATCAAGCGAAAGGTTTAATTGATGGTTCTTTAACTGCTGTTGCTCTTCCTGGGGCATTGGCTTCATCGAGCAATGTTCTGAACAACATTTTCACGGGTAATTCAATTGCTTCTGCTCCTGGAATCTATGACAACAGAAACCCATTACCAGGATCGAGATGGACGCAGTTTGACTTAATCCGTTTTGGAGAACCACCTAACAAGAAGGAAACTCCAATGGATAAATGGCAACAGTTCAATCCTCAAGTTGGTAACACTCGATTTATTGGTTAATTCTTATGTTTATTTTTCTTTGGAGGTCTAACCCATGACAACTACACCATTAAACGTCGATCTACTTGAAGAGGATGATG
>Ga0208159_1000228_pt1 | contig 23695 bp, 41 predicted proteins | sample 9_EtaG_FD_184082 | JGI IMG/M metagenome (GOLD analysis project Ga0208159, IMG submission 184082) | Marine viral communities from the Subarctic Pacific Ocean - 9_ETSP_OMZ_AT15188 metaG (SPAdes) (version 2) | ecosystem: Environmental > Aquatic > Marine > Oceanic | place: Pacific Ocean | collected... | reverse complement strand
TATATTTTCCAAAGAAATGATTTGTTCACTAGCCATTTGTTTAGTCAAGTTACCACTAATTGACTGAGCAAAAAGAGCATCTTCTATTCCTTTCTTCACCGTTTTACTTGCATTCGGTTGCGTTAAATTTGCAATATATTTGCATTGTTTTCTTGTTGCGGGTTCATTTCTCCAATTCATATTTTCACTTTCCTTTTTATTTGTATTTTTTACCTTTTGCTTTTTTCGCCAGTATTGAGTCTGTAAGTTCTTGCTAGTAGTTGTAATGTTATAGTGTTGTTTAAGCCGACGAACAATTTGTCCCCAATCGCAATTTTTAGCATCTCTTTGTTCTGTAACATATTCAATTACTTCTTTTGTCCAAATAGTATTTTTACTCATACATTCACCACCATAAAATCTTTCACTTCTTCATCATTAAAAAATCTTTGAATCCATTGTGCGCCAATTCCTGCTATTACTACTTGCATAAAATGAACATTCTTATTTGTTCCATCCCATGAATCTCCTTGACAACTAAACGAACCGTCTTTTCCTGCTAAAAGAGTGTCATACATTTTCGGGTCTGCTAAATGGCTAACCATAGCAGCATTCCTACCTTGAGCCCGTAAGTCTAACCATTTAATACTTGTGTTGTATAAGGTTCGACGAACACTCAAATTATCAACACAGCATATTACTAATTCATAACCTTGCATTTGCTTTTCTGTAAGAATAGGAAACTTAGAGTAATGATTAACTGTTTCATATTCATTCATCATTACACTGGCCTTATTCTGTCCAACATGACCTCTCTTGAAGTTTTGATAGGTTAAGTTTTTAGTTTCAACTGAATCGGGGTCTGCAACAGTAATGTTGTATAGGCCGACTTTATCTAAGTATTGAGTCAAGAATGACCCAATTCCACCTGTTCCAATTATTAGTATTTTTCTCATCTATATTCCTCCTGAAAATCTTGTTTTCCTTTTTTAAATGCTTCTTTTGCCTTTTCTAGTTCTGCGATAGCATCGCTTACTAATTTATCAATTTCTTGCACAATTGGCGGGTTGTGTTTTTTTAATTCTTCTATTAATGCCGAACACTCGGCATCACGATGTTTAAGAGACAAAAGCAAATACTCTTCAAAAGTTAAATCTTTGAGTGTTTCATGTCCTCCAATGTGTCTGTTATTATATTGTAAAATATATTTTTTTCTTATTTTATCCAAGCCTTTCATATTTATTCCTCCTTTTCTTCTTCAATTTCATCCGTAGTTACTTTTGATTTCAAAACCGCCATCATTTCTTCAAACGCTTCATTTGCTTCTTCTAATTCTTCTGTTCTTAGTCTCAAAGAGCCGGCTGAAAGAATATATTGACATGTTAGCCAATCAAGGTAATTAGTAATTTTAGTATGTCCAAGATACAAGGCTTTTTCGTGCTTCATTTGTATTTTATCCATCACTTCTTGCTTATAAATATGCTCATATTCAGTGCTTGCTAAAAAAGCCGTTTCTAACCTAGGATTTTTAAATACCTTGAACTCGAACATATCTTCGTATTGCAACTCTACTTTTCTTTCATATTCTCTTCTATTAATATCTTTTCTTTTCATATTTATTCTCTCCTTTCTAATTCACTTAGTTGTTTGCCTTTTACTTGGGCACAAGTTTTTAAACCAATTAAACCTAAAAGGTCTTTGGTTTGTTTTTGTATTGCAGACCACGAAGCATCTGCGTTTTCTGCAATATGTCTCAATGTTATTGATGGATGAACAAAAATGTTTTTTGTTATCCAACAAATGCTTTCATAATAAGCATTGCGTTTATTATAATCCATTTTAATTACAATTGGTTCAAAGAACTCTAATACTTCCATACATTGAGAAATGTAAAGTAAGTCATCTGTAATTTTATTGGCTGTTTTCTTTAACAGAAACTGTGGGTCTGGTTGTAGTTTTTTCATTCTATTACCGTAGTGTTTGTTAACTTTCCTAATTAAACGATTAAGTCTTTTACCGTAACAATCAAACTCAGCACACGCTTCCTTAATTGTAATGGGCGTTTTGTTTTCTTTCATGACATAATAAACAACTGCTGTTGCTCTTATTTCTAATGATTGTGAGTTATTGAAAACATTCTTTGAATACAATTCTCGATATACTTCATCTACTCTATCTCTTAAAGATGTACTGCTAGATACATTTGATAAAACCATGTGTGAGAAAACAATTGCTTTTTTAACATGGTTATCTTTAGAACTATACCTAAGTTGAGTCTTCTTCAACTTGCTATTAGTTTCGATAATTGTACCTAAAGTCGTTTCTTTACTATGTATTTCGCCGGAAGAGTCTATGCTTCTAACAGTTTCTTCAAACAATTCTGTTTGAACTATCAAACCACACTCCTTACATGCAGTTTCGCCCATTACTTCATCGTACTCAAATTCATTCTTCTTGCACTCTAAGCATCTCATAATTCTCAATCCTATTTGTATTTTCAGGGGCTATCAAATATCTTTTGATAGTGCTTACTATTTGTATTGTGTGAGTATCGTTAATTAAAGCCAAGGCTCTTGTAGCGAACTGGTCGCCAAGTGAAGAACCCTTAGCCATATTATCTATACATATCGGGCCTTTCCATGCCCAATCACATTCTGTAAAGGGCAACGGTATTCCCTCTTCATCGAATTGTGGTTTTGGTTGATAAACATAAGTAGAAACCATCTGTATGTCTGACTTAAATTGGCTGTTCTGTAGTTTCCAATCATATCCTGCACCTTTGATATACAGAATGCTAGGAATGTTTTCTTCCATTACTAATTTTAATTTAGTTGGATGTTGATTTACCATTTCATGTAGTAATTCTAATGCTCTTGTTTCTACAATATCCTGTTGTCTGTTTTGTCTTAAAAACTCTCTCATCAAATGAAGTTCATGTTTTGATGGTTCATGACCAATTAAATAAGTAAATAGTTTTTTAATTCCCATGAACTTAAATTTGCCCATCTTTTTTCCATGTAAGAAGAATGTACAAAACTTATCTAAATCTTTATTTGTTATATTTGCCCAAAGACCATCGCTTATTTCAATAGCACATTCCTTTTCGGAAATCTGTTGAACATTTAAACGAACTTCTATTTTTTCAAAATCTATAAAATAATGAAATGGTGCTCTATTTTCTAGACAATACTTAACATCCTCAGAAAGGCTCAAAACTTTCATTAGGCTTGTCATTAATTTTACTGGGTTATTTTCTCTCATAGCAGTAACAGTTACTCTAGCAAAAGCATTTGCAATAGTGGCTATTGATTCGGTTTTACCATTTAATCTGAATCTGCCATTCTGTCTAGATAAAGCCAAAGGCAACCCACCTATATACAATAGAATTGGCTCATTACTAGGAAAACTTAGATTTGCATAATTCTGCCATTGTGAAAATTTCATACTAAGTGTTTTCTTCCACCAATTAAATAAAGCATCGTGTATTGGGTCTTTTGCGCTTCTATTATAGTGTATTTTATAAGTAGTGCCATTATATCTTCTAGGAGAGAAAGCATCACTCGAAACCTCAATTTCTGGATAATATTCCCCACTATCATCTGGTTTTTTAATCTCTAAATAGATATTTATTTTTCTTTTTTCTTCCATATTTTCACATCATATATATATTGTCATTTTTATCAATACAATCATTATGTATCTCTTTTTTAATTTCTTCTGGTAATAGCAGTTGTTGGCCGCAAATGCGACAAGAAGTTGCTATTCTCTTCTTATAAGTCCTATGACTATTAACATATTTTGGGTCTTTTTCTTTCATGATTTCCACCTAAATGCTATTTTACAAACCTCGCAATCTCCATCACATTCATCTTTATTTTCTTCGTGATATTTAATTGCTTCGCATCTCATTAAGAAATTCTGTGTTTTCCATTTTTGAAATCCTAAAGAAATTGCTTCGTCAAAATCCCATAAACATAAATCTATTGTTTGTTCTAATCGAAACCTTCTGTCTTGTGGGTCTAAATCTTCACAAACTTCTAATGCTAGAAGTATTCTCTTTCTTGATTCCTTACTGAAATCATTCAATAGTGATAATACCGCCTTCCTAAGTTCCTCGAATGACAAGGAACGATAGGATTTGACGGATAACAAAAAACCACCTCAAATTTCACAAAGTCCACCGGCACAAGCCAGTTCACCCGAAAGGTCAGTATTGTCTTCGGATTCAATTACTTTAGTCAAATCAATTGAGCCTAAAAGGGAATACATGTTATTATATTCTTCTTTGGTAATCGTTTCAAAGGGTGCTTGTTTGTATGTTCCTCCGTCATACGGCAATACAGCAAGACCGTTGTAATAGTGTCTATTGAACCACATCCATTCTGCAACATCATCCCATTCATCATCTTTAATTGAAATTGTTGCTGATACATTGTGGGTATTCATTCCATCAATATGTCCATTATTAACCCAACGAATACTAAATTGCTTTACTCTTTCAAGTAAATCAAATACGCTTTCGCTCCGAGTAATTGCATTTTCTGGTGCTTTTTGAGGAATACTAATTACCGCTTGTTCATCAGGATTAAAGTATTCATCTTCTACTAATTCTGGGTGATTATTCAATAAATATCCATATATTGCTTCGTTCTTCCCAACTCGAACACGACGAATATAATAATTGTCATGCCAAGCATGTATTCCACTACTTGTTCCTAAAACTAAAGAAGTTGTTCCTGCTGGTTTAACACAAGTAATTCTACTTGCTTCGTTTATTCCTATTATTTTTGCAACTCTATGGTTTTCAAGTTTTGCTTGTAGAGAAGCAGATTCGATATCTAACTTTTCAACAACATTAGAAGCAATACCTGTCATAGAAACTCCAAGTAAAGAATCTTTTTCTGTTGTTTTTCTCCAAATGTCACGCAAATAATGAAAATCAGTATATCCTGCTTGTAGTGTTCCAATAAATGTTGCTGCTTTTACTCTATCTTCTAAGTCTTTTTGTCCTTCAATAGTAGAAGCATTTACTTCTGTTAAATTACAAAATTGAAAAGGTCGTAGTGCTATTTCACAACAAGGGTTAGTTCCCCAATCTTTATCATTACTGAAATAAATTCCGGGCTCTCCAGAACCACTTGCTTGTATTCTTTCCCAAACTGACATAAAAAATTCTTTATCTATTCTATGTCTCAATAAAACAGCAGAATTGTTTGCTCTACCTCTTTGAGGATTATTTTCCCACCAATTACCTGCTTTACAAGCGAGCATTTTTGAATCATCTGCACTAAATAAACTAATCATGGCCGCACGACGAATACCTCCGGCTAATACAGCATCGGCTAAATGGCACATAATATCGTGTGCTTGAACAGAATCAAGTTTTGAGCCATTAGGCATGTTTTGTAGAATACCTTCGACCTTTACTAAACATTCACGCAAAGGTTGAGGGCCTGGGGCTTTTCCACCAGATGTCTTTAAAAGAGAACCTTTAGGCCTAATATCCGAATAATCAAATTTAGGGCTATCTTTCTTAATTCCCATATAACATTCCATCAATACTTTAACAGCATCAGCCCAACCTTCAATAGAATCATTGATAAGATAACGACGCTTTCTGCTGTCATTAGGTTGTTGGATTTCTGGTAATTGTTCAATATGGTGTCTTTGTACTGAAAAGCCAACCCCCGTTCCACCGAGAAGTAAAAACATAGATTCACTAAAAGCAATATAAGAGTCAATAGGCATATAAGCGCAGTTATATACACGGTTCGGACTAATTTCCACAGGCTTTCCGCCAAATTGCATAGAACGCATTGACGGTAGAATTTTTCTTGTTTTAATAAAATTGGTATAGATTTCATTTATCTCATCTCTTAGTTGTGGATATGCTTTAATGTGCATTTCTTCATTTCGGGAGACTATCTCATCCCATGTTTCTCTTCTTTCTTTATCGGGTAAAAACCTCGCATATTTCATATGCACAGTAATGTCCGATAGTATTTGTATTGCTTTATTTTTTGTCATATTAACACCTATATTTGCTTGCTTTTGGTAATTCTAAAAGACTAGAAAAGAAAAATAACCAGTTGCCTTCATTTTTTAGAACAACCCATTCTTTTTCTTCAATAAACTTCCAGTTATCAAAATCTTTTATAGCATCTTCTCCGCATCTTTCAAGAAGCAAAGAAACACTATCAAAAGTATTACCTTGATAATTTATAATTGAATGTCCTTTTGCACATATTCGGCCATATCGACCTTGTGCTATAATATAATTTTCCTCATAAAAGTCAGGCTTGAAAACAGCCTGTTCGTTTATGACTATCGGGTCTAATAGTTTCCAACCCTTAGTTTCAAGAAACAACTTTAATGCTTCTTTAGAAATAAAGTTGCGTAAGTCCATATTAGCCACACTCAAAAAAGGGGCAGGGATGCCGCTATGCGGCACACCCCACCCCAAATTCGCAACTTATGTACGGCTTATCAATGTATTTATCCGCCAACGATAGCAGGGGTTAAATCCACTGATGTTACTTCATCCCAGTTGATTTCTGCTATGTTTTCTCTTGTTACCATTACACTATCAACAAATACCCAATGGGTAGGGTGAGAGTCTATTTGGTCAAGAATGCCTTCGCTTTCCATCACTAAGTCAGTGTGTCCTGTTTCATTCAAAATCCTTAATTTAATCATTCGTATTCCTCCGTTACAATATTGCTATCTCCTACACCCCTATAAAGGGATGTCGTATGGCCTGTTTTTCTGTTTTCTTTCATTTCTGTGTTATTCATTATTTCACTTCCTTTAAAATTCCTGTTCATAAATCCTGTCTTCTTTTTCAAAGTTTCTTTGCTCCAAAAGGTAGCCATCTAAAATAGCATCCATCTTTTCTTGCAAATTTACTGTAATTCCAGCAATAACCTTTCTATTGTAACTTATCCATATTCTATGATAAGTATTAACAATAACCTTTGGTTCATCATCACTATTCATAGTAATTACAATTGGCGGTAACTCACTGTCATCAACAATCCTAAATTCAACTTTCTTTTCTTTTTCTGTAATATTCATTGGTATTCCTCCATATCAAAATTTGGTAGAACTTTGGCAACTACCTCTCCATTTTCGTCATATTCTTCTTGCATTATTTGTTCCAAAACCCACTTAGCATCTGGGTGTAAATCAAACTTCTTTGGTTCTTTATTGAAAGGAACAAATAATGGTACTTCTACATTTTCTACAAATCTTTGATGTAATTCCATTAGTATTTGCTTACAAAACATATCAAGTTCGTCTTCATCAATAAAGTATTCGACAACTGCATATTCATTGATAGATTTTTTCATTCCCTCGATAACATCTTCTTTAGTTACAAAGCCACAACTAAACAGTTTATTTAGTAATATTCTATCAACTTTACCTAACATATCATAATCCTCATGTGTGATACTCATATCATCACCTGTAACCATGCAACGAGAGAGTCTTTGTTCTTTGTGGCTATTAGTGTACTCAGCCTATCAAAATCTGGATTTGTTTCACTATCCATAACTGAAATCATAACATCTGCGAGTAATTTAGCCAAATAGGTTGTACTCAATTGAACAAATACTTTGGATAAGTCTTTACTCAATAGCATTTTCATATTTTCATGTGCCAAGCAATCGGCGCATTTAACTCTCATCATAACATCATGTTGATAATCTGCAACTAATAAATAGCCATTATCACATTTTTCACAATTCATTCTTCTTCATCTCCAAATAATTGTTCCAATGCCCTATCAATATAACCCATTCCACTCTCATATTCTTCACGAAGACTACTTTCATAATCACTCATTCCGACTCTATATGCTATTGGGTCAATTCGATACAATGCCACTGAAGGCAGGTATTTTACATTACCAATGTCAACCATTGGATAAAATTCGTCTAACATATCATCATACATTTCTTTTAGTAATTCTTCATTCATAGTAAATCAACCTCACATGCAATTAAGAATCTTTCTTCATTAAAACGATGGTTCGATGTATTACATACTGCAATAGCCATTAATGCCATTGCTTTCTTCGTATTCTCACTGTAATCAGTTTCTCTTATGTATTTAGCCATATGATTCATTTCTTTTCTTGTTATCATTCTTCTTCACCTATCCCCAAATGGTTGTTAATTTTTCTTAGTTCTTCTAGTATTAAATACAATATTTGTTCATTTATAGTCATTTTTATTCCTCCATTTTAGCATTATATGTTTTGTTGAATGCTGCAACTTTTTTTGCCATCATATTATTATAATGGTCTTTAGGCCACCAATTAGGCGGCGATGTTTTCCATGATGCAAACTCCCATTTACCTTGAAGGTAATAGTGTTTGTAAGAAGCAATTACAAAATCCCAATCTTTAGCATTAGGATTACGATTGTAATACTCTTTTTCATCTAATCTATATTTATCAAACATAGCAATAGATACTGGTGTTAATCCCTTATTGGGAAAAGAATGTTTTGTGTCACCATATTCACGCATTCCCATAATTATTCTATCATGTGAACCATGTCTTTTACCATAGCGAAGAGTGAATTCTTCACAAAGAGCCAAACCATGTTGATAAAGCCAGTCAAAGTTGGCGATAGATTGCCTCGCCCAAATGGTTGAGGGGTGGTTTAGCATGGCGGGTTTCATCAAAGGCGAGTTTTTATGCAAATGAAAAACTCTAAGTTCACCAAGATTCGGTTTTTTACCATGTTTTTTAATGTATTGCATGTAAAGAATGTTAGTATGAAGCATTTGGCATGTTTCAGTTGGCATTTTTACTATATGCTTATCAATCATTTGTATTGCTGCTTCGTCAGGGTCTTTTGATAGTGCGAATATATTCATTCTTCTTCCCCCATAGTAGCCTTGATAAGTTCGGGTCTTGGTTCATCATGCAATTGTCGCCATTCAAGGACTTCGCCTTTTTTTAATCTAAAAGAGAAGATGGTGTCGCTCAATTTGTCCATAAAATACTTTAACTCTTTCGTTGTTATTTCAATTAATATTTTGTGTGTCTTTTCTTTCATAATTTTAATCTCCTTTTTGATTCTTGGTATGCTTTGTAGTAGCCCATACCTTCGGCTACAAGAATTTTATACAGTTCTACTCGCTGTTCTTCAAGTGCCACCAATCTATTTAAAAAATCACGCTTGTATTGGCGGTGGCAACCAATTGGGATTATATCTTTCATATATTTCGTCATAACAACCATCACATATTTTAATTAGTATTTTTTCTTCTATTTCTTGTAGTTCTAATGTTTGAAATTCAATTAGCATTATTTTTGTAGCCCTAAGCCCACAAGAGCCGCACTTAGGTACTTTTTCTTTAACTTCTGTTACGAAGAATTTTTTTATCCAATTTAACATTTAAATCACCATATTAGTTTGGGGAAAGGGAAGGGAGGCAAAACAAAAAACTCCCCATCAAGAATGGCGATACGATTTACCCTTTATTATTCTATAAAACCCAAACTTTTAAAGTAGGAACTAAAACCAAATACATTCCTACTCTAAACATATAATATCTGTTAAGCAGCCCCATTAAAGATGGCTTTCAGTGTATGTAAATTACTACTTGATAAATTCCCACCATCTAAAACTATTTGCTTAATTACAGCAAGGCTCCTAAGTTGATGACTTAGAAGACTATTAGTATCAATTTCCGGAAAACCATAGTAGTCTTTCATTTCTTCCCAAACTTCACTTTGAGTTTCAATAATTTTATTTGCTCTACGCCGTTGTGCGGCAATCCTTTCTCTTCGTAAATCTTCTTGGCGTTTCGCTTCGATTTTTGCTAGTCTTTCTCTTTCTTCTCTACCGGCTTCCCATTCAAGTCTTTGTCTTTCTAGTTCTTCCTTTCTTAATCTAGCCTTTTCTGCTCTTTCTGCCTTTCTCTTAATAAGTGCTTCATTCCATGAATGTAGTTTTTCTTGTTGTTTTTCAACTTGAACTCTATGAACACTTCTAAGAGCATAGAATAAATTTAAGTCTGCCCAAAGTCTATCATTTGGATATCCATATTTAGTTAGTTGATTTTTTGGATTATCTTCATGATTCCAACGCCAAACAATAGATGCCATTTGATATCCATAATCGCCTATTTTACCTTTTGCTCTTTTCATTGGTTCATATTCATAATAATAACCATTTGCTCCTTCTCGAATAAAACTGTCCCTTGAGTTTATAACAACATCTAATTCAGCAATTTCATCAAACATCTCTTTGAAATGCTCACCGTTTTCTTCCCACCATGCCTCGCTTTTCATTGTTTGAACTCTTTCTTTCAACCAATTATCAATCATAATATCTGTGACATCTTCTTGTCTTATATTCAAATCTCTCATGAGTTGTCGAACAATCAAATATGTTCCAATATGGTCGGAACCAACTACTTCTTTGACACCAGTTACAGTGTTTTCAACTTGAAAGTGATATGCAATAGGGCGACCACAAAGACAATTACCAAGATGACCGCTTTCTTTTACCCAATCGGGTTCTTGACCACAATAGGTATGCTTATACACCTTTCCGGTAGTTTCCCATTCATTTCTTGCTTCTTCATAATTATCTGCGAATGATAGTTCAACCATCTTTCTTTTGAGAATAGTGTCCCATTTTCCATCGCCTAAATCTCTTTTTGCTTCAATTATTTCTTCCATTTAAATTCCTCCTTTTCTTCGCCTTGCATTGCGCTTTTTATTATATTCTTTGTATTTTTCAGTTTGTCGATATTTTCGGAAATACTCTTTTCTTTTCTCTTTATATTCAGGTGTTTTACGCATTTCTTTTAGTTTCTCGATTCGTTCTCTTCGACTTTTAACCCTTTCTATATCATTGTAAAAGATGATAGTTCGGTGAAATATTCTATATCTCATTTCCATATCAAGATGTTCATACCTATCCGAGTTTAGAATATCATATAAATTATCAAATTGTTCCTCGGTCATTACACCATCTCTAAAAATCCTAAACTGCATAAAATTCTTTGTTGGAGTCTTTACTCGCCTAACCTCATCACGAGGTCTATCAAAAACATTAAACAATAAATAATGATATTCTGTTAAATTACCTCTATCTTCATTAAAAATTTCCATTCCTATCCCTCAGTTTTTTGGTTTTGGGCCAACATAATATAGATTCTTCTTTGCTCTTGTAATTGCAACATAACAAATGTTTCGTTCTTCTTGCATATTAGTTGCCTTTGGGTGTGGCATTCTTTCGGGAGTAAGGATATAAACATTATCTGCTTCAAGACCCTTAGCCTTGTGAACAGTAGAGAGCATAATATCTCCCTTCGATTTTCCATCAAAGACTCGCTTAATTTCGCTAATAATTCCACCAACATTACTTGTTCTACTAGCAAAAATACGAATACAACTAACTTTGTCTTCTAAGTTATTTGCTTGGTTTTGCTTATTTGCAGCAACCAAACGAGAATATTGTGTGTTGAAATCTGTCTCAAACAAGTTAAGGAACTCGCTTGTTGGCATATTCTTGTCCTTAGTAATTTTATTTACTGCATTAACTAGTCCTGTTGTCATATCTCGACCAAGAACATATGCGGATTTTCCTTGAGTAAGTAAGTCATAGAAAGCACTGACCAAAGGAGCGTTGTATCTACATAGGACAATATCATCCTTAGCAGGATTAAAGTGTGCATTAACATTTACTGAACCTTCTTCGGCAGTATCTAGACCGTTAAATTCCTTAACATATCTGTTCGCTTCTCTAATAACTGATTTAGGGCAACGCCATGTTAGAGTCATTGGGAAATGCTGTACTTTTTTACCCATCTTTTCTAAACGCTCGGAAAAAATAGCCATTGAATTACTGTCTGCACCTCGGAATCCGTAGATTGCTTGGTTTTTATCACCGACAATTATACATCGGCCATTTTCAGTACAGCGAACAATCAACTCTCTTTGCATTTCATTGAAGTCTTGTGCTTCATCAACAAATAGAATATCAAACTTAGTAAGAGCCCAATCCTTTACTAAAGGAATCCAAATCATGTCATCATAGTCAATATTATACAAATCTGCCTTACATTCATCAAGAATAGTACAAACATTATCAATACCTAATTGTTCGTCTTTAGGACTTCTAAATTCGATATTGTAATAATCAATAATATTTCTTATTGATTGTTTGTTATTGCAATCTATCATCGAACCTTTGACTAGTCCAATCAACTTCTTAAGTTGGTTTGTACTTTTATAATCTCGACCAAGAGCAGGTATAGAATCAATAATGTTCTTTACTTTGTAGTTATTGACTTTAGGCTTAATACCATTCTTAAAGAATGCACTAAATCCAAGTGCGTGAAATGTCTTCGCTTCTACTCCTTCGGGTAGTCTTTCTTGTAGTTCTAGTTGAATTGATTTGTTAAAGCACAAAAATCCACGCTTTAGGAAAGGAGGGATTCTATTCGACGCTTCTACAATAGTAAATGTTTTACCAGTTCCAGCACCGGCATTTACTACAATATCATCTGTTGTTTTTTCAATGGCATGCCATATCGCTTCTTGTTGTTTTGTTCCTGTTATGTTTGTCATTTTTCATCACACATTTTTATTTTTATTATTACATCAATTTTAATTTTTTGGATATTGATGTGCTATCCAATACATAGGAATGAGATAGGGCGAAGGAGATACGAATTAAGTTGATTGCTCAACTACTACTTCTTGTCGCACCCGTTTCGATTTACTCTCAACTTCGCCCTTTGAATTTTAATGGTGTCGGGTGCAGGATTTGAACCTGCGAACACAATCGTGACAGGAGTTTAAGCCCTGCGCCTTTGACCAACTCAGCCAACCCGACAACTGTTGAATAAAAATATTATTGAATAACTTTCAGTAAGTGAATTATTCATATTTTACTCACCTCTATGGGGTGGCTCAGTATATAAAGGGCCGTCCTCGATGCGCCGATTATTTTAGTTATAAGAAATAAAAATCAATAGCCATTATTGGGCAATTGATTGCTCTGGGGAGGGAGAAAACCTCATTATCGGAGATGGTTTGGGTTTTTTTAAACAGAGCAAACTCCCATGTAGAGAAAAAGGAAACAAAGGGGGCCGAAGCCCCCAATGTTTCGGTAGCCTAATTATTTAATTAGGCGAGTACCTTAGAGTTATTTAATTCACTCTTCGGCAGGTTCTTCTGCGGAAAGAAGCGAATCAACACTACCATCCCAGTTACCTTCACGGTAAAGAGAAGAAAGTTTGTTTCGCATTTTCTTTGTTTGTGCAGAAGCAAAATCCTCAGCATCTTCGTAAAGACCGCCACCGGATTTGTTGTGCTTAAACGACAATGACGAGATAATTCCGTCATGGTTGTAATAAGCCAAGTTCGCTTCTTTAACAACTGAACAAATTCGGTCAATAGCGACACGAACACTTGCCGGAACATTACTCTTTTGACCTCGGCGGAAAGGTGTTCCGTCACGGCCCTTGAGTAAAGCCTTTAGTGCGTTTTGTGCGGCTTCTCGCTCATTTGGGTTTTCTTGTCCTACTTGGAGGTGCAATTCAACAACTTGTCGAAGTGCGGCATCCAATGTTTCATCTGCTTCTAAGTATTCGTTAATCTCTATTACTAGAGAGTCCCACTTTACATTATCCATATTTTATATCCTGCCCTGTTGGGCAATATTGCTACCATCTAACCCTATATAAAGCGATGTCATTTTGAGCAATTGATGTAGAATCTACATCGTCTTGAATGCTAAAATACGATTTACCGACTTCAAGATTGCACCCAACAGAAAAAAGGAGCCATTTTTTGAATTGCTATTTTTGATTATTCATTATTGAGCAAATATTTGATTTAGGCTATTTTCAACTTTTGAAAAAACCGGAGTTCATCTCATCATTCAAATCGCCCTCATAAGATGAAAAAACGCTGTACTGCGCCAATACATCTCATTCATCTCATCATCTCATGGGGGGGTCACTATTTTTCTAAAAAAAGAAGTTCTACATAACCCCTAAAAAACAAGGTAGTTATGAAGTGCCATCCTTGAGACTAAGGGGGGTATGAGATAATGAGATAGATGAGATAGACTATAAAAATATATTATTATTTCATACTTATTATCATAAGTACCTAAAAATTTAAAGGTTATTCATCTCATCAAATGAGATAAACTTTGAGACAGATTTTTTCGTCAATTATAGTATAGTATAACTATACGATATACACTATAAGACCAATAGGAATTGAGTATATCGAACACAGTAAAATTATGATACCAAAATATTCTACCCAAATGAGACATACGAAAGTGTATAGAGTTTGGTTCTGCTTTGTTTCGTCGAGAACCTCAAAAAATAAAAAAAGAGGAATGGGCATACCCTTGCCGCATTCCTCTTAATTTATTCTTTTTTTCAGTGAAATCAACTGTTACAACCGCACATCCACTTCATGTACCTAACAGCATCAATGAAACTCACTGATGTTTTTCCGTCTTGTAGATACCAAGTTTCAACGCCGCATTTACATTTCATCCACATTTTGTCTTTTACTGGTTCACTCATATTTTTCATACTCCTTATATCTTGAATGTGCATAGCACAGGGAACATACAAAGATATTTTTCATATCGTAGTTGTTCAATTCATTCTCATCTGTTTTGCCATTGGGAACATATATCTTCACTTTAATAAGTGCATCATCAATCTCCCATTTACAGTGTCCACATTTCATTATTCAACAACTCCAATGTGTACCTTCATTCCTGCATTTTTAGCCCAATCACAAAACCTATCATTCATATCATAGAGAACGCCGGAAAATATTTTATTAAACTCCCACCATCCACCATCAATCGTGTCTTGAAATTCATCATTGGGTGCCTCAATCATTTTTTCCATGTTGTGTATCATTATTTCCATCATTTCCTTATTTTCTTCACTTATCATTTCTCATTCCTCCTTTTTTTCACTTGTTTTGTACGCTCATGCCATTTCTCCATGCTTGTACTAATTTTTTCAATTCATCGAGAGTGTAATCATTCATATTATCTTCAATTGTTTCAGTAATTGCTCGTACTGCATATCTAAACATTACATCATTGATTAAATCCATATACACTACCAAATATACCAATTCATTCAAAGAGATGTAGTTATGCAAAAACTCGTATGTGTTCAAATCTGCTACTTCGTGTCTTTTTATCATTTTGACCAATATATTGCATTCAACTACTATATCATGTGGGGTAGCAAAGCAACCATATGGTACTGCTTTGTTGCCTTTAGGCGTACCTCAAACGCAAAAAATAAAAAAAACCCACCCCGCCCGATTTGGGCGAGATGGGTGCGACATGAGGCGAAGCATTCAATCATTCAATTCATTCGGAGTTGGAGCCCTCCGTATTTTTGGCCTTAACGGGAGGTAGTGCCATACCTGTGAGGTTTTCGTCGTTAAGAGTACCGTCCCACCGATTCTCCTTAATTGCCTCTTTCAGTTTCCTTTGAACCGAAGCCGCCATATCCGCCGCCCATGATTCAATTGAATCATAGCGACCATTTGACTTCTCAGTCTGCCGAGGCAGAATAACATCAAGAATAAGTGCAGCCTCACCAATTGAAGCAAAGGCAGATTCTATACGACTCACGACAGAATCCACACTTGCCGCCTGTTCCGTCGAGAGGCTCGATTGAATACCTCGACGAATTGGGGATTTTGGGAGAGTACCGCACAAAGAGCGAATACTCGCCCAAAACTTATCACGGTCTTCATCAGTCGTTGCAGTTAATCCCGCTTCGCAAGTTGCTTTGATGACTGGCCCAAGGGCTCCGGCATCATTCACTTCAAGCCATACTAAAATCTCGTTCACTTTCATTTCAAACTTTTCCATATCCATAATTTTTCACCTTTCCTATTCGATTTCATCGAATGATTCAACACTCCGCCTCACGAAGCAATGTTTTTTGGGCGTTTAGTATATAAATCGGGGTAACAAAGCAACCATATGGTTGTAACTTTGGGGTGCTTCGCAGAAAAAAAAATAATTGAATTCGTAGCAGTTTCCTCCACTTAGCCTTACCATTCAGCCTTATTGCACCATTGCTATCACTGACGCTTAGAAGGTTTCACAAAAAAGAGAGTCTAGAATCTAATTGCTACTAACTACCGAATCATTCATAGGCGGCTTATTGCTTCCAGTGGAGGAAACCACTGTATATTCTCAAGGAGAGCATATGTTCACTTGAGACAATATTATTACTAGCAATCAGTATATTAAGGTTGATAACAAAGAAAACAACCATATGGTTCTACTTTGTGCTTGCGAACCTCGAAAATGAAAAAAAATGGAGAGAACCGGCCATTTCGGCCAGTTCTCCCCTAGTTCACGAATTGATGCAAGATTTCATCAACTTTCGAGCGTGTTCATTTGTTCAAGTAATGTTCTTGCAGTATATCCGGCCTCAGTATGTTCATAAGCCGTATGTTGTGCAATTATCGCCTGTTGTCGCCAATATTTCAAAAGTTCTTGCTTCGCATTTGCTTTGTCGAGCATTTTTCCGTGTTTTCGTATTGTTTCCTGCATGCCAGTGATTTTTTCATCTCTCTTTTTCAGTGTGTTTGTATGTGAGAGAATCAAGTCCTTTAGGAATCCATAGTTTTCCGCCGGTATATGCTCAAGAACCATTTTCACACAATCGTAGTTCATAGTTCGACTTTCGTATGATTGTCCAACCATAGCCATAATGAACTTTAGAAGGTCAGTCCCGAAGTCGCTCATTGTGCAATAACTTGAATTTTTTCTTTGTCCAAGTAGTTCTGCAATTACATCAATCTGTCCAATCTTCATAGTTTCCATATCGTCACTCATTCTTCTTCGCCTCCTAAGTATTCTATTACATCATCAATGCTTTCGTTGTATTCTATCCATTCTTCATAGTATTCACTATCTAAGAAAAAGGTAAAATTTTCATAGACGAACCAAAAGCATGTCTTGTCTTTGGGAAAAGAATACGCTCCTTTGGGAAACATGTGAATCAATGTCTTAAAGTATTCAAAAGTACATCCATGTGTGTCAACTGTAATTTTAGTTCGCATTATTCACCAACTCCCAAGAATCTATCAGTCCATTGTCTCAATTCTTCGATTTGAACCAAATCCCAAGCCTCAAGGTAAAAGTCGAGTTCTCCTTCTCTTTCCCATATTGGCAAAGTCGGTTCAATTTCAAAATCCTCTTCATCGGCATACGCTCGCATGGCGTGAAGTTTCGCTATTCCTCCAATTAGGTGTTTTATCAGTATATCATACATAATGGGTTCCTCCCAATGTAATTATTGTCTTATGATATATGATTCAAGGTAACAAAGCAACCATATGGTTGTGCTATTATTGTCTATATAGATATATATAAATAGGGTCTATGGCTATTTGATTTAGTTATAATTCAGTAAATCTATTAGGGTTTAGGCTCTTCGTTTGCATAGATTTGGCCTATATTAAGTCTATTGGTATTTATATTTAGTTATAACAAGAAATCTAAATATATCTATATAGACGGACTATATTTCCATTTAACCCAATTATACAACCATATGGCTTTGTTTAAATTTTTTTTTAATTAATTTATTATTAAAATAACCCATTATAAGGCTATTTTAATCAAAATAAGACTATTTAACATATTATTATAATAATAAACGGCGCATAGAATAACATATTGCCCCCAAAAACGATACGCTTAATACCCTATACCTATACGGAAATACAGGGGAGTCTATGACTGTTGATAAAGAGGTATTAAATGAACTAAATCGCATCGTTGAGTTTATTACCCCTATTCTAATAGATATAAAGAATACCACATCAAAGGACAATATACAGACTAATAGTGACAATGTGGCACAATTAAAACAAATAGCGTTAAAACTAAAACTATTAAAAGAAGATATTATTACACTAATGCACCCTAAGAAAACAATACAAACAAAACTATTCTAATTATTATTATTAAAATAACTATTTTTAAACTGGGAATACATAATAAATCAATTAAAAAATTTTGCTAGTGCCACAAAAATTCCGCCACAATTTTTCAAAAATGACTTTTCATTAAATTTAATAGGGGATAATAACATGAGTTGGTGGGCTATACTCAAAAGACCGGTTATTGATATGCCGGAGGCTGATAAGCATTTTGAGTGGAATCCCGACTATTTGGAACAAACAGTAAAGGCGTGGGATAGAGATAATCCTGCTAAAGTCCTTCATATCGAACCTCCACAAAGCCCTGACCCTGCCGAAAGAATGGCTGATGGTAGTATTCGATTTGCACCAAAAGGCTCAAAGAAGTTTATTCAAGATTCATTTAAATTTATTACAGATAGAACAATTGATAATCAATCGGGCCTTTTGAAGATTTTAAGAGAAAAAGGATATTTTGTTACTGTTAAAGATTCTAGGTGGATTAAGTCTCACTATGGAAATAAGTTAAATAGAATAACAGTTCCCGATGAAGCAAGAGCATATCTTATCACTGTTGGTGCAAAAATTGCTTCTGCTATGAGAAAGAAGAATCCTAATAAAAGAGCAAGATTACCGGATAAGAAAAGAAGTGCTGAATCTATTCAACGGTGGAATGACGAAAATGAAGAGTATAAATTAGATACTGTTAAAGGATTTAAGGAAAGGGTGAAAGAGGTAATAAAAGAAGAATTCGATTCTAATATCCCGCCAACTGTTTTACCTTATCTTAATGAGGCTTTTATTAGAAACAAACATGACTTATATCTTACTCAAAAAGCATTGATTAGTAAAAATTGGGTTAAGCAAAACATCTTAAAACCTATTTTTAATTTGATTGAAAAGAAAAGAATTGCAGATGACACTAGAAGAATAATCCGACAAAGGCAAAAAGAAGCCGAAAAAGAGAAGAAAAGGTATTACTCAGATAAAGGTAGTCGTTACTACAAAACACCAAAAAAGGGTCGAAAATTAAACTTAAGACGAAATAGAATGAAAGGTGAATAACATGAGTTGGAAAGAAGAAATTAAGAAAAATGTTGATAAGGAAATGTTAAATAAAGTTGGAAATATGGTTAGTGAGGCTTTAAAGATGTTAAATGATAGCATGAATTTACGAATTGACCCTGTAAAACAAAATACTCTAAGGGCTGAGGCAATAGAAAAACTAAAAGAAGTTCTATTATTTACGCAATAGGAGATGATAACATGACTTGGGAAAACATACTTAAAGCAAGAGAAGGTTATTCGGAAGAAGACTTAGAAAGAATAACTCCCGATTGGGAGGAATTGTTAGGTGATATAGAAAAAGAAGAACCTGAAGAATTTAACGCTTTGGACAAAGAAAGACCAAAAAAGAAGCAATCTTATATGACTCAATTTGGTGGCGGTAAGAAAGATGCCCCTATTTTAGTGTATAAAGACACATGGCATAAATACACTAATGATAAGAATTGGATTAAGTCATTAGATTACAAACCAGACTTTAAAAAACAACCAAAGTATAAACCTAAGAAAAATCCAGAATTAAGAGCACTTGACAGAACTCCACCTAAAATGATTGATGGTGCGGGTTCTTTTTATGATTACGCAAACAGGGGATAATAACATGACTTGGGAAAACATCATTAAAGTAGATTTTTCTTTTAGAGATGTCGTTAAAAATTCAAGAGGTATTTATTCTAAGATATTTGAAAAACTTAGACTAATGAGAGACTATAATAGATTGGCAGAAAAAGGCGGTATGGTTTTAGCAGATGCTATGAAAAGCCTCGAAGTTGTAGATGGCCTAAGTGTTGCTAATAAGAGAAAAATTGCAGAAGGCTTTATTCAAGAACCTATGCTTCTTGTTCTTGATATGTTTAAAGACCCTAAGAACGAAGAAAAAATAAAAGGATTTAAAGAGAATATTTTTGCTAATACAGATATAGAAGATGATAGTTCCGAAGATGGTAAAGAAATACCCAAAGAAGTAAAACAAGCAATAAGCGAGTTTGCACAAAATTCTGCAAGTAAAGTAGTTGCAGAGTTTAGAACTAAGATTGACAATATGTTATTTGATAAAGAGATGGAATTAACAAGTGAACAAAAGCACGGAGTTACTCAAAAAGTAATTAAAGTTGTTAAGTCTAAACCATTTATTGATTACAATGTTTTGGCTATTAGTGCTTTAGTTAGTCACCTTATGGATGAACAACAAAAATTAGGAGATTTAACTGAGCCGGATATTGATTTTGACCCAAGAGGATTTGATGAGCAATTTCAAGAAGTTAATAAGATGGATTGGGAAAACATACTAAGGGGTTGAACTTTCATGAGTTGGCAAAGCATTTTGAAAAGGGTAACTAAAGTTCCTAGAAAATGGGACAAGTATCAATTCGATACTGAAAAGAAAAGAAAAGACAAGAAGAGACAAGAAAGGGGAGAAGAATACCCCAAAGGCAGTCTAAAAGAAAGACAAGTTAGTAGTGAGGGACATATTGAAGGAGTAGTCAATAGAAAAAGTCCTTTTGCTATGCCCGAAGATAAATATGTTTTGATGGAGGGAAAGGACTTTTCGGGAGACATATTTTACGGTGTTCAAGTACCTGCTCAAAATACAAAGAATACAAAATATACTGCTATGAAATATCCTCCTAAATTAGATTCTAAGGGTAGGCCTATTCAACAAAAGTACACAGTACAAGAAGAGAGAGATAGTAGGAAAACAGGTAGAAGAGGCGCAGGAACCAAATATCGAAAGCCTGTTGCAGCAGGACAAAAGAAAGTAGATAAAGACGGAAACCCTGTTTATGTACTTGACAAAACAAAAGAACTTACTCCCGATGAAGAATCTGGGAAAAAATTTACTTTTAAAGAAGGCAAGAAAATAAAGTCAATAAGGCTTAAAAACTTGTCTTTTATTAAATCTAAATTCAATAATGCAATTTTTAAGTTTTACGATAAAAAAGGTAAAACTCTTAAAAATAGCAAAGGCAAAGAAATAACAAGAATTGTACCGCAAAAGGGAGTTGCAGGTGGAAAGGAAGAACCTATTAAATTTAGGGGAGAAATTTACCGTTGTAATTTTAGGCAAGCAACTTTCGACGGTGCTGTTATCAGTAAGGTAGTTTTCAAAGAGTGTAATTTTAGAAGCGTTGATTTAACAAAGGCAAAAACAATTCGTGATGTTAAAATGATAAAATGTAATGTTAGGGGAGCGAATATACCCAGTACAGTTCGATTGATTGACCCTATAAACAAAGATAAAATGTTTCAAGGTAAAAGGAAGTGATTCTCATGTGGTGGGATATTTTGAAGAATGCCAAGTTGTCTGCAAAAGGCAAAGGTAAAACTTTAGATACTTCCGATTTTAAAATTGATATTGAAGACAATGACTGTAATAAGCAATTACAAGAATGGGCAAGAAAATTAAAGAATTATTCTTTGTTGTTACAAGAACGCTATTATGATAATGAATTAATGGTAAAACACTTTGAAGTTGGGGAAGATAGTAATTACAATTGGGCTAAAGAATTTACACTTTATCAAAAACCAACTTCTCAAAAATATCTTTACAGTCGGAAACCCTATTTAGAAGAAGGAACTTATTTTACTTATGAGCCTGTTCCTGAAAATATAGCATGTAAAGCAATTGATATGCTTAAAAAATCTACAACTGGAGATAGAGGTTATGACTTGCATGGTGCTACCGAAACAGCAAAGATTGGTAAATATGAAATAAGGGTTTTTAATTATCATGAATATCAACATAATAAAACAGGTATTACTATTACTATACCGAAGGAAGAAAAGTTGTTTGTTAATATTGCTTGGTTTAATGGAGAAGATATAAATTCTGGAGAAGATACCTTTGATAAAGACTTCCCAATGGAAAGCGGTAAAACTGTATTTGATATTTCTGGATATTACGAAGCAAGAAAGTTTGGTTATAGTTGGTGGAAATAATGTGGTGGGATATTCTCAAAAACGCTAAACTTTCTAGTAAAGGAAAGACTGGTGTTATTGATACCAGCGATATTAATATTGATATTGAAGATGACGAATGTAAAAAAGATTTTTTAGACTGGTTCTCAAAACAGTATGAAGGTAGAATTAATGTAAGAAACCTTAGTATGGTCATTGATGGAAAAATGGAACAAACCAAGGCTTTTTTCATTGATAGAATTATAAAGGACATCCCAGACAAAGAATTTTGTAAATTGAATGATTTTTTGCGGTCAATGATAAAAAATAGAGATAAAATAGAAGATGATTATATTCGTAATAGTATGGAACAAATACGGAATAAAACAAAACAAAGTGAACCCCATGTTGTATTTAAGACTTCTAAATTTAAGATTACTTATGAACTTCCTTTGCCGCCTTTAATACAACAGCAACTTAATTTTGGTGTGTTAACTCTTTTTGCAAATGAAAAGCCAATTCTTACTAGTACTTTAGAAAAGAAAAAAGGTAGTGAAGATTCCGGTTCTGCGGATATTCTTGGGTATCTTCTTTGGGGGTGGTGATTTCATGAATTGGTGGCATATAATCAAGGGGTCTTGTTGTGAATCTTGCGGAGATTTGAATAAGGAGGCTGGCGGTGTTGCATTTGGGGGACACGGAAACGACCCTTCAAAGTTCAACATTAAATACGGAGGTGACAAAGATGACGAAGAAATCGAAGATTGATGTTAATGGCAGTACAGTAACATTACCTGATTATAATTTTAAAAAGCAGTATAATGCTTGGAGAAATAAATTGTCGGGAATTTCTGATAAAAAAATTGCTAGCACCGGAAGTCCTTATGTTAAAGAAGGTGGCTCAAAAAGAGGCCCTTATCCTGAAAACTTATATTTACAGTTAAAAGAGCATGTTAGGAAGTTTCTTCGTGCTGGTTCAAGTAATACAGGTAATGATGGTTTATTTGAAGTACTCGAAGAAATTGAAGAATTATTACTCAAAAGAAAATATATTACTACTGATGATTTAGAAAAATTAGAATTGTATGTAGATGCAATTGCTAAAATAAAAGATAACGAGAAATTAAATCCTAGAAATACTTTATTCACTAGGCCGACAGACTGGAAAATAGCAGGGAAAAGTACAACTGATTCTAGAGCAAAAAACAAAATCCAAATACTTGACGAGAAACCACAAAAAATTTATGGGCATTACAGGGATAACTTTTTTGAAGATAAGTATGGTGTTCCCGAAAAGGAAAAATGGTGGAGTACGCAACTAAATACAGCAAATCCCCCACTAGCACAAGCAATTTTTGGAAAAGGAGATTTAGTAAAAGTTGGCCTTTTGGAAATTTTAAATAAAGCAATAGATGAGTTGGGGGAAAAACCAATAGGAATACAACTAAAAGTTCAAAGAAATGCAGATTCCTTAGCGTTAATACCTTCTGTAAGAAAACAAATTTTTGCTTTGTTGAAGAGAACTGACTTGTTTTCTAATGGAAAACCAAAACTAAAACAAATGGCCTCTATTCTTTCTTCGATGGAATTTGTTGTTGGTGATAAGTCATACGGTGCTAGAAGTGCTAGCCCATCTAGAATTATTACTTTCGTTGGTAATTTACCAGAATTTGCTGGCCCTACAGAAGTCTTTTCATTAAAGCCATTTGGCCCTAATGTTATGGCTAACTTAATTATGAAAGTTATTGGTAGAAAAACTTACAAACTTAAGAACGGAAA
>Ga0208159_1000227_pt1 | contig 23756 bp, 26 predicted proteins | sample 9_EtaG_FD_184082 | JGI IMG/M metagenome (GOLD analysis project Ga0208159, IMG submission 184082) | Marine viral communities from the Subarctic Pacific Ocean - 9_ETSP_OMZ_AT15188 metaG (SPAdes) (version 2) | ecosystem: Environmental > Aquatic > Marine > Oceanic | place: Pacific Ocean | collected... | reverse complement strand
AACAGTAATATAAAAAATTCTACGGGTGATTTTCATATTCGTAGTGATTCACTCGCACTCAAAACAGCAGATAATAGTGAGAGATATCTTAAAGCTACTAAGAATGAAGATGTAAAATTATATTATAATGGCAATGAGAAATTTGCCACCACTGCTGAAGGTGTCGATATCACTGGACGCACAGAAACCGATCTCTTAAATGTTTCTGGTGTATCAACATTTGCTGGTCTTATTGATGCCAATGCTCGCCTTGACGTAGTTGGTGGTGCTAATTTAGATCAATTAAATGTTGCTGGTATTGCTACACTTGGTGCGGTTGATATTAATGGAATAATAGACATTGATGGCCAGTTAGATGTAGATGAGTTAGTTGTTGCCGGTGTTTCCACCTTCAATTCTGCTGTTGATATTAATGCTGGATTGGATGTTGATGGTCAATTAGATGCAGATGAACTTGTTGTTGCCGGTGTTGCAACCTTTAGTTCTGCTGTTGACATTAATGCCGGATTAGATGTAGATGGTCAAACTGATTTAGATGAACTAATTGTTGCCGGTGTATCCACCTTTAGTTCTGTTGTTGATATTAATGCAGGATTAGATGTAGATGGAGATACTCAATTAGATGATCTAAATGTTGCCGGTGTTGCCACATTCAGTTCTAATGTAAATGTAAGTGGTGCTTCTACATTTACGGGATTAATGGATGCTAATGGTGGCATCAATGCTACTACCGTAAGGGTAGAAGATCTAACAGAAAATCGTATTGTTATTGTTGGTGGTGCTGGAACTGCAAGTCAAACTCAGTCTGGTGTAGCACTTACCTCTGTTTCCGATGATGGTTTAAATCTGACTACTGGAACTAATGCCGACATCTCAATGATCGGTAATCACCCAGCTGGTCCTACTTATGCTAGCGCAGAGAACAGGAACCCATCTGTTTCTTGGGATTTTAATGTACCTACTTTACCAACAGGTGTAACAATCGGTTCTTACTCAGTTCTTTTAGAAGATTTGAGAGCAGTTGATGGTAATGGTGATGCATTAGTACATTGGAGTGTATCGGGCATTGCTGCTACTATTACCAGTCTTCCTGCTAATGCTACTGCCAACGATATTACCAATGCCAGTGCAACCATCAATAATAATTTCAACATGACGGCCTTCGGGCAAGGTGTAGGTAGTGCTGGTGTTAGTATTGTTGGATACTCTGGTCCTCAACCTGCAACAAATGAGAATCATATTTATAGATTGAGTGTTACAGCACAACTATCTGGAGGTAGCACCGGGACTCTTACTCAAGGTATTGAGTTTAACTTCAACACAGCAAATACTTTAACCGGAGCTCCAACGCCAACCACTGCTGCTGCCAATAACCTTGCTTTCGTCTACAATCTTGCTGGTAGTGGTGAGTTAGAAGATGATGCCAACTTAACCTTTGATGGTTCTACGCTATCTGTTGGTGTAGCATTAGATGTTGATGGTGATACTCAAGTAGATGACCTCAATGTTGCCGGTGTTGCCACATTCTCATCACTTGTTGATGCAAACAATCGTCTTGATGTTGTCGGTGGCGCAAATCTAGACCAACTCAATGTTGTCGGTATTGCCACATTTACTACTATTGATGCTAATGGTGGTTTAGATATTGATGGGCAATTGGATGTTGATGAACTGGTTGTTGCCGGTGTTTCTACATTCTTGAATGCTGTAGATATCAATAGCACTCTTGATGTTGATGGTGATACTCAAGTAGATGATCTCAACGTTGCCGGTGTCGCGACCTTCAGTTCTTTAATAGATGCCAATAACAGATTAGATGTTGTTGGTGGTGCAAATTTAGATCAATTAAATGTTGCTGGAGTATCAACCTTTGGCAATGTTTCTACTTTCAATGATGATGTGAGAATTACTGCGGGTGGATTAGATGTTGTTGGAGTGGCAACATTCTCTACCAATGTAAATGTTACAGGAACACTTGATGCCGGACTTATCGATGGAGGAACCTACTGATGGCAAAACCAGCAAGCAGACAAGAACTAGTTGATTATTCTTTGCGACAATTAGGAGCTCCAGTATTAGAGATCAATATAGATGATGATCAATTAGATGATTTAGTGGATGATGCGCTTCAATATTTTCAAGAGCGCCATTTTGATGGTATTGAAAGAATGTACCTAAAATATAAACTTACTGAAGATGATATTAATAGAGGAACTGCTCAAGTTGGTGGAACTAATACTGTAGGTATTGTAACAACATCTGGAATTACTACCAATGTTAGTGGTATGTCAACTGTAACAAATAACTTTTTTGAAAATTCTAATTTTATTCAAGTTCCAGATTCGGTTATTGGAATTGAAAAAGTTTTTAGATTTGATAGTAGTACACTATCAGATGGAATGTTTAATATTAAATATCAGTTATTTTTGAATGATGTGTATCAGTTTAATTCAATTGAACTTCTTCAATATTCAATGGTCAAAACATATTTGGAAGACATCGAGTTTTTATTGAGCACCGATAAACAAATTAGATTTAATAAAAGACAAAATAGATTGTATTTAGATATTGATTGGAAATCTCAGGAAAAAGATACTTTTTTAATTATTGATTGTCATAGAATTTTGGATCCCGACACATTTACGAATGTTTATAATGATAGTTTTTTGAAAAAATATTTAACTGCTCTTATTAAAAAACAGTGGGGACAAAATTTGTTAAAGTTTAGAGGTGCAAAGCTCCCTGGTGGATTAGAACTTAATGGAAGAGAATTATATGATGATGCTCTGAGAGAACTGGATGATATAAAACAGAGAATGTCTTCTGAATATGAACTTCCACCTCTTGATTTTATTGGATAAAATATTATGGTATTAAATTCTTATTTTTTACAAGGTAGTCCAGGTGAGCAAACACTCATGCAGGACTTGGTGAATGAGCACATAAAAATTCATGGCATAGAGGTATTTTATTTACCTAGAAAAATATTTAAAACGGATGATATTATTAAAGAAATTCAATCATCAAAATTTGATGATAGTTTTTTAATTGAGGCATATATTAATAATGTTGATGGATATGCACCAGATAGTGATATAATGACCAAGTTTGGTTTGAGATTGAAGAATGAAGTAAATCTTACCATATCTAGAGAAAGATTTGAAGACTTCATCTCTCCATTTTTGGAGGGTATTTCTTCGGGTATCAGAGAAAACCAAATTACTGGATTTACTTTTGGTGATTTGATTACTAGACCAAAAGAAGGTGATCTAATTTATTTTCCTTTAGGTGAAAGATTATTTGAAATTAAAAGAGTTGAGCATGAGAAACCATTTTATCAATTAGGAAAACTTTATACCTACGATTTAAGTTGTGAATTGTTTGAATATGAAAATGAATTTATTGATACTAGCATTGCCGAAGTTGATAATCAACTAAAAGATGAAGGTTACATTACAACTATTGATCTTGTTGGAGTTGCTCAAACTGCAACTGCAACTGTTGGGGTGTCCAGTGGTCGTGTTACTGAAATATTCTTGAATAATGATGGATCTGGATTTACATCTGCACCAACGATTACTTTTTCGAATGCACCAGAAGGTGGACATAATGCATCTGCGGTTGCAATCACAACTCAAAGAGCTAATGTTACCTCAATTTTCAGACTTGAAATGACAAATGCTGGTGCTGGATATACGCAAGCACCAACTATTTCAATTTCTGGTGGTGGTGGATCTGGTGCAGCAGCAACATGTTCCATCTCTACCACATTCGGAGTTCAGCAAGTTGTGGTTGGTGCTGCCGGAACTGGATATTCAGCAGCACCAATCGTCACCGTTGCTGCTCCTCCATCTGGCATCAATACTGCTGTTCTTAATCCAATATTTACATCTTCAATTGGTGCTGGAATTAATACCGTAAGAATACTGAATTCTGGCATTGGTTACACATCCGGTCCAATAAGTCTTGAATTCTCTGGACCAACTTCTGGTATTGGAACTTTCTATTATAATGAAACTGTCACCGGACAAAGTTCTGGAGTTACTGCTGTTGTTAAAGATTTTAATTCTGGTGTACGTGTATCTGCTGCAGGAACTGTAACAGTTATTGGAGAGAGCAAACTAAGAGTATCACTCAATACAGGTAAGTTCTTTGAGGGCGAAACTATTGTTGGTGGTTCATCTACTGCTACATATATTGTGAAGACTCATGATCTTGATAGTCATGATCAACCATCAGACTCCAATGAGGAAATCGAATTGGAAGCAGATTCACTATTAGATTTTAGTGAAAGTAATCCCTTCGGAGAGTATTAATGTTAGGAACTTATTATTATCACGAAATAATACGAAAGACAATTATTTCTTTCGGAACTCTGTTTAATAACATTAATATTAAGCACAAAAAATCTGATGGAACAATTCTTGATGATATTAAAGTTGGTCTGGCATATGGACCACAACAGAAATACTTGGCAAAAATTCAAGAGCAGGCAGAGTTATCAAAAGCAGTTGCCATTACTCTGCCAAGAATGTCTTTTGAAATGACAAACATTCAGTATGATCCTACAAGAAAGTCTGGTATAACCCAAACTTTTAAAGCAAGTGATGGAACAAATTTGAAGAAAGTTTTTATGCCTGTTCCTTATAATATTGGATTTGAGTTAAGTATTTTTAGTAAATTAAATGATGATGCCTTACAAATTATTGAACAAATACTTCCATTTTTCCAACCATCATTTAATCTGACAGTTGATTTGGTAAGTTCAATTGGAGAAAAAAGAGACATACCCATAGTTTTAGAAAATATTTCTTTCCAAGATGATTATGAAGGATCCTTTGAAACCAGAAGGGCACTGATATACACTTTAAATTTTACTGCAAAAACTTATCTGTTTGGTCCAGTTGCAGATACCACTGATGGACTTATTAAAAAAGTCACCGTTGATCAACATTCCGGAACAAACACTCAAACTGCAAAAAGAGAAGTTAGATATACAGTTACTCCAGATCCAATTACTGCCGGACCTGAGGATAATTTTGGATTTAATGAAACAACTACATTTTTTAATGATTCTAAAGAATCAAGTCCTACAAGGCAAATAGATATATAATATTATGAAAAATAATTACGATGATTTAGATAAAGCACTGAATGTTGAGAGTAGCATCGTTGAAGTTGATGAGACTCCAAAGTCTCTTGATGTCACTCCACCAAAGTCATCTTCGAAACCAGAAGATGTAAAAAAAGACTATGATTATACACGAGCAAACTTATATTCGCTAATTGAAAAAGGTCAAGAAACTTTAAATGGTATAATGGAACTTGCCAGTGAAGGCGGAAGTCCTAGAGCATATGAAGTTGCAGGACAACTTATTAAATCAGTTGCCGATACAACTGATAAATTGATGGACCTTCAGAAAAAAGTGAAAGAAGTAGATGAAGAGTCGCCAAGTAAAACTAATAATGTTACAAACAATGCCGTATTTATTGGGTCTACTTCGGATTTATCAAAAATGTTAAAAAAAGGATTTTTAGATAATAATTCTGAAAAATAATATAGAAATTAAATTATGACTGATAGTGTATATCTTGGCAACCCCAATTTAAAAAAAGCAAATACTCCAATCGAATTCAGTGAAGAACAAATCATTGAATTTATGAGATGTAAAGAAGATCCTGTATATTTTGCAAATAACCATATAAAAATTATCTCCTTGGATGAAGGATTGACTCAATTTCATCCATATCATTTTCAAGAAAAATTAATCAATAATTTCCATAGTAACAGATTTAATATCTGTAAAATGCCCAGACAAACTGGTAAATCAACCACTGTCATTTCATATCTTCTCCATTATCTCATTTTTAATGATAGTGTTAATATTGGAATTCTTGCAAACAAAGCAGCAACTGCTAGAGAACTATTAGCAAGACTTGCAACAGCATATGAAAATCTCCCAAAATGGATGCAACAAGGTGTGCTGGTTTGGAACAAAGGTAATATTGAATTAGAAAACGGAAGTAAAATTTTAGCAGCATCAACGTCTGCAAGTGCAGTTCGTGGTATGTCTTTCAACGTTCTGTTCCTGGATGAATTTGCATTCGTTCCAAATCATGTTGCGGACTCATTCTTTGCATCTGTTTATCCTACTATTACTTCTGGTAAAAATACGAAAGTAATTATCGTATCCACACCACATGGTATGAATCATTTCTATCGTATGTGGCATGATGCAGAAAGAGAAAAAAATGAGTATATTCCAACAGATGTTCACTGGTCCGAAGTTCCTGGTAGAGATGCTGCATGGAAAGACACCACTATTGCAAATACCTCTGAACAGCAGTTCAAGGTAGAATTTGAATGCGAATTTTTAGGATCTGTCAATACACTCATCAATCCATCAAAACTAAGAAATCTTGTATATGAAGATCCGATAAAAAGAAATGCAGGTCTTGACATTTATGATAACCCAGAGAAAGATCATAACTACATCATGACCGTTGATGTGGCAAGAGGGTTGGGAAATGATTATTCTGCCTTTATTGTTTTTGATACAACAGAGTTTCCATATAAAGTAGTTGCCAAATATAGGAACAATGAAATAAAACCCATGTTATTTCCAAATATTATTCTTGACGTTGCCAAAGCATACAATCAAGCATACTTGATGATAGAAGTTAATGATATTGGAGATCAAGTTGCAAGTATTCTTCAGTACGATTTAGAGTATCAGAATATTCTTATGGCATCGATGAGAGGAAGAAATGGTCAAATTGTTGGTCAGGGTTTTTCTGGCAAAAAAACTCAACTTGGTGTAAGAATGACTGCTGCAGTCAAAAAGTTAGGATGTTCCAATCTCAAAACACTTTTGGAAGATGATAAATTAATCACTGTTGACTATGAAATAATTTCAGAATTAACTACATTTTCTCAAAGACATAACTCTTTTGAGGCAGAGGAGGGATGTAATGATGACCTTGCTATGTGCTTGGTTATTTTCTCTTGGTTAGTGCAACAAGATTATTTTAAAGAAATGACCGACCAGGATGTCAGAAAGAGATTATATGAAGATCAGAAAAATCAAATTGAACAGGACATGGCACCATTTGGATTCATATCAGATGGGTTTGAAGATGGAGCAAGTTTTGTAGATACTAATGGTGATCGTTGGCACACTGATGAATATGGTGATAGGTCATATATGTGGGATTATATGTAATGGATTTTGATGACCAGTTAGAACTTGAACATCTTCTTTTCTACGAAAGAAAATGTAGAGTCTGTGGTCTAAAGAAAGATTTGATGGATGGATTTTATTTAACAAGAAAAGGTAGAGGAACTTTACCATCAGCATATTCTTATGAATGTAAAGAGTGTACTAAAAATAGAATATTGAAAACAAGAAAAAATAAAAGACCAAAGAGTGTTTGGGAATATCCAGATTGGTAATGTTCATGTATTGTTTCCCCAATGAAAATACCCTTTTTAATAAATATTTCTAGAATAAACTTGGACTGAGAGAGGAACTTAAGATGCCGCTAAATTTAGCATCTCCCGGTATTGTCGTAAGAGAAGTAGACCTTACTCAAGGAAGAATTGACGCTTCATCTAATAAGACAGGCGGAATTGTTGGTGCTTTCGCACAAGGACCAGTAGAATTACCGACTCTTGTTGGAAACGAAAATGATCTGCTGTTAAACTTTGGTCAACCCTATGGTTCTGATAAGCAATATGAAACCTGGATGGTTGCCTCATCATTCCTGGCTTATGGTGGATCATTAAGAGTAGTAAGGGCAGATGACGACGATCTGAAGAATGCCGTAGATAGTAACAATAGTTCTACTAGCATTAAAATTAAAAGTACAGAGCACTATGAAGAATTAGGATATGACGAAAATGTTGTTCCTAATGTAATTGTAACTAGTAAGAATCCTGGTTCTTGGGCAAATGGAATCAGAGTTGGTATTCTTGATTGCAAGGCAGATCAAATTTTAGAACTTGCATCAAGCGGAATCGCAACAGTAGGATTGGGTGTAACTCAAGTCATCAGTAGTGTTCTTCCTGGCGTTGGTGCAGGAACAACTCTTGACGGAGTTCTGAAAGGAATTATTACTGAAGTTGAAGGAGCACAAACATCTATTAAGGTTGTCTCTCATGTTTCTGCAGCAGGAACAGAGACTGCTGTTGATTATCAACAAAATGGAGTTTACAGATTTACTGCAGACTCCAATGTTACAATTATGAATAATAACAACACCGTCGTGGGTGGTTCTGTTGGAACTGGACACACGAGTGTAAATGCAGTGGCAGACTGGTTCGATCAACAAACTCTTGCAACTTCAACAAGTGCCGTTGGTGTTGGAACTAGTGTTGCAACAATTAAGTGGAACGTCCTTGCTGATAGACCAGGAACTTCTGATTTTGCTTCTGCAAGAGGAGCAAGATTCGACGAACTTCACATTGTAGTTCTTGATGGTGATGGAAAGATTACCGGAAATGCTGGAACAGTTCTTGAGAAGCACTTATCCCTCTCCAAAGCGAAAGACGCAGAATTTTCTGCAGGTTCTCCATCTTACTGGAGAAAGTATCTCAAAAACAATTCTGGTTACATTTTTGGTGGTGGTGCTCCAACTGGGTTAACAACCACTGGATTCAGTGCAGCATTTACCGAACAAGGAGATACTGGTTGGGACCAGAATGCTAAAGGAATTATCTTTGGTGCATCTGGAAAGCAAGATTTAAGTTTAGTAAGTGGTAAAGATTATAACGGATCTGCTGGAATTGGCACAGTTGATAGTCTCAAAGCAACTGTTACTAAAATTTCAACCGGATATCAGTTGTTCCAAAATAATGATGCTTTTGCGGTTGATTTCCTATTAATGGGATCAGGTAATCATACTAAAACCGAAGCACAAAATCTTGCTCAACAAGTCATTGCAGTTGCTGATACTAGAAAGGATGCAATCGCATTTATTTCTCCTTACAGAGGTGCATTCCTTAGCGACTCTGCCGCAGGTTCAGTAACCGTTAATAGTGATACGGACATCACCGACAATCTCTTAAGTTACTATTCACCATTAACGTCATCGTCTTTCGCAGTATTTGATAGTGGATACAAATACATGTATGACAGATTTGCCGATACGTTCCGGTATGTTCCTTTGAATGGTGATATTGCAGGAACATGCGTTAGAACAGACATTAACGGATTCCCATGGTTCTCACCAGCAGGAACTTCAAGAGGAGCAATCCTGAATGCAGTTAAACTAACATACAATCCATCTAAAGCACAAAGAGATGTTCTGTATTCCAACAGAATTAATCCAGTTATTTTCCAAGCAGGTTCTGGAATTGTTCTCTTTGGTGATAAAACAGCACTTGCTAAAGCCTCTGCATTCGACAGAATTAACGTTCGTCGTCTGTTTATCTTCATTGAGAATGCTATTGAAGCAGCAGCAAGAGATCAACTCTTCGAATTCAACGATGAAATCACGAGAACTAATTTCGTAAATATTGTTGAACCATTCCTCCGCGATGTTCAATCCAAGAGAGGAATTACTGATTATGTCGTTGTTTGTGATGAGACTAATAACACTGCTTCTATTATAGATAATAATGAGTTTGTTGCTGACATCTATGTCAAACCAGCACGTTCTATCAACTTCATCGGTCTAACCTTTGTTGCAACCAGAACAGGTGTTGCATTTGAAGAAATTATTGGTTCTGTTTAATTCTACTTAATAAAAAACGAGGTTTAAAGAAAAATGCCTAGTCGCCAACAACAAAATACCACGCCGCTAAGAACAATTAGTGATTTTAAAAGTAGATTATCCGGTGGTGGTGCAAGACCCAATCTATTCGAAGTTGAATTAGCATTCCCTGATGCTGTTGCAATTGAAAATGATGTTTTACAGAAAGCAAGATTTCTTGTAAAAGCAGCTGCTCTTCCGGCATCCACTATTGCTCCAATTGACGTTCCGTTCAGAGGTCGTATTTTAAAAATCGCCGGAGACAGAACATTTGAAACTTGGACTATCACAGTCATCAATGACACTGATTTCGTTCTTCGCTCTGCTTTTGAAAAATGGATGAATACCATCAACAAAATGTCTGATGGAACTGGTGTCGTAGATCCTGAAGCATATCAGAAAGATGCTACGGTCAAGCAACTTGATCGTGATGGATCTGTTCTCAGATCTTATAAGTTCTGGGATATTTTCCCAACTAATATTTCTACGATTGATGTAAGTTATGAAACGACTGATACCATTGAAGAATTCACAGTAGAAATGCAAGTTCAGTGGTGGGAAGCATACAGAGGAACTTCTCAAGCAGCTGGTGGTGAAGATATCAGGTAAAGATATCGGCTAAATAGTCAAAACAGAGTAAAATTATTATAATATGGCCAGACTTTTTGGATTTTCTATTGGGGACAAAGAAAAAAAATCTGCTTCCATAGTTTCCCCCGTTCCTCCTAATAATGAGGACGGGGTTGATAACTTTGTTGCAAGCAGTTTTTATGGTTCCTACGTAGATATTGAAGGTGCTTACAGAACCGAATCTGAGTTAATAAAAAGATATCGAGAAATGGCATTACATCCGGAAGCGGATGGTGCCATTGAAGATGTAATTAATGAAGCAATCGTGAGTGATTTGTATGACTCACCGATTGAAATTGAACTTACAAATTTGAATGCTAGTGATAAATTAAAAAAAGCAATCAGAGAAGAGTTTAAGTCAATTAAAGAAATAATGGACTTTGATTCAAAGTCCCATGAAATTTTTAGGAATTGGTATGTTGATGGAAGACTTTATTACTTAAAAGTAATTGATGTCAAAAAACCAGAGGAAGGAATTAAAGATTTAAGATATATTGATCCAATGAAAATGAAGTATGTTCGTCAGGAGAAAAAACCTGATAAGAACACTACCATAACTCTACAATCAAATAGAGATGGAGATGCTTCAAAAGCATTATCACCAGAAATTGAAGAATATTTTGTATATACTCCAAGACCAAACTATCCATCCAATGCCATGACTGGTGGCGGTGGTGCTAAAGGAGTCAAGATTGCAAAAGATTCTGTTACTTATGTCACCTCAGGACTCGTAGATCGTAACAAAGGAACTGTTCTTTCTTATCTTCACAAAGCAATCAAGGCACTCAATCAACTTAGGATGATTGAAGATTCTCTGGTCATTTACAGATTATCCAGAGCACCAGAACGTCGCATTTTTTACATTGATGTTGGCAATCTTCCTAAAGTAAAAGCAGAGCAATACCTCAAAGAGGTCATGTCTCGCTACAGAAATAAACTGGTCTATGATGCAAACACGGGCGAAATCCGTGATGATCGTAAGTTCATGTCCATGATGGAAGACTTCTGGTTGCCTCGTAGAGAAGGTGGTCGCGGAACTGAGATTACTACTTTACCTGGTGGACAGAATCTGGGAGAACTCTCAGACATCGAATATTTCCAGAAAAAACTCTACAGAGCACTTGGTGTTCCTGAATCTAGAATTGCTGCCGATGGTGGATTTAATCTTGGTCGTTCCTCTGAAATTTTGCGTGATGAACTTAAGTTCTCTAAGTTTGTTGGTCGTTTAAGAAAGCGTTTTGCGAACATGTTCAGTGATATGCTCAGAACTCAATTGATTCTGAAAAATATTATCACTCCAGAAGATTGGGAAATGATGAAGGATCATATTCAATATGATTTCCTTTATGACAATCAATTTGCAGAGTTAAAAGAAACTGAAATGATGAATGAGCGTCTAGGAACGCTCGCAACTATTGAACCTTACATCGGAAAATTTTATTCAAATGAATATGTTCGTAAAAAAATTCTTCGCCAAACTGATGCAGAAATTATTGAAATTGATGAGCAAATTGAACAGGAAATTAAGGATGGAATTATTCCTGATCCAAATGCAGTTGACCCCATCACGGGAGAACCTCTGCCCGCAGAAGGTGAGGATATGGGACTGATGGGTAATGTTCCTGTTGATGAAGATCCAGATGATGCTGCAGGCAAATTAACTGATGCAGAAATGCAAAAGGATACTAAAAAGGCCGAGATATAAATAAATGAATAGGACTTATATTAATTTTTATGGAAGAACTTGTAGATTTGATTGCTGTTGATTCGTCAGCAGCAGAAGTTAGTGACAAAATTAAAGACATTTTGTTTGCAAAGGCAACTGAAAGGATTGATAGTTTCAAACCAGAAGTTGCAACTTCTATGTTCAGTGAAGTAGAACCTGAAGACCAATCATCACCTGAGGATCAAGAATAATGGCACATAAACCGGTAGGAAGTGGAGTATCTTTTGCTGCTGCCACGGCATCGGCATCATCAGGTATTATGACTCATTTTACCGATACTGTTAGAGTACATGTAGTCGGCGGAGATGCACATATAGCAGTTGGAATTGATCCCACTGCCGCAAATTCTGATTACTATGTTCCATCTGGTGGAACAGAAACACTGAGTATCGGTAGACCAAAGTCGCAAAAAGTAGTTGGTGTCACAACAGGAACAACTACCACGATTGATTTCCCTGCAGGAAGCGGAAGTCCATTTGAAGTTGGAGATAAGGTTCAACTGACTGGAATTGTTCCTGCTGGTGCCAATGGCGGAACTTCGGGAATAGGACTGACAGTTCTTTCAGTTCTTAATGGATCTTTTAGTCATAATTCTAACGGAGATCCTGGATTTTTCAGCACAAGACTTACTCTTGCTCACAATACAACAAGTGTAGGACCAATCACTGATGGTGAAGGTGAACTAAGAGATGTTTTCCAAGTGGCAGCAAAAGGAACTGCCTCAGCATTGTATGTCCAACAAGTTCAAATTACTGGGGTAGCATGATGAAATTAATCACGGAAGAAATTTCTAGTGTAAAATTTGTCACTGAAGGCAAAGGATCCAATAAAAAAATGTATATTGAAGGAACCTTCCTTCAAGGTGAGATCAAGAATCGCAATGGAAGAATGTATCCTGTTTCAACTCTTGCAAAAGAAGTTGGAAGATATAACGAATCATTCGTCAATAAAGGACGTGCTCTTGGTGAACTTGGACATCCTGATGGTCCCACTGTAAATCTTGATCGTGTTTCCCATAAAATTGTTTCTCTTACTCAAGAAGGAAACAATTTTAGAGGTAAGGCACAACTTCTTGATACGCCAATGGGTAAGATTGCAAAGTCACTTCTTGATGAAGGTGTGATGCTTGGAGTTTCTTCTCGTGGAATTGGTTCCATTAAAGAAGATAATAATGGTGTAAAAGTTGTAGGTGAAGATTTCATGCTAGCAACTGCTGCTGACATCGTTGCTGATCCCTCTGCCCCTGATGCTTTTGTCTCGGGAATTATGGAAGGAAAAGAATGGGTATGGGAAGGTGGAATTCTTCGTGAGCAACTCGCAGAAAACACTAAAAAAAGAATCAACACCCTAGTTGATCAAAAAACTCTTGAGGAACATAAACTCCAGTTATGGAACAATTTCCTCTCAAATCTTTAAATTATAAATAAATATAGATTAATACAATCATGTCTAATCAAATGTCCGTTGGTAGCAATTTACAAGAAATGGAAAACGTAGTAACTAAAAACGCTGCGCCTGGAGAACCAATGCAGAAGTTAACCACAGGTGGTACTCCTGCTACTTATGAGGATCTCGGCGGGCCCACCCCAGAAAACTCCAGACCAGATGACGATTCTAACAAACTCGCCACTCCTGGTGCATCTCTCAAACAAGTTAGAGATGTTGTAAATAAAGGAGCTAAACCTGCGGATGCCATGAAAGGCATGAAGGAAGAGGAAGAATCTGAGATCGATGACGATCAAGAGATTGTTTCTGAAGAAGAAGCAACTGAAGAAGAAGTAGTTTCTGAAGAGGAAACCGCTGAAGAAGAAGTTGTTGCTGAAACCACTGAAGAATCAGGAGAAGAGGTTGTTGAGGAAGAAGTGATTGATGTTGAAGAAGACATCAATGCCCTTATTTCCGGCGAAGAACTCTCCGAAGAATTCCAAGAAAAGGCACGAACAATTTTTGAAGCAGCAATTAGAACTAAGATTGCTGAAATTAAAGAAGAGATGAAGTCTGAATACGAACAGGCTCTCGTCGAAGAAGTTGCTGCTGTTAAGGCAGAACTTTCTGAGCGCACTGACGCTTACCTTGAGTATGTTGCTGACGAGTGGATGTCTGAAAATCAACTCGCAGTTGAGCACGGTCTTAAGACCGAAATGACCGAATCATTCCTTTCTGGAATGAGAGGACTTTTTGAAGATCATTATGTAACTATCCCTGAAGAAAAATATGATGTAATTCATAGTATGGTAGAAAAACTTGATGAAATGGAAGATAAACTCAATGAGCAAATCAACAAGAACGTTGCTTTAAATAAAAGATTATCAGAATCGGTTGCCGATGTAATCCTTGCGGATGTGTCAGAGGGTCTTGCTCTCTCCCAAAAGGAAAAACTCGCTTCTCTTGCTGAAAATGTTGAGTTTGAAAGTGAATCTAACTATCGTGAAAAACTGGAAACACTGAGAGATTCTTATTTCTCCAATAACTCCAGCGCACAAAGAAACCATTCAGAATCTATTTCTGAAGGTGCAGAAGGCGGAAGTCAACCAGAAGTATCTGGTTTGATGGAGTCATATCTTCAGACTCTGAATAGAGTTTCGAAAAAGTGAGTTTTTAAATTATTAACAACAAACAAAACAAGAAAATTTAAGAGGTAAAATTCAAATGCAAATGTTCAATTCCGAACAACTGCAGGAGAAGTGGGCACCAATTCTTAACCATGATGGTCTTGGAGAAATCAAAGATCCTCATAAGAGAATGGTAACCTCCGTTCTTCTGGAGAACCAAGAAAAAATTCTTAGAGAGGAGCAAGAGTTCCTTTCTGAAACGCCAACCAACGCCACTTCTGGTGGCACTGGAGCGATTACTAATTTTGATCCCGTTCTGATCTCCCTGATTAGACGTGCAATGCCTAACCTGGTCGCTTATGACCTCGCAGGCGTTCAACCGATGAATGGTCCTACTGGACTGATCTTCGCAATGCGCTCCCGCTACGCTTCTCAGAGTGGCGAAGAGGCATTCTACAACGAAGCAGACTCTGCATTCTCTGGTCAAAGTAATGGTTTCGACCGCACTGCCGGAATGGTTCAGGCTGCTGTTGGTTTAGGTACTACCAACCAGCAAGGAACTAACCCTGGTGCTCTTGACGGCACTTTCCCTGCCACTGCTGATGCTACCACCTATAACGTAGGTCAGGGCATGAGCACTGCTAATGCAGAAGACCTGGGTGATGGTGGCGGACAATTCAACGAGATGGCTTTCTCGATTGAGAAAATCACCGTTACTGCCAAGTCACGCGCTCTGAAAGCTGAGTATTCACTCGAACTTGCTCAGGACCTGAAAGCAATCCATGGTCTGAATGCTGAAGCGGAACTCGCCAACATCCTCTCTACTGAGATTCTGGCAGAGATTAACCGCGAAGTCATCAGAACCATCTATAACGTTGCTGTTCCTGGTGCTCAGGCAAATGTTGCAACCGGTGGTACTTTCGACCTCGACGTTGACAGCAATGGTCGTTGGTCTGTTGAGAAGTTTAAGGGTCTCATCTTCCAGATTGAGAGAGACGCTAACGCCATCGCCCAGCAAACTCGTAGAGGGAAGGGTAATATGATCCTCTGCTCTGCTGATGTTGCTTCTGCACTCACCATGGCAGGTGTTCTTGATTACACCCCTGCGCTCAACGCCAATCTTCAGGTTGACGATGCTGGCAATACCTTTGCTGGTGTTCTTCAAGGTAAGTATCGTGTATACATCGATCCTTATGCTGCTAACGTTGCTGCTAATCAGTACTACGTTGTTGGTTACAAGGGTTCTTCGCCTTACGATGCAGGTCTCTTCTACTGCCCCTACGTTCCTCTTCAGATGGTTCGTGCAGTTGGCGAGAACACCTTCCAGCCCAAAATCGGATTTAAGACTCGCTACGGCATCGTCGCTAATCCCTTTGCTCGTGGTGCTTCTCTGGACAACCCCGGTGTTATTGCTCGTAACTCTAACCGCTACTATCGTCGCGTTAAAGTCAGCAACCTCATGTGATCCATCGGACACATATTTTCAAAGGACCCTTCGGGGTCCTTTTTTTGTCTAAATACAGATAAAAGCATTCCTGAGATGAAATCGACACCAAGAGAGCATAAAGAAGCACTGGATCGTCATGCTAAACTTATACAACATTTAATTGATGAGGGTTATGCAGAAGATGAAGAATCTGCAAACAGCATAATTATGGGTATGAGTGAGCAATGGTATTCTTTAATTATTGATTAATGAAAAATTTTAATAAATTTATTTCAGAAGCAACTGCAAAAAAGTGCCCTCCGGGGCAATACTACTGCTATACTGACAAAAAATGTAAAAAAATTCCCAAAGGATATCGTGTTGGAGTCCGTGGATACTTAGCAAAAGATAATGAAAGTGACAACAATGACGGAGATTCTAACAAAAATGGGAATGGTGGGAATGGTAATGGAAATGGTGGCAGTGGCAATGGCGGCAACGGTAATGGTGGTGGCGGCAATGGCGGTGGTAACGGCGGCGGAGGCGGTAATGGAGGATAATAATGGCGACAGCATTTGACAATCAAATTCAAAACAGGAATTTTCTATCTCCTGTTGGATTTAAATTTACACTGGCAAAAGAACCCAAAGTATCTTTCTTCTGCAATTCAGCAAGTATACCCGAAATAACACTGGGAAATGCTGTACAACCAACATATCTCAAGGATATTGATATTCCTGGAGAAAAATTAACTTATGGAGATTTTTCTTTAAGATTTTTAGTTGATGAGAATCTTGAGAATTATATGAAGATGCACAATTGGTTGACTGGATTAGGATTTCCAGAAACTACTCAGCAGTTTAAAACTTTAACAACTGATGATGTTACTGGTGAAGGAGCACTCGATCAACAATTTAGTGATGCAAGTCTTCATATTTTGAATAGTAATTTTAGAGATGTTGCTATTGTAAAGTTCAGAGACTTGTTTCCAGTTTCTCTTTCATCTTTGGAATTCGATGCATCAGAAGCAGATGTTCAATATTTCACAGCAGATGTTACATTCAAATATACAATTTATGATATACTAGGAGCGGACGGAAGAACACCTCTCTAACCATCTGATTTTTTTATTATGGATCTAGACAAAATTCAATCAATGTGGGAAAGTGATTCTACCATTGATCCGGACAATCTTCATGACGAAAGTTTGAGGATTCCACAATTACATTGCAAATATTACACCATCTATAATACAATTACTTTGTTAAGGGAAAGAACAAGAAACTCTTACAACAAAGTAAAGTTGGAAAGATACAATTACTACACAGGAAAAGCACCTGCTGAAGTATATGCCGAAGAACCATTTCCATACAAAGTAAGAGAAAAAGATGCGATTCAGAGATACATTGAAGCGGATGATAAGTTGACCAAGTTAGATCTTAAAATTAGATACTATGATACAACTCTTAAATTTTTAGAAGAGATTATCAAGACAATTTCCAATAGAACTTTTCAAATTAAAAACGCAATTGAGTGGCATAAATTCCAATCTGGATTTAATTAAACATTGCTAAATATTTGATATTGATCTAAATGAATGTCACATTTGATTATATCAAAGAAGAATGAAGTCTATCTTCATGTTGACTCTGAAATTCATATTCATTATGAATTAGCAGATCAATTTACTTTTGAAGTGCCCGGAGCACAGTTTTCTCCATCTTACAAAAAAAGATATTGGGATGGAAAAATTCGTTTATTTAATATACAAACTAAAGAAATATACATTGGTTTACTAGACAGAATCGTTCAGTTCTGTAAGGATCATGGATATACATACGAATTTAAAGACAACAAATATTACGGATTGCCATTTGAAGTTAATGATGGTATATCGAAAGAAGGCGTCAAAGATTATGTAACTGCAATATCAAGACATAAACCTAGAGATTATCAAATCGAAGGCGTATACGACGCTTTAAGACATAATCGTAAGTTGCTGATATCTCCAACTGCTTCTGGAAAGTCTTTGATGATATATTCTCTTGTAAGATACTACGTTGAAAAGCAACAAAATATTCTGATAGTTGTTCCGACGACTTCGCTAGTAGAGCAGATGTATAAAGACTTTGAAGATTATGGGTGGAATGTAGGTTCATACTGTCACAAAGTCTACGCCGGAAAAGAAAGAGAAACAGATTCTCAAGTGATTATAACAACTTGGCAGTCTATCTATAAACTTCCAACTCAATACTTTTCTAGGTTTAATGTCGTAATCGGAGACGAGGCACATCAGTTTAAATCCAAGTCATTAATATCTATAATGACAAAACTTGCAAATGCCAAATATCGATTTGGATTTACTGGCACGCTAGACGGCACGCAAACTCATAAGTGGGTATTAGAAGGATTATTTGGTCCTTCTTATAAAATTATAAAAACAGATGAATTGATGAGTAAAGGTCATCTGGCAAAGTTAGACATTAATGTGATTCTACTGAAGCACTTACCGAATAGATTTGATACTTATGAGGATGAAGTAAAATACATTATAAGTCATGATCGTAGAAATAAGTTTATCAAAAATCTAGCACTTGACTTAAAAGGAAATACCTTGATTCTTTTCGCGAGAGTTGAGGGTCATGGTCAACCATTATATGAATTAATAAATAATAGTAACCAAATTGAAAATCGTCAGGTCTTCTTTATACACGGTGGTGTAGACACCGAAGATAGAGAAAAGGTTAGAGAAATTACTGAGAAAGAAAACAATGCGATCATTGTAGCATCTTATGGAACTTTCTCCACAGGAATTAACATTAAAAACCTTCATAACGTCATTTTTGCTTCACCTTCTAAGTCAAGAATTAGAAATCTACAATCAATAGGAAGAGTTCTCAGAAAAGGGGACAAAAAAACAAAAGCAACTCTATATGATATTGCTGATGATATCAGTTACAAGTCAAGAAAAAATTACACACTAAATCATTTAATTGAAAGAATTAAAATTTATAACGAAGAAAATTTTAATTATGATATTGTAAACGTACCGCTAAAAAACTAATGGGTGAAGAATTCTATTCAATAATAAAATTAGTATCAGGGGAAGAAATATTTTCCCTAGTTTCTATAGACGAAAATGATGGAGATACAAATCTCATTCTACAAAATCCTATCATTATGAAAATGATACAACACCGTGGTGGAATGCATGTAAAAATAAAACCATGGATCGATTTATCGGATGATGATATTTTTATTATAAAATCTGATAAAGTTATTACGATGTCTGAAAGTAGAGATGAAAGACTAATAGAAATCTATACAAACTTTATTGAAGATACTGATGAAGATATTAATTTTTCTGATACTAATGAATGCTACACAAGACCCTCTACGGATATGGGATATGTATCTTCAGTCAAAGAGGCAAGAAAAGAGTTAGAAAATATATTCAACAAAGAAATTCAAGAGAATCAATCCTCTGATTAATAGCTGGCTATATCTCATCTTTAACGGGGACAAACCTAGTCTACATAGAAATAAGAAACTTGTCAAGCCCCTAAAGTGTGCTATAATGTTTACATATCAATAAGGACTTAAATGTCAATGTTATGCCAAAAAAGAAAACCGAACATTATGTAAATAACAAAGAGTTGCTAGAAGCAATGATTGTGTATCGAGCAAAAGTTGCTGTTGCACGAGAAAAATTTGTTAAGAAGTACGATAAAGAACCACCTAAATCTGGTGCATGGGAAGGTAAACCTAGAATCCCAAATTATCTTGGTGAGTGTTTTTTGAAGATCGCAACTCATCTTTCATACAAACCAAACTTTGTCAACTACATGTTTCGTGAGGACATGATCTCTGATGGTATTGAAAATTGCGTTCAATACATTCATAATTTTAATCCAGAGAAATCTCAAAATCCTTTTGCATATTTCACTCAAATTATTCACTATGCTTTCTTGAGAAGAATTCAAAAGGAGAAAAAACAATTAGAAATTAAAACAAAAATTATTGAACGCACCGGATTTGATGAAGTCATGGTAATTGACAGTAATGAACTTTCTGGTAATAATGCAGAATATAATTCAATCAAAGACAACATTCAATATCGTAACCGATGAAACTGACAAAAGAACTTGCCACTTTGCTGGAAAAACTTGGATGGGAGGATGGTGATGAAATTTCTGTTGAAATGGCAGGAACTCAAATCTCGGGTATTGATGTAGGTGAAAACTATAATAAAAAATGGCAATCACCAATCGGCACTCGTAAAATTAATAAAGATGCATTTATTGTAATTAAAAATCAAAGTCGTAGAGATTTGACGAAATCACAACCAAATCCAGATCTTAAGGCACATCACGCAGAATGAAGATAGCAATTATTACTGATACTCATTATGGTGCTAGGAAAGGTTCCAAGCATCTTCATGAGTATTTTGAGAAGTTCTATGATGATGTTTTCTTTCCCACTCTAGAAGCAGAGGGAATTGATACTGTCATTCATATGGGCGATGCCTTTGATAGTCGCAAGTCTATTGACTATCAGAGTTTGGAGTGGGCAAAGAGAGTTGTATTTGAAAAACTCAAGAAGTATAAAGTTCACATGATTATTGGTAATCATGATTGCTACTATAAGAATACTAATGACGTAAACTCGCCAGCACTCTTACTTCAGACTTATAAGAATATTAAAACCTATAGTGAAATTTCTGAAATTACTATAGATAAACTCAATATATTGCTTATACCATGGATTAACTCTGAAAACTTTGAGGAAAGTGCCAAAACTATCAAAAGTTCCAAGTCTGTATGTGCAATGGGTCATCTTGAATTGAATGGATTCAGAGCACATCGTGGTCATGTCATGGAGGATGGCATGGATTGTAATCTGTTTGATAAATTCGATAAAGTATTTTCCGGACACTATCATACACGAAGTGACAATGGAAAAATCTTCTATCTAGGCAATCCTTATGAGATGTTCTGGAACGATGTAAATGATACTAGAGGATTTCATATCTTTGATACGGAAACCCTCACCCATACTCCAGTCAACAACCCTTATAAATTATTTTATAATATTTACTATGAAGATACTAATTATAAACTCTTCAATGTAAGTGAATATGAAAATAAAATTGTAAAAGTTATTGTCCGTAAAAAATCAAAACCAAAAGATTTTGAAAAATTTATCGACAAACTTTATTCAATCGGAGTTCAAGATCTCAAAATCATTGAAAATTTTGACATTCAGGAAAATGAAGATTTTGAAATAGGAGATGAAGAAAACACACTATCAATTTTGAATCGATATATCGATGAATCCGAAACTCAATACGACAAGAACATCATCAAAAATATTTTTCAAGACCTTTACAAACAAGCTTGCGAAGTAGAATAAATGTATCTCCTTACTCTTAAAGAAAGCAAAGATGAAGGTGCCTATGCTGTAAAAGATAAGTATGGCGAAAAGGTTTTATTTTTGTTTGAGGAAGAGGATGATGCAATTCGCTATGCTATGATGTTAGAAGATCAAGAAGATCAAATTATGGATGTTGTTGAAGTTGATGATGAACTTGCCATAAAAACATGTAAAATTCATAGTTACAAATACACTGTGATTACCCCTGATGACATTGTGATTCCCCCTAAACATGATAACCTTCAAGACGATTAAATATAAAAACTTTTTAAGTGCAGGTAATACCTGGACTGAAATTGATTTTCAAAAACATACTACCAATTTGATTATCGGAACAAATGGTGCAGGAAAGTCCACTATGTTGGATGCACTGACGTTTGTGTTGTTTAATAAACCATTTCGAAAAATTAATAAACCTCAATTGGCAAACACAACAAACGAGAGAGATTGTTTGGTAGAGATTGAGTTTTCTGTCAATAGTCGTGACTACTTGGTTCGTCGTGGAATAAAACCAAATGTATTTGATATTGAAGTTAATGGCAATCCTCTTCATAAAGAAGCAGATGATCGTGCTAATCAACGTATTTTGGAAGAAAGTATTCTTAAGGTAAATTATAAATCATTCACTCAAATTGTAATTTTGGGTAGTAGCACCTTCGTGCCCTTTATGCAATTAACGACTGCTAATCGTAGAGAGGTCATTGAAGATCTATTAGACATTCGTATCTTTTCGGCAATGAATAACTTGATTAAAGAAAAGATTAGAGTTATGAGAGACCAATCAAAATCTTTGGATCTTAAAAAAGAAAATATTAAAGATAAAATTGTGATGCAAGAAAGTTTTATCAGTGAACTTGAAGAGAGAGGAAATGTCAATATAAACGCCAACAAGGAAAAAATTATCAGTCTTGATGCAGAAATTGTTTCTTATATGGAAGAGAATTCCTCTCTTGAAAAGAGTATCTTGGGATATAGTGAGGATCAAAAATCTGTTACTGGTGCAGGAGACAAATTAGTAAAACTCAATAATCTTCGTGGAAAAATATCTCAAAAGGTAGGTACTATTACCAAAGAACATAAGTTTTTCACAGAAAATACGGTCTGCCCTACCTGTCAACAGGATATAGAAGAAGAGTTTCGTGTAAATAGAATTAGTGACGCTCAAAATAAAGCAAAGGAACTCAAGAAGGGTTATGAAGACCTGGAAGAGACTATAAAGTTGGAACAAGAACGAGAGCGTCAATTTAATTTACTTTCAAAGGAGATTACTAAACTCAATAATGGCATTTCTCAAAACAATACTCGAATCTCTGGATGTAACAGACAGATCAGAGATTTGGAATCGGAGGTTCAGAGACTTACCGAGCAAGTTGCAAACAGAAATACTGAACATGAAAAGTTAGCAGAGTTTAAAGTAACCCTCCAAGACACAATTGAAAATCTTTCCGACAAACGGATGGAAATGTCTAATTATGATTTTGCATATTCACTTCTTAAAGATGATGGTGTAAAGACGAAGATTATTAAAAAATATCTTCCTTTCATTAATCAACAAGTGAATCGTTATTTGCAGATGATGGATTTTTATATTAACTTTAATCTGGACGGTGAATTCAGTGAAACAATAAAATCTCCAATTCATGAAGATTTTTCCTATGCATCTTTTAGTGAAGGTGAAAAAATGAGAATTGACTTGGCACTCCTCTTCACCTGGAGGGAAGTTGCAAGAGTTAAAAATTCTGTTAATACCAATCTCTTAATTATGGATGAAGTTTTTGATTCATCTCTTGATGGATTTGGAACTGAAGAGTTTCTTAAAATTATCAGATATGTCATCAAGGGTGCTAATATTTTTGTGATTTCTCACAAATCTGATTTGCATGATAAATTTGACAATGTTATAAAGTTTGATAAGGTAAAAGGTTTCTCACGAATGGTGTCATGAGTAATTGGAGAGAAGAATATAAAAGTTACACTAGTAACAAGAAAGAACTTGATCTGCTAGAAAACGGACCAAAGAGTCTGGCACAGTCATGGCATATGCAAGCCATGTATAATAAGTGGAAGAACATCAAGGGAATCAAGGATCCAGAACCACCAAATTGTCAATCTTCACTAAAGGAGTTTTTTCGTGACAACCCCTAACTGGCAACACCACTCCAAGAAGGAGCAGAAACGAACTCTCAAACCTCAAGCAATGAGAGCAAGGAGAGAGGCACTCAGACAGTTCAAGAAG
>Ga0208159_1000224_pt1 | contig 23843 bp, 24 predicted proteins | sample 9_EtaG_FD_184082 | JGI IMG/M metagenome (GOLD analysis project Ga0208159, IMG submission 184082) | Marine viral communities from the Subarctic Pacific Ocean - 9_ETSP_OMZ_AT15188 metaG (SPAdes) (version 2) | ecosystem: Environmental > Aquatic > Marine > Oceanic | place: Pacific Ocean | collected... | reverse complement strand
ATGGCTCTATTTAGCATCATCATATGGTATTTTATAGTATTCTATGTCTTAGACTGGTTAGGACTATGAAATGCCTTAAATGTTTAAACAAATGTAATGGTACAAAGCCAAGACAACTACCAGATATATTATCACATTTAGCAGACTACACTATATGTAGAGCTTGTGACGATAGATTAGAGAAAGCTAGAGAAAAGTATAAGAAGCACAGTAAATATTATAAGAATATTCAAGAATCATATAGAAAAAAGATGAAAGGCCCTTATATCAAACGACTTATGGCTGATAATAGTATTCTAAAGCCAAAAGACATTCCTGAACAATTAGTGCAAGCTAAAAAACAGGAATTACATATGAAAAGAATACTAAAGGAGGATTAATGGCAAACAAACGATCAGACAATAGTGATTACAGTGATTTTTCAGAAATGGCTAAAGATCACAGGATTGTCTTAAAGTCCATAATAAATAAAGACTTACACTACGAAACAAAGGAAGCTATTGAGATCAACAATGGTTTTGGTAAGCAAGTAAACTTCTTAAAAGTAAAGTTAGAAGCTTACAAAATGATGAAAATAAAACCGTCCAAGAAGGACTTAAACCTGTAAATAAAAAAAAGGAGGCATTTATGCCAGCAAATAACACAGTAAACGTAGAAGTATCATCATATACAAGAGGTGGTACATTTGAATCAGGATCATTCGCAAAGTTAGCTGACGTACTTAGAGAGTATCAAGTTGATCAAGGCGAAGCTATCATTGAAGTAACTGGAGATGATGGTGAAGAAAGACGTACTACAGCTGCAATGAACTTACAAGAAGGTGATACTATTGTAATCATGAAAGCTAAGAATAAGTCAGGAAAATAGTCGTCGGCAATTGAAATCAGAACGGGAGTAGTATGGGTATTATATGAGGACTTAACGACCTTATATCCCTACTAAGACATCTAGCGCACTACTCCCCTTCTCTAACCAAGGAGGTTAAATGGAAGATTTATTATTAGAATGGCACAATAATCTACCAGAAATAACACCTGAGATGAGTTTACAAAATCAAGCAACCTATCTTTCTAAAAAATATGAGATAAAAGAGTACGAATTAGATGTTATCCAATATGATAGAGACAGTGATGACAGCAATATCGTAAAAGAAAATAAAATACTCATAAGATTTAAGGATATTGTTTGTAAATACAGACCACACCTCCAATTGGGAGACTACTGGTTAAGTGTAAACATAGTCGACAGTGTTCCAAATTACCACTTTTATACTATGATAGAACCAGAAGATGGTAATGAAGTAGTAGTAGATGCAGTACATCCTCATTTAAGCAGTGGTATCCCCTGTTTAGGAAGTTTTCAAGGAGATTTACAGACAGCATTTACAGCTAATAACTTTATTCAATTCTTTTCAATTATGAGAGCTTATTTATCAGCATATAATGGTAGAAGCACATATAGTAAAGGATTAGAATACAAGATATTTGAAATGTCTGGACACTTACAGAGTTATGAGGAAATTCGTCAAATATTTTCTGGAGAAACTGAAAACGAACTTACTGCAGGATCAATAAGAGAAATAGCATATGATCCTATGAGGTGGAATTGGCCTAAAGACTTAACAGCTTGGACAAAGATTGAAATCAAAGGTCAAGAAAGGCATCTTTTAAAAAATTGGGTAAAGAAAGTTAAATATCCTGTTTTAAAAGATTATCACAGCATAGGAGTAGTAGATCATGGTGATGACCAGGTTTTAAAAGTGTTAGGATATGTAAAAGCAGCTATAGTTATAGGAGAATTACCATTATATCAAGCTTTTGAATTTGTAAGAATATTTCTTATGTCTTTGCAAGTTCAATATGAAGGTGATATGAGTCCTAAAGTACTAAAAGAGCTGAAAGAAATGGCTACAATCCTATATGCTACTAAAACTGATAGAAGTTTCAGGGTAAATACTAGATATACTTCTAGAATAGATGATGAGCATTACGAAAAAACTAAAGTTCTTTGGTCAAAAGTTAAAAGATATTATGTGAATCCTTATTCTAATCGAAGAGAAAGGAATAGATTTGGATTAGAACTAAAATATCTAGGTCATCATTTATCAAACTTCTTAATACTACTAAGAAAAAAGTCACCTCATTTAGCTAGTGCTAAAACATACTTAAACAACACTAAAGAAAGTATAAATGAAGATGAGGTAAAACGAGAGTTTAGTAGAATTAAAAAGCATGCATACAATATCGCTATACAACAACTAGAAAAAGATAAAAGGAGGTTCATTAATGAGCTCAACAGACCCGAAATTAGTAATATCCCCGACTCAATTGGACAAGGTACGCTATTTTCTGAAAACATTTAAGAATGTTGAATGGTCAGGCCCAGCTTGGTATTCTCATGTTAAAGATGAAGAAGGTTTTCCATCGATTATAACATTAGAATATTGGCACCCATTAGACTTAGGTACGCATAGTAATACTGATTGGGATGGCGAAGACCTTATTAAAATATATTCAAAACTAAGGAAAAAGCATCCAGAAATAGGTAAATCTTGGGTACAGGGAAATATACATTCACATCATAACATGGGAGCATTTTACTCTGGGACTGATGAGCAGCAATGTATAGATGGTGCTAATGAAAACTTTTATTATTCATTAGTAGTATCAACAAAGAAAGATAAAGAATGGCATTTTGGTGTTTCATACCCCGATCAGTTTGGTCAAGTCCATATTCAAGAAATAGATGATATTGAAGTACAAGAAGTTTATCATGTAGAAAAGTCATGGAAAGAACAAGCAGCTTTTATTAAAAAGAATAAGAAAGCTGAACCAAACACATTGGCGCTTTATCAACGTGGCAAACAGAATAAATATAACAATATAGGTCAAGCACAGTTGTTTGGTAGCTATGTGTCTAAAGGCCAACAAAAAGGCCAACAAAAAGAAACAAAACAAGACAGATACGAAGAACATATTGACGCGCTTAGTTATAACGCTTCTTATAGTGGCTTAAATAAAAGACAACAAGAAGAAATGTATAGCTGGGATCTATTCGATGAGTTTGACGACGTGATGATGGACTATGAAAGAGGTAAGATAACCAAAACACAGTTAAATAAGAAACTGAAAAAGATAGGAGTAGACGAATATGGCAGACCGATACCTGCGTAACAAAGACCTTATCGACCAATCAAGGCTAGATAAGATAACAGTGATCGGAGCTGGTGGTATTGGCTCTGCATTACTACAGAACGCTGCAATAATGGGATTTAAAAAGATAACAGTCTGGGACCCTGATATGTTAGAGGAACACAATTTATCCACAACATCATGGCCTGAAGGGTTTTTAAATCAACCTAAAGTAGCAGCTGCAGAAATTACTCTTAAAAGAATAAATAAGAAAGTTACTGTAAAAATGAGACCTCAATTCTGGCAAACTGGGATGCCATTGGAAAATAAAGTATTTCTAACTCCTGATAACATGGAATGTAGACTTGCTGTATACAACCAATGGAAAGAAAACCCAGATAGACAGTTCTTAATAGATATGAGAATGGGGGCATTAGGCTATGAGATAATAACCGTTACAAGAGAGAACGATTATTTCATGGATTCTTATGTCCCTTCTTCTTCTATCGCAGACGATCCTTGTACAGCAAAACACACAATCTTTTGTGGTAGTCTAGCAGCATCATTTGGCCTCTCACAGGCATTTAATGTCTTGCAAAATAGATTGTATTATGCGTACATTTGGGGGTCGTTAGGTCCTGTGAGTTTGCGTAGAGAACATCTCGTAAAACCCTCAGAAAAAATAGAAAAAAGTGTAGCGTAGTTTCGTTTAAGAAACAACGTATGTAACTGCGTCTACAATTAACTCAGAGACATCTGTCCCTACTATCCTATCCACAACTCTTACACTGGGATAGGTGTCTCTAAAAATGGAGATATATGTTAAAAGTAAATCAAATCAAAAACCAATGGTCTGATGATTTACCAGGTGGTATTACATGGTATTTCATAGGCCAACCAAAAAGTGGCAAAACAACACAAGCCTCATCTTGGAGTCCAAAAGGTTCAGAAGGAGTATTAGTTATTGATACTGACCTTGGAGCAGACTTTGTAGATAAAGCTAACGTTGTTACATGCTGTGCATTAAACCCGCCAGTAAGGGTGCAAATGAAAGATGGTGTTGCAGTTACTAAAAATGGTGCAGAAGTAATAGAAATAGTCCCCACAAATGAGAGGGGATTTTATTACAGAGGTGGACCAGATAAAGGTAAGCAATGTCATGTTTATTCATTAGCAGAAATACTAGCTGATTTAATGAAAAACTGGGACGAATACCCTTATGATACAGTGGTTATAGACACTATAGATCAAGTTAATAGCTGGATTGAAGATGTTGTTAAAGCTGACCAAGGTATTGAAAATATGGGTGAAGGCTCATGGGGAGCAGATTGGGCTGCAGCTAAGAAAAAGAACGCAGATATAGTTAAGAAACTTCAAGATTTCTTAAAGAAAGTAGGCGGTAATCTTATTCTTATATCACATGCAAAGCAAACAGCTATGACTGATGATAAAGCACAATTAGCCCCTTCCCTACCAAGCGGACTAGGTAGAGTATTATGCGCTAAAGCAGATGTAATCGGATATGCAACAATAAATAAATCAAGTCAAGATTATGAAGTATCATTTGAAGGCTATGATGAAAGAATGGTTGGCTCACGATTAAAGCCTTTAGCAAATAAAGTACTACCTTTTAATTATCAAACAATAATCAATGAAATAAAATCCTATAAGGAGGATAAATAATGGCAATAATGAGATCAGAAATTAAGAAAAGTGGTGGTGGTGACTGGTTAGGTATCAAAACAGGTACTATATCAGCAATTACCGATGAATCTTCTAAATATGCATGGGCAGACGTTTATTTAAACGTTGAGTTCACTGTGGAAGGTTCAGATTACCCAAGAAGAATGGCAGTTGCAGGTTCTTTTGATAAAGAGCCTAATGGCAACATAAAAGATTGTAGTCTTTTAAAGAAGATTACACATCTATTTGATGCTGTTGGTGAAATGGGTGGACCAAACCAATTAGGACAATGGGTTGATGAAAATGAAAAACCAATAGATGATATTGTGGCTCATTTAAACCAATACATTGGTACTTCTCTAACAATTTATGTTTATAAAGAGTTAGCTAAGAATGGTCAAGCTTATACTAGAGTACATAATAAAGTACTTGCTGTATCAGCTAAGTCTGAAGAAGAACTGCAAGGCTATATCAATTTCATGAAATCTAAAGGATTCTTAAAAGAGGCTCCTAAAGATATGAATAATCCAGCTCAATCTGTACAAATGAATGGTACAGGATCATTACCAACTGGAAATATTGATATTGCAAACCTATAAATATATAGAAATAGCGAAAGAAACCCCTCGGAAACGGGGGGTTTTAATCCCAAAGAGTGACTTAACAAGTCATATGAATGGGATACCACTATACAGATCTATGTATTTATATGATCATTCGGCTGTTGATTTTGCAGATTCAAACAACAACAGCTTAAGGAATTATTATGGTTCCAGGGCTATAGATAATATATTAATTGATATTGACAGAGAGCAAAATACAGATGATTATACTCTCAAAAGATGTCAATCTATTGTTTATTCGCTTACAGCAGAGTTAGACGTTCCTGACACGGCATTTCGGGTATATTTCTCTGGCTCTGGATACCATATAGTAATTCCAAATTCAGTTTTCAATTTTAATCCTTGTGAAGAGTTACCATTTCATGTGAAAGAAACTATGATGAAGTTATTTCCAGAAATTGACTCTATGGTTTATATGAGAACAGGACTTTATCGTGTAGCACATACGATCAACAAAAAGACTGGACTATATAAGATTCCACTGACCTATAATGAAATCATGTCAAGCGCATGGCAGAAAATTCACGACTTAGCAAAGACTCCAAGATACGAATTTCCATATACAGAGCTTATGGGAGATGGCGAATTGGAAGATTTAAAAGTAAGTGAAGTATCGATGACGCGTAAAATGGGTAAAGTGATGGAACCAAGAAAAGTCGCAACATGCATACAAGCAATGTACAATCAAGGACCACAACAAGGTTCAAGACACAAAACAATGCTCAGAATAATATCTCATTTTAGAAGACATGGTGTCCCTTCTGTTGCAACGAAAGCTGCAATGTTAGAATGGAACGATGGACAACTAAATGATCAGGAAGTAGTAACTAATGTTGAGTATGCTTATAACAAAGGATACCAATATGGCTGCAATGACGAACTTATGTCTAATCTTTGTAATCCTAAATGTATTTACTACAAAAGGAAAGATTATTCTGTAGAGGTATTAACTGCTAAAGATATGCAAAAAGAGCTAGAAAGCAGACTTACAACTGATTTTACAGGTAGATGCTATGAATTTTCAAAGCAACTAGGTGTAAAAGAAGATTGTGTCTTTTATCCTGGAGATCTAGTTACAATATTTGGGCCCACTGGTAGTAGTAAAACTACTTTAGCTCACAATATTGCATTAGGATACGACCATTTAAATGACAGGATAAATGTCGATGCCCAAGTCCCTACGTTATATCTATCATTAGAGCTTGCAGGTTGGTATATGCACAGACGATCATTACAAATCGCTGCAAATCAAAGCAAGCAATCAGTCACGGCTGACTATCAATCGATATATCCATTAGTAGCAGACAAAGTAAAGCACATAAACGTACAGACTGTCCCCCCTACTTTAGAGCAGATACAAAAGAAAATATCAGAATTAAATCCATCTATGGTAATCGTAGATTATATTGATTTAGTTGAAACACCACCACATGTAAAAGGTGAGTATGAACAAATCAAATATATTTCTCACGGATTATCAAGTATGGCTGTTAATCTAGATGTTATAATAGTACAAGTATCGCAGGTAAGTAGAGAGTACAGCAGAAACGAAGTGCTTGACTTATATGCTGGTAAAGGTTCTGGAGCAATAGAAAACGCTTCTAGAAAAGTAATTGGCCTTAATGGACAAGCAAAATCATCTGTTAAGGAAATTAAGTTATTCAAAAACACAGACGGTGAACTATTCGATGCAAAATTAGAATGGACACCTTCTTTTAGATTACGGAGGACGTATGAGTAAACCAACCACAAAGGACTTAATAAGTTCTTTAATTGACCTTCAAATCGATAGAGACAATCAAGAGCTTATGGAACCAGATAATCCTGGTCCATTGGCTCTCATTGATGACTCGATTGAAAAAGTCAAAAGCCTTATCGCTAATAAAACAAGCGGTATCGACTATATGATAGTTGAAATGAATAAAAGTAAAGACCTCATAAAGGCAGAAATCGATTCTTACATGACTGAAATAACTCGTTTAAGAAATAGAAAGAAGTCTATTGAGAAAACAGAGGAATATTTTAATAAACAACTATTACCAATGATCATAGAAACATGTGGTAATGATGGTGTATTCCAAACTGACACGACTAGGTATAAAATGTTTGAAACCTGGGGACCATTACAAGTTACTGATGAAGATGCTATAAGCGATAACTACAAACGTTATAAAGTAGAAATCGATAAGAAAAAGGCTCGAAAAGAGGCTATTGAAGCAGCAGAAAATGGTATGGGTATTTCTGGTTTTAGAATAGAAAAAGCTAAACGTGTAAGGAGGTCTTAATGATACAGATAACGAAAAATGATGGTGCTATGATGATATTGTTATTTAAAACGATAGGATTTGGTTTTAGTAAAGTAGAACAAGATGATGAAACATCTATTACTATATCATTCAAATTTCTAAAGTTTAATACATTTCTGAGTTTTGCCTGGATATAAGGAGGGCAAAATGTGGCATACAAAAAGAACATAGTACGTAGAGGAGCTGTTAAGTCATGGGAAGACAAATTTTCAAAGGTGTTAAAGAAACACCACGGGCATTTCGCTAAAAAAATCTTCCATAGACTTATGAAGAAAACCTCTACCTTAAAATCTTCTCTAAAGAAAAGGAGCAAAGAATATGAAGTCGTATTTGATATTAGCCTGGAACAAATTAGAAGTTTGTTTCTTAAGTTTTATGGGAAGCAGTGTAGGTACTGCCCTGATGTACTTGTGGTATCTAACATTGTATGCGACCATATGTATCCTCTTTCTTTGGGGGGCGATTCAACTCCTAAAAATCTCACCATAATTTGTAAAAGATGTAATACTAGAAAAGGTCATTTAACAGATGGAGAATACAAATCATTGTTAAAGTTTTTAGAAACTAGGCCTGACAACATGAAACGTTATGTATTAAGAAAATTAGCAAAGGGGGATGATTTTAAATGAGAGTTAACATGGTAAATGTAGTTAGAGGGTTTATAGTAGCAAAACCCGAACTATCAAACAGTGATGTTGATTTGATATACGCAATATGGGCTTGGCAACTTAAAAATGCTAAGCCTGCACGCGATATATCTAAAATGACAGCTAAAGAACTAATGAGATGTTGGAAAGAAGGAGTTTGTTCTTCTGCTTTTAATATATCAAGATCACGCAGAAAGTGTCAGCAGCACTATCCTGAAACTAGAGGAGAAGCTTATGTCAAAAAACAAAAGCACCAGGAACGAATTAAAGCAGATGTCAAAAGAGCAACTTCTGAAGCAACTAGAGTTTTATCAGAAGGATCTGTCGATAGCGGTCGCAAGAGCGCTTAAATATTATACAGCGTATAATTATTTAATGGATCACTTTGATACAATTCCTGATGATTTAAGGAAAAAAATAGACAAAAGACTGAAAGAAATTGGTCTTTAATTAAAAGTATAAGAAATGTGTAGGCAAAAGATACAGGTGACTAAGTGATTGGTCATTCGTCGGGATTGACTGGCTGGAAGTTGCAGAGAATTAGGGGATAATAAAGCCTAATAAAATAAAAACTCTAAAAGTCCTACACAGTTTCTTATAGAAAAGGAGAAAAGCGTGAGTATTAACTATAAAGACAGAGTATTTAAATTGAAAAATATGAAACTAGTTCCAGATAATTATGGAATGACCATAGAGGTTAAAATGGTTAGCGCACACAATCTTGAAGGCAAGTTTAAAGAAAACGTAAAGATAAACGAAGACACTTTAGATATGCTAAAGAATGGTTGGATTATTTTCAATGGCTAAATATAAAATGACAAAGTGCATGGCTTGTCAAAAATTTATCTCAGCTGCAGCTTGCAACTTTGGATGTCCATATTGTGGATATACAGATGGTTGAGATGTAACTATTCCCCCGTTGGAGGAAATTAAAGGAGTCGGTGATCATGACAAAAAAAGATTACGAGTTAATGGCAGCAGTAATGAAAGGCCATATAGTATTACACAAAAGAGCGACAAAAGCAATAATGGAATCATTAATAGTGCATCTGAAGAATGATAATGAAAAGTTCGATGAAGCAACTTTTAAAGAAGCATCAGGGTATATTGACTAATTATTTAACAATAGTTAAATTTGCTCTATTAGCACAAGAGGGGGAGAAAGCGCACTTTAGGAGATTAGTGTCGCTAAGTCCTGCGATGCGGCAATCTCCCCCAATTAATAGCTTTATTGCATCTCAGACGCAATATCAAGAACGTAAAAAGGGCTCTGGAGCCCTGTGCGTAGAAGAAACTATTGAGGAATCTAACTATGTACAAGGACCTGAGCCCTTTAGTCTTTCTCCACTACGCAATATATCAGTGTCTCATCTTTTAGCGACACTAACCCTCAATAGTACTGCAAGCTACCCAAAACAATCAAACATTACTAGTAAAACAAAAAACAAAAAAAAGGAGAGCTCATGGCTTTTATCAAGTTAGGAAAAGTAACAATGTACGCGAATAAAGACGCTACAGAACAAAATAAACAACCTCATTTTAGAGGCAATATCACAATAGATCAAACAATACCGAAAGGTGCATCAATAGGTGTAGCTGGGTGGTTAAATGAAAAAGGGTCTGATAAATCATTATTCTTTGCAGTATCAGCAAAAGAAGATGATCTGAAGACCGACGGCATAGACACTGACGACACGGAGGGTGATTTGCCGTTTTAACAATGTCAATAGATGAGATAAAAGAATTGTTTAGCTATAACTTCATACTTACTCAAGAAGAGGCAATTAAATATATCTTATCGTTAAGAGAAACGGGGGTACAATATGGCAACACTAGTAAATCTAAGTGATGCTGAAAACGCAAAAATAAGAATGCGAGACAACAAACCACAAGAAAGACGCACTAATCTTTTACCAGAATATCAAGGATTGTCTGTTATAGAAAGAGCAAAGAAGGCCGCTTTATCAGTATCAAACAACGGCAAATGTTGGTGGGTCTATGATTATGTTTATCGCGAACTAACATGGAGGAATCCCAAATGCGACTAGCAGAACACAATGAACTTCTAGAAGATATATTCAATGAGGTTCGAAAAATACGATTAGCTGGTCAGAAGGAATACGCTCACGACAAGGATAATTGCTTTGCAAACTTTGAAAGAATTGCAAGGTTACAAGACTTAAGTCGTGAGACTATTCTAATGACATATGTATTTAAGCATATCGATGGAATACAATCGTATATAAAAGGTCACAAAAGTCAACGAGAAGATGTTAGAGGTCGAATTGTTGATATAATAGTCTATCTAACCCTTTTATGGGGAATGGCTGATCAAGATGATATTGAAGATGAAAGAAATTCAATAGATAAAGAAGTTAGCGCTGAACACCATTTGGCTAAGAAATATAAAGACGAATGGAAGTCAGAACCTGATAGATTCAAAGTGGAAGGATATGATAATGAAGGAAATAAAACCACTTAAAGATGCGGAGGAATATATAGAGCAAAACATGAAGGCTGACAACGGCAACATGGGACTTATTGCTTGGAGATTTCTAGTAGGATGTCGTATATTAGAGAGTCTGGAAGATATGAACGGAAGCCCTAAACAAGGGACTGATGTAGAAGTTAAATATCTTAATATGGACCATTCTAAACTACGATTTGGTGACTATGAGATCTATCTGGCATACAAGCCTGATGGTCAAACTGACAAAGTTAAATGAGCCGAACTCTATGTAGACCTCAGCCAAGAGGCAAATTTATAGGGGGTGTTAATTCACCCCTTATAAAACAAAATCATCAACGTCAATAGCCATTAAGGGAGCATAGTGTTTCTCAGTTGTTGTTACGCTTTTATGTCCAAGTAATTTGGACGTCTCATAGATACCTATTTTTTTTATCATTTTGATTCCAAACGTACGCCTTAAGTCGTGCAATGTTCCCTTAATACCTAATTTTTTCATGTTGTCCCTAAAAGCTCTACTTGCAGTACAAGCAGTATATTTCCACTTCTCTCCTCTTTGTAAAACTTCTTGAGCTTGTTGATTTGTTCTAATAAGCCTATCCTCTCCCTTACTCTTAGCTTTAATATAATGTCCATGGTTTTCAAAGTCATAAGAACGTACCTCACATTGCCTGGCACCAGTATAATATATAAACCTCACCATTTCTTGGAAATGTAGTGGAGTTATTAGGTTCAATATTTTTTTTAACTCTTCATCATTAAAAACACGCGTTTTATGGGTAAATTTATTCCCACCTGTCATAGGAACATGATTATCTGTTAATCCTTCCTCTAAGCACCATTTACTAAGCCTATTTAAGCATCTAATAATCATTGCTCTATAGTTAGTATCTGGAAAACCATCAAGCGCATATCGGTTAAGGCTTTTTTGATATATTCCTTTAGTATTAGGCGACCAACCGTGATCTGCAGCTAAAAATTGTTCTTTAAATGGGATGACATGCTCAAAAGACATATATTACTCCTAGTAGCGAAGTAATAGTACCCTCGGCAGGAATCGAACCTGCATCTAATGCTTAGGAGGCACTTTACTTCTGGTTATTGTTATTGTCTTCTGAAGTTATATAATCGTATTGCTCAGCGCAATAAAAAACTGGTATATCAATAGAATCTGACTCAGAAAAATAATCATGAGATAAGGTTATCTTCATCATCCAAGTCCTTTTTAATTTCTCTAGACATTTGTATATAAGGTATTCCAGTAGCTTTTTCTATTGTATAAAATGGGTTTTGAACAACGCCTTTAAAATCCCTAGCTATACGACCAAAAGGAAACATTGTCATGATATAATAATCAGTTAACCTACTATAATCATTAGTTAACATCGAATTAAATAAGGCAGGGGCCAACCGCAAGCCTGGCGGAGTAACCATCTGGAGCGGAGCAACAGCAGTTGGCCAATTGCCAAAAAATGCTCTGTCTCTTTCTTCTTCATTTCCAAAAATCCAATCTGCAGTATCTTGGAACCATGAATAAGGTTGAGGCATAGCTGTTTCGAACAATGAGTATGCAAAAACATTTGACATACCCAGAACAAACATATCTGTTATAGTTTGCCTTTTAAATCTTTCAAATTCTTGAGTACCTCTTCTAAAACCATATAGTTTAGCTTCTCTATATACATCATTTCTAAATCTAACAGAGTTCCAAGCCCATGTTTGGAATCTTGTCATAACCTTACCTAGTGCTGTTGCACTAAATGCTGGTCTATATGGAGCAGAATATAAAAATTGTGTAGCCTGTACACCTTTTTTAGCCATTTCAATTAATAATGGATCGTTTAAACCCATATTAGAATGTCCATAAAGCTCTCTTGCTTGTAGATAATGAGCAGCAAAAGCGTCACGCCTTAATGCTCTTTCAGGCCTTCTCATAAACCAAGCAGCCTTTTGAAATATTGCTTCACTAATCTGATGTTTTTTAGCTAGACTAATAAGACTTTCATCTTTAACCATAGGGTCTTTTTTAAGTAAAAGCTCAGCATCTTTTAAAAATCTTTTATATTTACCAGATTTAAAGTTTGGATTTAATCCAGCCTCATAAAGTACAAAGTTAGGAACAACACCATGGCTAATAGCCCAACGTTCTATATCTTCTTTAGACTTCCATTTACTAGCTTCATTTCCTATATGTGTTCTCCAATGTTCAACACTTCTAGCATTTAAGAAATTTCTCCAACCTGTAGATTGTATAGTATGGACAGTACCACCAAATATATTACCTGCAGCAGATTTAGGGTGAGCAAGCAATGTAGCCATCTGATATTTAGCTTCAAGATTAGACCAGTGTCTAATATCCATTTCATCAACACCTTTTATTTCATCAGGCAACTTAGGATCATCTTTAAAGCCAAATTTACCACGTATCCTATTTATCATATCTTTAACATGGTTATCAGCAAACCAAGAATAAGGAGTCCCTTTAACTTTCATAATATCAGCCTCTGGACCATCCATCCATTGTTCTGGTAATTTGGAAGGAAAGCCCATAGCACGTGTTATATAATCATAGATATAACTATTCCATGCTTTAACCTGCTCAGGGTTCTTCCAAGTTTGAGATGCTCTATCATTAAAGTCATTTAACATCTGTTTTGAAATTATTTGACCAATTTGTCTGTAGAAAGTATCGATTAAATTCTTTTGATATATATCCCAAGAACCAATATCTCTGTTCCAACCTGGTAAATGAATAGAACGTGACATCATATTACCAGATATAGGGTCTGATTCTAATTGCTTTAAATGTTGACCTTTCCTTCTCTCTGCAATTTCTCTGTAAGCACCATCCAACATATTACTCTCGGCCACATCATTAACAATCCAATCACCTGTCATAGACTTGTATCTTAATATTACTCTAGCTATCTCTTTTTCTCTTATTTCATCAGCTATTCCAGTCTTTTTATTAATCTCTTTAATTGCAGCTTCCATAGCATTTTGAGCTACTGCTTTATTTTGAATGAAATGAGGATGATAATTCTTAGCTTTAAACTGACCTGTTCTTCCATACTTAGCTTTACCTAAATTTTTAGCCAACTCATTATATAAAGACTTTTGTTTAGCATCAGTGCTTAGATCCCTTAGCTTGTAAACTTGCTCTATTTGAATAGAACGTGATATTTTTCTAAGGTTATCTAAACCAATACCCATATCAAGCAGGTCCCCTTTTTTCATTATATCCATAATATAAGAACGGAACTCATCAGCTTTAATTTTTGGTAAAGATTCATTACCAAACCAATAGTCTACTTTAGTTTTCTTTTTATCTTTATATCGTACAAACTGATCTAAAGGGTCTGCTACACTTAAATCTCTAACATGTTTACCTATTGCTGGATCATACTTATAATGTTTACCAGCTACCCATCCATAAGTCTCTATAGCTCTATTAGTAATAGTATTGTCAATAGACTGGACAACCTTTTCACCATTTCTTCTCCAAGTACCACTTGCTGTCTTGACGGCATACACTTTACTCTTAGTATTACTAAAGTCAGCTAATTCTTCAGCTTCTTTTAAGTTTTGTTCATAAATCTTTTTATTAACATGATAATTAGGAGCTTTGTTTGAATTAGTATCTAAAAAGTTTCTTAAATCTTTTCTTGCAGTAGCAATTTGAGAAAATAACTGTCCCATATTATCTGGAATTGACTCATATCCAGTTTCAGCTTTTAATAACTCATCAAGCTTAGAACTTTCTTCTTCATCCATTTTAATAGCTAATGCTTCTACTTTACCTAGAACAAACTGAATATTTTCTATAGTATGTGTAGGCCTCCCTACATTACCCCTTACCCATTCACCTTTATAATTTTGAAACCTACCTTGTTGGGTAAATATTTCAAAATCTTTAACCATCATTTCTCTGGATACTGTTTTAGGGAATAACATCCAGTGACGCTTAGCTAGCTTAACAATATTATCTTTTGTTAATGCGCCTGCTTTAGTAAAGACAGTACCAGCTCTAAGATCATCAAAAAACTGATTAACTACTCTATAGTCCTCTACACCCATAGCGTCAAAGTTTTTACGAGTTAACCCTCTTACTATTTGATTTAAGGACCTTGTGTTGCCCAAACTGTTATGATAATAGTTTAAGTGACCTATAAGCTTATCTACCATTTTCCTTTCGAAATCGCTTAATTTTACTTTACCCATATCTTTTAAACGGTCTCTGACTTCAATAATACCTTCATAGTCTTTTTCAAAAACATCGCTTGGAGCAATCTTTTCTAGCTCTGGACTCTTAGTATCCTCATTCAAAGCTTTATTATAATCAATATCATCAGAGAATTTGACATTTTCCTTATAATCAAACTGTTTGCTATATTCCCTTAGAAACTCAGCAACAGCCGTATCATTAACCCAACTAGAGTTAAGACCTGTTTTTTCAAACAAAGTAGCACTACCACCAAGTTTTATTTCTTTAATTAAAGGGTCAACTATATCTTTCATAGAAGGTGGTAATTTTTGATAGTCATCTAACTTAGATAAGTCTTTACCTTTATGGTAACTAGACAATAATAAGGTATCTACAAGGAATGATTCTTCATATCCTAAAGCTCTAGTCTTACCATCAGCCATTTGCCATTTATTTCTTTGTTTAAATGCTTCAATTCTAGCATCAATAATTTCTTTGTTTTGAAAATCAACTTCTTTATTAGGCTCAGTAAACAAGTTAATTACTCTAGCCTTGTTATTACCATCAACTTTCATGATTGATCGGGTATCGTTACCCTGGTCATCCATTACACCTTCTTTTTCAAAACTTTTAACAATAGATGCTTGTCTTTGAGCACTAGCTGTATTTTTAATACCTTGAACAAAGTTCGCTGCAACATTTATAAACTCATCAGAAACGCCAGCCTTCCTTGCCATATTAATAGCTTTCATTAATTGTATAGCAGAGGCTCTGTCCATAGCATCATTTTGAATAAAGTCTGTCCCTTGTCTATAAACTTTACTTACAGAATCAGACCTAAAGTTCCAAACATTATCAACTGCTCTATCATATTTAACATGATCTAACTCTTTGGTGCCCTTCTTATTGAAATAAGATGTATGCTCCCAAGGAAAGCTATGTGCTTTAAAGTAGTTAGAATCCCATCTACCACCTAAATCCTTAAAGAAATCTCTGTACATCGTTTCATTTTCTGACAACTCTTGTCTTTTAGATAGTCTATATAACTCTTGCCCCATAACTTTTTGAGATACTGTAGATTGAATGGACCTAAAGCTAGTTCTTCCTAAAAGCCCTCTTATTTTCTTTTGAGTCTTTTTATCAGTTCTTTCAAATGCATCATTAATTGCTTTCAACTCAACTGCTAATTTTTCATGAGCAGCATATCTATCTTTTAATTTTTCAGGGTCAATACGTCCAGCTATATCATCTGAATAATCAAGTGGCTGTAAAACTTCAACCATTTTAGATAACATATTACCTTTTTGATTATCTTCTAAGAATTGAATCTTATCAGCAAACTCTTTAATCTCGTGATTATAGAACCTTCTATTTTGGTCGAAATTCCTTGAAAAATAACCTCTATTGAAATTTCTAAAAGTTCCTATAGTTCCACCTTTAGCATTGAATGTAGGACTAAATTGTGTTTTAATACCTTCATTACCATTCCAGTCTATCTTAAATAAACTATGGAACAAGGTGTCGTAAAAATGATTTGCCCCTGTTAAACCAAGTTCATCAAGTGGATCAGAACCAAATGCTATCTGCGCCCTAGATACTTCTCTTGAAAATGCTAACTCTTCTTTTGATGTACGAGGTTCTAAGAATATTTCATACTCATTATCATCACCATATAACTTAAATATTAAAGACTCTCTATTGTCTTCTTTCCATAGTTTTTTACCTGTTTTAGAAAGTCCATCATATTGAGCCCTAGTTAAAATTTTACCATCTTTATTAACATAACGTTGAACAGGATTGTTTTTAATAGCGTCATAAGATGCATTAAGTATTTGTTTAGCAACAACTGCAGGACCTAATTGATCACGACCAGTTACCGCTTTATTAGATATATCCATTCTAGCTTCTGGTGTATACTTACTAATAAACGACTTATAAGAATCATTGTTTCCACCATCATTAGTTAAGGTAAATAAATCTCTATATGATATAGGTTGATTTTTAGCTATTAAGTCTAATATTCTGGCATCGTGTGTATCTTTAGGATTCAACATATCTGCTAAAATACTTTTACCTACTAAAGAAATGTTAGCTGTTTTGTTATCTTGTGTTATTAATGTATCAGGGTCTTTAAACTCATCTTTGTTTTTATGATACATATCTCTGTACTCTTTTTTCATACCAAACATAACAAATGCTTTATCACCATCAAGGTCAGCACCACCTAAAGCTCTCATTGTTCTTGGATGGAATATAGCTCCATGGCCATCAATACCTGTAAAGCCTGCAAAAGCTAGCTCATGAGCACCAGATATACTATCCATAGGCACACGTAATGATATAGTTTTAAAGAACTCTTTAACTTTAGGCTTGTCTCTTTGAGCCCAAATGTCTTTTAGCTTCATCTTCTTGTTCTTTTTAGCACCAACAAATAAATCACTAACATCATACTCAACGTCTGCATAAGCGTTATCTAGATAAAATAATTGGTCTGGATTCTCAACACCATACTCACTTTTTAAATATGCTCTATCTTTAACAATACCTTTTCTTCCAGGAGTCATATCCATTCCCATATCAGGAAGCTCTTTAGCTATCCACGGATCATACCCTCTCATTCTTACTGATACAGAGTAGTCCCACTTAGGCCTAATAACTCTATTGACAACAAAGTTTCTCATAGCTGCTTGTAAATAATTTCTAACGTCTTTATGTAGAAATATTGCAAGGTCGGGATATACTGTCATCATACGATTTATAACACTAGTATAATTTTTAGCCTCAGCCATAGCTTCTCTAAATTCTGGGGACTCAATTTCACCCTCTTCATACTGTAATTTTAGATTATCTGTATTAGAATGAAGAATTTTCTGGTATAGCTTTGCTACAAATTGTGGATGATTGTTGTTTTTAATAGCATCTACAACAACATCTAGGCCTACCTTGTCTAAATTTCTAAGTATATCAGCTTCATCTCTAGGGTCTATAACTTCAGAGTCTAAAGTTTCTAAAACCTTATTATTCCACTCTGTTTCCCCTAAATGCTTTTCACCTATTATATCTTTAAAGAAATTATCAATTGTCCCCTGGTCAATCTCACTCCAACTATGAGGTATTAGATTTGACATTAGCTGTTTAGGAATCTTTTGTGGATCTAACATATGTTGAGTCTGCTTTTCAGATAAAGAACCTTTTATGGCAGATATATTCATACCATAATCTTCTCCACCTTTATAATCTACAGTAAGATCGTCATTGACTTTTAAATTACCAATTTTACGAGAACCAAACTCTTTAGCTGCAGACTTAGGAACTAACATATGTATATTATTGTCCCTCATCCACTTACTTGCTTTATCAGATGCTTTATGGAACATCATTTTACCTAATAAAGCACCATGCTTAGGGTCATTATCAACTAAGAAAGCTTTATTTTGACCTGAATACGGATGGCCATATGCTTTGTTTATAGCATCTAAGACGCTTTTTTCAATTAATATCTGACCATCTGATGCTTCAGTATATAATAAAGCGGGGTCATTTGAAGTTAATCCATCTACTTCAGAGTCTTCATATAACCTAAATTTAAGCTGGTCATTTTCAATAGGTATTCTTCCACCCATTCTTTTATATTCACTTTTAAAGTAATTGTTATCAAGCTCAAAACCATCTGTTAGCCATATTTGATTTCTTTTATTAAAACCTTTAGCATCTCTGATAGAAGAATTGTTTGCTAACCACTCTTCAAAAGTGATTGGAACCTCTTTAGTCTTTCCAGTTTTAGGGTCTTTAACTAAGTCAATTAAGTTCGACTCGTCAATACCATATAAAGCCTTATCATATTCAATATTAGATAAGAATGATTTGTCAAAATAATCTTCTAACTCTTTTTTAGTACCAAAACTTTTAAACTCATTCTTACCTCGTGTTGTAGTGACATACTTAGAAACAAAGTTTTTCTTTAACTCTTCATAAGCATCGGCTGCATCAGGATCACTCTTTTTAAATAACTCTTTAGTCTTGGCTATTTTTTTAGATATATCATTATTGGTAAGTTTATCAATCGCTGGATGGTACTTATACAAATACATCTTACCAGTATCGCCTTTACCACCATTGTAATAATAACCTGCATCGTCAGCTTGCCTTAAAGCAGAACCAATAGTTCTATTTACAGCATCTTTAATATATTTAGGTTTAGAAGCAGTAGTACCTGACCACCATTTCTTATTACCTAAGTCTTTTAATGCTATTTCTTGTTTTCTACCATTAACTTGCTTAACAACGTGATCTATAACCGCAAGAGACCTATCATTAAAATCTTTACCTGTCTCTTCTTTATATAGCTTTTTATAAACTGATTCAATTAATTTTTCAGACTCACCAATTGATTTAATATTATTAGCAGCATTTTTACCAGCTTTATTCATACCAACTAATTGGATACCTCTGTTACCACCTCCCTGGCCGTGTATCTGTATGGATAAATGAGGAGATTTAACTTGCTGAACCTGTCTTAAGAATAACTGCCTTAACTCACCTTGAGCCTCTTCTCCAATTTCCTTTTTACCAAATACAGTATCAAAGCTAGGTTCTTCTTTTACTTTTTTTATAAAACCTTCATAATCATCTAATACAACATTATCATTTAATATTTTTCTAACCTTTTTACTGGCGTCTTTTCTAATACCCCCTATAACATCAGGAGCATCATCTTTTTGCCATAAATCAGACAAATACCTATCTACAAATGCATTAGATTTCTTTTCAATAGTAATTTCAGACAACTCAAATTCAGTATCACCTGTTGCGTCAGGGTCATGATCTACATCAGCACGACTTTTAATTTTATCAGCTGCTTCTAATCTTTGCTCAGCTTTATCTTTATTTAATTGAAGTTTAACTATTTGTTGTCTAAGGTGCTTTGAAGTCTCTGGAGCCCTATTATCAAAGTCTAATAAAAGGTTCTTATCAATAGCAACAGTACGAGAATCGTCCTCTAACTGCTTTAATGAATCATTAATAAGTTTTTTATTAATTCTAAGGTCTTCATCTTGCATACCACCTAAAGGTAGTTTTAATTCATTATCTTGTAATTTAGGACCACTTAAAGGCTTCAAACCTTTCTTTGTTTTAATCCATTGTGAATCAGTCTCTGTTAAGAATATTTCTTCTTTATTACGCCTAATAGTTTCAGCATCAACTTTATCTAATGTTCTTACATTACCTTTTACAGCTTCATTTTCTATCTGAGTTTTTCTTACAGAATCATCTATTAATACATTAGCTATATCAAGTTCAATAGCATCTTGTATACCTTCTAAAGTTTTACCTGCCATTGCAGCTTGAGCACCTAAAGTACCATGTCTCATTGCAATAGTATGGACAACTGACTCTTGAACATCTTTAGGTAAATCGTTATATCCATCAACTAACCTAGGGTCATAAACTAATGCATCCTTCGTAAAAGCTTTTCCATCATCAGGATTTAATCTTTTCAATTCTTTAGCACTTGTTTGAGCCTGTTTTTCAACTTTATTAACAAACTTCATTGCTCTATCTTGTCCAGCAGTCGTTTCATTAGCACCAAAATATGCACCTAAGAGGTATGAGTAGATTTGCTCTGGCGTTGTTTCTCCACGCATCGTTGATTGGAGTCCGTCATATAATGATGACGCTGCTGCACGTAAGATTCTATCCTCATTTTGAGAAGCCGTATATACGTACCTACCTGTCGCTTGATCAAGTTTTGGTATACCCCCTTTATTTATCATATTAGAAAGACCTCTAAATACACCACCAGTTGTAGCACCGTATGCTACTGATTTAAGAGCCTCATTTATACCATACTGCCAAGAACCGACACCAGATGCTACACCTAAATTAAATGCACCCTCTGCTACGTGTTTAGCCTGGTCTTTTGATAAGAATGTTGCTACATCTTTAAAAGCACCAGCTTTAGCAGTCTTTGCAGTATCAAGTATACCTGATGCTACTTTACCAGCCTGTTCAGTTGCTTTTCTAGATATATATAGTGGGACTGAGTTACCTTTCAGGGCTCTAGCCATATTGGCTAATTGAAAGGCTTTCATTGCTTTTAATGGAGCTGCAGGAACGTATCCAAGGAAACCACCTAATGAACCAATAGAACGCATAATACGTTCATATTCATTGTTAGTAGGCTCCCCTACATTAAATGTTGTAAAGCCAGAGACAAATCCTTGTCCCATTTGCTTTATACCTCTTAGAAGATTAAAATCATCATCTTCAGGCTTTTGAACCTGTTGTTGTTCTAAGGGGATATTATAAAAAGCCGCGTGATCAAATAACTGCGTCTTTAAATTATCATCAAATGTATGAGGAACTTGGTAATATGTGTCTAGAAGCCGTTTTGTAGCTTCTTCATCATAGAATGGGTCAAAACCAGCAACCTGGTCCAGTCTATCAAGTTCGTCCATTTATACTCCATTTTAACCTTGTACGTTTAAAGGATCGTACATATCATCAATCTGTTCATCTCTACCTCGAGTCAAGCCTCCAGTCAAACCAAAGGCTCCTGTTATAGGTTGTACAGATGCTCCAGCAGCTGCGGCACCTTTTAATAAGTCTGTATTCTTAGCTAATTCTAAGTAATTGACTTCTGGTGTTTTAGTTGAATTGATTAAGAATTTCTTAGCATCAGTTAAGTTATCTATTTCACTCTTCTTCAATTCTTCAGCAATTTCTTTAATCTTCTTAGCAGAAAGTTTAGATGTTGTTTTAATGCTTTCTAAGTTAGTAGTAGTAATTTTACTCTTATTCCCAATAGCATCAACAAACTTTAATATTTCATCAGAAGAAGCAGATGTAAAGCTCGCACCAGAACCCTTAACTTCAGCTAATAATGTTTTACCTACAGATTTTGTACCATATTTATTAGTAATTGCTTTACTTATCTCTTTTATTTGCTCAGGAGTTAGTTTATGGTTTCCAATAAGTTCAGTTACATTACCAACTGTTTTTCCACCTACTCCATTTACCGCGCCTATAATGTCATCTGTTAATTGTTTTTGAGCAAACTTCCAACCACTTGCCTGGCCTATATCTCTTAAACCTTTTGTTATATTATTCTTAGCATAGTTTGCTAATGCCCCAGGAGCACTACCTAAACCTAAAGCCTCACCTGCTTTAGTAGCCCCTTCTCCTAAATTTTCTGCAACATTTCTTATAGTTTCTGGGTCAACATTATCAAATTGTTTTCCCACTTTACCAGGAGCGTCTTCTATATTTGAATATTGTCTATCTGGAGTACCTTTATTTTCAGGCTGTCTATCAAATTCTCTTTTAGCTTTTCTTCTTTGAGCTGAGTTACCAGGAACTTTTTCTGTAAATGGTTTAGCTGGCTGGCCTTTTAAAGTTTTAGTTCTACCTGCTATTCTAGCTGCTTGTTTATTTGCTATAGCTTTAGCTCCTGCTTTACCTGCAACTAATGCACCTCTAGCGGCAGCGGCTCCTCCTAATGTAAGACCAATAGATCCTACAGTACCGACACCTTTACCCCAATTCTTGGCTGAATTAGTTCTATCAGATGAATACCATGAGTCAGGTATAAAATCAAGTAATACTGAATCGACCACACCACCTAAAAACGCACCTGTTTTTGCAGCTATACCAGCTGTATCAGTAGTTCTAGGCCTATTAAATGTTACTCCATATTGTGAAGCCATACGCTCTAAAGACGCAATCATTTGAGGAGTATAATTTTTAGGATTTAATTCAAAATCCTTAATCATACTAGAAACTCTGGTACGTTCGTTTTTTAATTGTCTTTCTTGAGGGGTAATCATCTCTTGTTGACCACCTCCGAATTGTATTCCAGTACCTGCCATTATATCTCCTTATGAGCCAAATTCATTATGTAAATCATCTATAGCTTCCCCAATAGGAATCCATTCATCTTCAATTAATACTTCAGGACCTTTAGATCCTAATTGTAGTCTAACCCAATCATTCTCTAGTGGGTCGTCTTCACCAAGCCACATTTGACCATCTCCATCTTTTTGTAAGAATAAATCACTTGTACCTGTGTATGTGTTAGTTAATTCTGTTAAAGGCTGTTTCATTGCTGCAACCAACATAGACTCGTTATCAGTCCAGTCAGTTCCTTTAAGATAAACCTCTTGTCCTTCTGGTAAAGTATGGCCCTTGGATGATCCACCAATATCCCAATCATTATCTTTACCCCAAAACTTTGTACTATCATCAGATTGTTTTATAAGTTTTTTAGACCATCTTGTAGCGTCTGTGCCAGTACCATATATATCTGTTACTTTACTTCGTTTACTCATTATTTCAGCAACAACATTACCTGTAGGCATATCTCTACCATTAAGCATTCTGTAAGCATGTTTATATGTATCTTGCACATCTTTAGGCATTTTAGAAGCTTCAGCCACAGATAAATACATATAGTCGCCTTCAATCTTTTGTAGAATATTTGCTATATCTTTTTTAGCTTGTATTTGAAGATCGTCTATTTCCTTAGGGTCTATTGATTTCAGGTTATTATCTTTGATATACTTAGCTATACCGTTACCTTCTATAATAGACCTAGCAAAATCAATATTTCCGTCTTTTAGAGCTGCTTGAGTTAAATCTGCTATACCAGTTCTAACTGAATCTAGATTTTGAGACTTTTGAAGCTCCATAGCTGATATAGGGTTGTAGTCTTCAACTAAAACATCGCCACTAATAGGATCAATAATAGGACCAGATTGACCTTGAGCGTTCATACTAGACTTAG
>Ga0208159_1000222_pt1 | contig 23935 bp, 18 predicted proteins | sample 9_EtaG_FD_184082 | JGI IMG/M metagenome (GOLD analysis project Ga0208159, IMG submission 184082) | Marine viral communities from the Subarctic Pacific Ocean - 9_ETSP_OMZ_AT15188 metaG (SPAdes) (version 2) | ecosystem: Environmental > Aquatic > Marine > Oceanic | place: Pacific Ocean | collected... | reverse complement strand
CAAAGCCACAATTAACAGTAGGGCCGGAAGTACTGCCATTACCAGTATAACCGCCACAAGAAACAGTACTAGTATTATGTGACCACAGATAAGCAATAAATGTTTCTCCATCAGCATTCACATCTCCGTTGCCACCTACAGTAAACTCTGTTGAAGTAGGAGCAGTATCATTAAAGTTACCTGCATTATCAGTCGTAGCTACAGTTGAATGTAACTTTAAAACATCAGTTTCTGGAGCACCAGTGTTCCCTCTGTGATATACCATCCAGTCACCACCGCCGCTAGTTTTCTTAATTACAATCATGCCCGGAACTGCACCTAAATTATGACTTATTGTTCTTACAGAGGCGTTACCCGTATATGTAACTATGTCAAAGAAATCAGGCGCCGATCTAAATGTAAAAGCGACATATGTAGCACCACCACCGCCACCGTTATTGAAGGTAGTACCTACTCCTAATGAAAATCCATCAGATCTAAAACCAGTCATTAAATCAGCTACCGTGTCTGATGCGGCATCTCTGTCAGTTCTTAACCTAACATTAGCACCTCTAACGGTGTCAAACATGTGTGGCACAGTGCTGCCACTTCTGCCATGAAACCAAATCATACCTTCATTGTTAGCTAAATCTATACCAGTTGTAATATTTTGCTCGCCTCCAGGGTTACCATCTGCAGATCCTGTATAAAGTGTAGTTTGATACTTATCAGCTACACCTGCTGCATCTCCGCCATTATACAATAACGTAGCTTGACTAACCGTACCGCTTGGAGCAGGGTTAGTAAGTTTTATTTGTGTATTACTTGTTGGAGTGAAATTAAAAACTGAACCAGTAGAAAGATCTAACAATGATTCATTTACAGCCTTTTTAATAGCCATGTAGATGTAAACTCCATTATTAGCATTCCACTCGTTATCGGTAGTAACTATTTGAAAACCAGTACTAGTAGTCTTTACTCTTACTTGGCTCGCAACTTCAGCACTGTTATCACTAGCTCTTAGTAAGTTTATAGTACCGCTTGTATCAAAACCACGCGCTGTGTCTGCTATAGCCCAACCATCGCCTGAATCTATTCTTTTTATCATTAACCATTGAGGCTCAAAGCCTATATCAACAGTAGGACCGGTTGATGAGCCGTTACCAGTATAATTACCATTAGAAATAGTATCAGTGTTATGAGCAAACAAGTAAGCTACGTAGCTGTCGCCAGAGGCGTTTGTATTACCATTGTCACCAACAGTAAATACTGAACTTGTAGGTGTTGTGCTATTCCAAGCGTTAGCCTGCTGTGCTTGCCCACTAGTAGAATTAAGCATAATACGATATGTGTTGTCTGTAAGACCACGATGATAAACAAACCAATTGTCTGTATCATTATACTTTTTAACAATAATCATACCTGGAACGCTGCCGAGGTTATGGGCTATTGTTTTACCTGCAACACCATTCCCAGTATATGTCACAACATCAAAGAAGTTAGCTGCTGATTTCCAAGTCCAAGCAACAAAGTTGCCTGTACTGTAATTTGTTGCATTCGTACTTCCTAAATTGAAACCAGTAGAAGTAAATCCGGTTAACATATTAGAGTCAGTTTGTTCGGCGTTGGTCGTATCAGATTTAATATACTTGGTTGCACCTCTTAGGGTATCAAACCAATGATGAGAATATCCTCCTGAATCTCTACCTTTTATCCAAACTAGACCTTCATTACTACCAGATAAATCTACTCCTGTGGCGATACTTTGAGTGGCGCCAGATCCTGTGTAAAGTGTAGTGCTGAATGAACCACTTGGCGTTGTAACATCAGCACCAATTGTTCCAAGGCCTTCAACGATATTGGTTGCCTCAATACCGCTTTTGACTTTAAAGTCTTTGTTGTTTGCCATAGGTTCACTTTCCCCTAATGAGCGTTATTTTAAACTTGGCTTAAATTAGCCAGTGTAACATAAGATCTTGCTGCAGAATCAGTTGCTGTAGCAAGGATACGAACATTTGCTCCTGAAATATCTACGTCATATGCTACGTGTTCTGAATCATTGGTTGATATTGTTGCGTATTGTGTTGCCACTGCAGTTGAAGAATTGTTATGTGTAATCAGTAACTCAGTGACCATCCTAGAAGGTCTAGCACTATCCCAGGCAGTGATAGTTGCCTTTATAGCACCATACGTAGCTTTAGCATATGATGCGATAGCAGTTTGAGTTATGTTTGCTGTAGTCGCAACTTGAGTATCTCCGCCTCCGCCGATAGCTCCCCATTCTCCGCCAGCATAACCTTCAAATGCACCATCGTCTGAATTGTAACGAAGCATACCATTTACGGGCGATCCATCTCTTTGTGCTGTTGTACCAGCCGGAAGTTTAACTGATGTTGTTGCCGAGAAAGTAATATTACCGGTTGCAGAAAGATTACCGGTTGCAGTAAGATTCCCACCAATGCTAGCAGAATCTCCAACTGTCAGTATGCCGGAAGTCGTAAGAGTTGTTGTACCGGTAGAGTCCTCAGAGGTGAGCCCCGGAGCAACTATCCCATCCGTACCATGTAATACTACTACCATTGTTTGTCCTCTTTAATCTTTATTTATACGGGTTTCGTTGGCCAATCGGCCTCTTGTAAATTTGGCCAGTTATCATGTGTTGTAATATCACGAAGAGCTTTTCGATATGTTTTCATCTTAGCTGTCATTGTTACGTCTGACATTCCTGTCCAGTCTGTTTCTGCTAGCAAGCTATCTCGCTGTGCACGATTAGATTCAGCAGTCGCGACGTCTAATGTTGCTTGATATGCAGCTTCTTTTTCTGCTTTACTTGTAGTTTTACCATCAGCTGTAGAGGCAGCAAACATATCTACCGCTACATGATTCTCAACCCAATTACCTTTAGAGTCTTTTTTAACTCCATCACGGATTGATCTTTGGTATGAACCTGCAAGTTCTGCTGGAGGCGTGGTAAATACCGGATCTAAGTTTAATCCATCTAATGTTGCTTCTTTCCAAACACGAGGTAAAGACACATTAGAAAAATGTGCTCTCCATTCGCCTTGGCTCTTAACTTCGCCTGTTGTTCTTTCTCTATATTCACCCATTAGATTGATCCTTTCATATGAGCTTGATTATGCGATTGCGTAAAAAATATAAGTGCCATTACTAAAAGCAGTTGTTGTTGCAAATCCACTAGAATGTGGGTCTATCCAATCACCATTAGTATAGGATGCATCTGTCTGATCTAAAAATAAATAAGGATCATCCCCCGCAACAATACCTCTAATAGTGTCCCAAACACGCCACTCAAATGTAGTAGTGGCTTTTTTAATTAAAACAAACCTAGCACCTGAAGTAAATCCACAGTCAATGGTCGTTGGAGTTCCATCTGAAACAAAGGTTCCTACTTTGGATACACCTGCTACGGTAGCGAAAAGAAAAGCGATATATGAGTCGCCGTTGCCATTAACGTCGCTTGCAGTTCCTACTGTAAAAACACTTGAAGTTGGAAGTGTTGAGTTCCATAACGCGCTACCATTTGTTTCTTGAGCTACGTTTGTGTTTAATTCCATTGATTTTGTAGCGCCTAAACTGGAATGAAATGTTTTCCAGTTATTAGACGTATTTACTCTCTTAACCCACATCATTTCAGGTACAACACCAAGGCTATGATTTACCGTTCTGTTGCTTCCTGTACCTGTATAGTGCACTACATCAAAATATCCAGGGGCGCGTCTCCACATCCACGATTGAGCTTGGTTATTATTTATGCCATCCCACCAACCGCCGCGGCCATATGTACCGGGAGAGTAATCCCACTTTATAGAACTAGTAGTTTGTTTGGCATTAGCTCCATTTGATTCTAAATAACTAATTCCTAACATGCGAGCGCCGGTATACCAAGCATTAGTAGAGTTTTTAATTTTAAACATAGCAAAGTCTGGACGAAACGATGTTTTAAAACCCGGATCATTAAATTGAATTTGTGGATTAACTTGATCATACACTTGACTAGCATCTGTAGGTGTACTCAAAGGTCCTCTTCTTATTGCCATGTAGACATAGGTTTTTGCAGATTCATTAGTATCACCAGAACCACCTTGATGCACAAAACCTGTAGGAGTCACGCCAATATAACCAGTATTAGTACGTTCTGCGTTTGCAAGATTTGCAAACAATACGTTATCTAAATCATTTCCATAATTAATGCCTCTTGTTGTATCAAACATCATCCAATCACCGGAGCTGGTTGTGTTTTTAATCATTAGAAATTGAGGTTCAAAGCCAACAGTTACTTCATTCGGAAGAGATCCTCCAGTGTAACTCCCACACTTGATAATATCTTGGTCAGCATCAGGGCCAAACTCACCGTCACCATTATTATGTGCAAATAAGTAAGCTACGTAAGTTGCATTTTGAACAAAATCACCGCCAAGTGTAAAGCTTGTGCTAGTTGGCGTTGAATGAAATTTAGAAGTTCCACCAGTTTGTGCTTGGTCAGTTGAGCCTAAATCTATATATTTAGTAGAACCTAATGATCTATGGAACACAAACCAATCACCTGCGGTATTAGTAGTTTTTACTATAATCATTCCGGGCACTGAGCCTAAATTATGATTTACTGTTATTGGTGCTGAAGATCCTGTTGTAGTGCTAAACGTTACAATGTCAAAAAACTTAGACTGCTTCCGAAATGTCCAACTGCACATATCTTGATTCAACGAGTTATAATTGGCGTGTGTAGCAATTGTAAAACCATGTTTACTAAAAGCTTTTAAACCCTCCGCTTCTGTTCCTTCTACCGCGCTATTGTATGATTCTAACTTTTTTGTTGCACCTCGCACAGTATCAACTAATCGATGACCAAATCCTGCTTCTCGCATTTTAAACCATACTAGTCCACCGTCACCATCGTCGCCAGTAGAAAAGCCGAAGTTTGATGCTCTAGCACCGTTTACTGCATTGAGAGCTACCGAGTTTCCAGAGTTATCAACAAAAGGTGTTGATCCTTGTAAAGCTAAAAGAACAGTTCCTGAAACTGCTGAACTATACGATGTTGATGGAGTAAAGTTTGAAGTATATACAGCAGTTCCTTTAACAACACGAAGGTTTGACAAATGTCCATTAAAGTTGTAGGTATTTTGTTCTAAAGAACCACCAAATGAAAAGTTACTTGCAGGCTGAACATAAGTATTACTATCGCTATAAGTAGACCCGCGCTGTGTTCCATTTATAAACATTTTTGTGCTACCAGATGCTCTTGTTACTGCAATATGATTCCACGCGCCTAAAGTTAAAGCAGTTCCGCTTGATGATATTCTATTATTACCATTTAAGTAAAAATACACATAGCCACTACTATCCATATAGATAATAGGAGACACAGTGCTTGCGTTTTGCGATCCAGTTCTATGATCATAAATATTTGCGTAATTTTTATATCCTCTAGGCCAAGCCCAAACCTCAATGGTATAATCACCAGTACCAAAATTAAAATTGGAACTTGTTGGTACTTCTACTCTTGATGTAGCCTGTTCTGTAAAATCAGCTGATCCGCCTGTTTCAGCATTACTTAAATTAATACCGTTTTCTATAAAGTTCCGACCACTGGTGGGGGTGTTAGAATCTCCGACCCATGTATCAACAGAAAACACGTCATCGACATCAATTGGATCACTGCCGCCAGCTGCGCCCGCGGCCGAAAGAAACATTTTCTTTTTAGTTGACATTATATATTATCCTAATGCTTGGCCTGCTGTAAATCCGAGATAGTTTGTTCCGCCGTCTCTTGTATAGAACACAAAGACGTCTTTAGCGTTTGCTGTTGCTGTAAGAGTTGGTGCTGTAGCTGCAGGCCAGTCTACAGTTCCAGGCCAGGCTACAGTGTAACCACTTGCTGATCCGTCTTGTATAATCTCAAGGCTGAAGCTGAATGCTGTACCTGATGAAGGCGGGTTACTAAAAGTAAACGTAGTGTTCTCTGTAAGAGTGTGACTAAAAGCGTTTCCAGCGTGACAGTCCACTGCAACTGCGTTTGAACTTGATGTAACTGCTACATAAGTTTCATTATAACTATCTGCAATAAATTCACCCGTTATATCAGCACCAACTGAGGTTGTAGCAATTCTTGCAGTGTTATCGTAGTAAAGTGTTGCTGCACCATCAGTAGTAGCAGCAATCTTTGTTTCATTACCAGCTGCATTCATTACATTGAATTGATCTGCTTTAATATTTAAATTGCCAGTACCATTATCTAAAATTACAGAGTTTGAACCATCGTGAAAAATTTGTAAATCTTGTCCGTCACCTAGTACAATCTTATCATTGTCACCAAACGATGTTGTTGTACCCGCAACTGTAAGATTTCCTGTGACTGTTACACCACCAGCAAACGTTGCTGCTTGTGCACTATCAAGTGTTAAAGCTGTTGTTGAACCATTCGTTTTAAAAACAAGACGACCTGTGTTGTCGGCCGTATGGACGAGCGCGTCTGTTGCTAATGTTCCTGCTGAAATAATACTCATAGAGTTCTCCTTAGATTACTACATAACGCTGGCCAGCAGCAACGGTTATAGATACACCGTTAGAAATAGTAACCGGTCCTACGCTGAATCCGTTTGTTCCTGCAGGAAATACAAATGTTTCTGAAGCTACTGCAGTGTTAGTGTGTATTGCACCACCGGCTTCTTGTCCGCCGCCACCGATTGAACCCCATTCATTGGTGTATCCTTCGAACGCTCCAGCTGTTGAGTTATAACGAAACATACCGGCTGCTGGAGAACCAGATCTTTGAGCTTCAGTACCAACTGGAACTTTAAGTTGTCCTGTACTCGAGAGTGTTACGTCTCCAGCTGCTGCTACTGTACCTATGTTTGTGAGGTTACGGCTATCGTCAATAACCGTAGTATTTGAAACTTTAATTGCCATCTTCGTCCCCTGACTATTAGCTTTATGTTATTTATATCACTTAGATTTTAAATCTTCAATTTCTTGTTTGAGTTCTTTTATTGATTCTATAAGCAATCCAATTAGACCATCGTAGTTAACTGCCTTGTATCCATCTACTTCAGATACAACTTCTGGTGCTATTTCTTCTACTTCTTGAGCTATAACACCCATAGATGCTTTACCATTATCTTTCCAGTTAAATGTAACTCCACGAATCGAATCAACTTTATCGAGTGCACTATTAATTTGTTTAATATTATCTTTTAATTGAGAATCTGATGTTGTGTTAAAATTTGGTGCAGATACATCACCTGTAAAAGTAGCTCCCGTAACATCTACGAGTTTTATCCAGTTACCTCCATGTGCGAAGTATCCTTTTCCTGTACCATGAACATGAGCAAACATACCGTGATACGTTGAAGCGCTTGGTAAGTCACCTTCATTACTATAAAGATTTGAAAATAAAATTTTATTACTTCCAAGATCTACGTCACCATTAGTTTCATGATTAACTAACTTAAGCCAATTACCGCCGTGAGCAAAATAACCTTTGCCTGTTGCATGAACATGTGCAAACATACCATGATATGTACTTGCACTTGGCAAGTCACCTTCATTTGAATAAACGTTAGCAAATAAAATCTTTCCTGATGTAGTGATCTGGTTTGAACCCATATCAAGTGGCTTGTTAAAGTTCCACTTGTCACCACTCGAAGAGTATGTTAACGTTGCACTTGCGCCATTAATCGTAATGCCAGCGCCGTCCGCTGCTGCGGCATCAGCAGCTGAATCAGCTAAAACAATATTTTTATCGTTTACAGAAAGCGTAGTTGAGTTAATGGTTGTAGTTGTACCATTAACCGTTAAATCACCAGTGATTACAACATCACCACTAGAATCTTTCTCCACTTTAAAATTATTCAAATTCGAAAAGTTATTATCAACTTCCGTATTCGTAAGTGGAGAGCCTTTGACAGCTCGCAGCGTTAGATTAGTCATGACAGGATACTACCTTTCGGATGTTAGATTAGCTAATTGTAACAGTCCAAGTAATAGTTACTGAGTCGTCAGATCCTTTGTTAACAGTACTAAAAACAGTTCTACATAGCATTGTGCCGCTTGATGAAGCATTTAAAACTGCTGCTTCTGTAAGAGCACCTGTACCAGTTCCAGCTGGGAATGATGCGGTGTAAACTATTGTATTTGTTGAGGGTGCGCCTTCTCCGCCTGTAAGGGCAACTCGTGCTACCTCAGCACCTAATGCTGTATTACCAGCTGCAGCTGCAGTATTGTTGGTACCAACTGCCATATGCGACATATCTGTAGGTGAACCAGTATCTGTCATTCTTGCTGCGATATAGACAAGTCCAGTAGTCACGACAAGATTCTTTTCTGTTCGTTCTTCCTTGACTTTTCCATTCTTATCCGTGACAACTATTTTTAGTTCTCCGGTTGGTTTTAGTGTTTCACTAATCATCGGTATCTCCTGTTTATTCTAGTGACTCAATTATAGTATCTATTTATATATTTATTTTAATTAAAAAGTTCTTGCTACTTTAGCATTATAAGCATTATCTCCACTTAACACAACAAAATCAGCTGCAAAATAATCTGTGCTTACAATACCACCAGCTTGTGATATAGCTGCTGAATCAGTAAGTGTTTGTGAAATAGCAAAAGCTGGAGATTCTGTTATTGTTGCAGTATCAGATGGGCCTTTATTTGTTAATGTAACGAGTGACTCAGCTGCATTTACGCTATCACTTCTAGCTTTATTAAATGCTAATACTGGTGCTTCTGAAATTGTAAGTGAATCTGAAAAAGATGTGCCGCTGCTTATTACTGGAGAATCAGTTGCAGATGCGCTATCAAATATATCTCTTCCTGTGGCTAAATCAAGATCTTCAGATGCTGATACTGAATTTGCAAAAGGTATAGATGTCGCGAGAACAGGTGTATCTGATGTAGTACCAGTATCGCCTATAACTTTGCCGATAGCGAATGGACCTAAAGATTCTGTTACAGTTTGAGTATCTGAAGGATTTTTACCAAAGCTTATAATATCATTGTCACTTGCTGACGCCGAATCAGCGGCAGGTCTAGATGTTGATAACGCAGGTGTATCTGATATAGTACCAGTATCAGCAAGTACTTGTGCTAATGAATAGTTAAGTGATTCTGTTATTGTAGCCGTATCGCTTGGATTAACACCAATAGCAAATACCAAGCCTTCTGTGGCTTGAGCTGAATCTTGAGGATTGACACCAATGATATATAAAACATCAATGCTTTCAGTAGCTTGTGCTGAATCAGCTTGAGGGGTACTAAATCCAATAGCAGGAGAATCACTTGGTGATGCTGTGTCTCCGAGAATTTGTGAAAGACTATATGCTAATGATTCATTTGCAGAAGCAGTATCGGCCGCGGCTTTAATAAACTGATAAGTAAGACCATCTGGTACTCCAACAAGATCTTCTGCATTTGCTGTATCAGAAAGAACTTTTTGAGTACTAATATTAGTAATTAAGTCAGAGGCACCACTTGAATCAGCAAGAACTTTTCCTACACTTAGAATATGATTCTGACTAACACCAGTAATATCTGTTATTGCTTTGTTAACAGCAAAAACTAATTGTACATCTGCTAATGTAAGATTATCTGAAAAGCCTATGCCTAAGACAACATCAATAAGCTCAGACGCTGTTGCTGAATCTGCATATTCTTGCACAACATAATTAAGATCAGCAAAACTAAGGTACTGAGATCTCTTAATCTTAAATGGCTTTGATTTATTAGAGGATTTAGTCTTGCCGAATATTGTTTGTATTTTGCCGCTGGAGATTATATCCATTTGACTACATACTTGTAACTGCTGGCGATACCGTTACAATTCCTTCAATGACTCTATATTTTTCACCAGCATCGTTTTGAATTAAAACATCAAAAACATATCTACCGGCTTTAATTAAAGCTGTTTGCTCATCTGTAAGACTAAGATTAATTTCTCCTGCGTTTGCTGTTGCTGCAGCTGTAAAGGTTGCTGCTACTGAAGAAGACGCGTAGTTCTTTTTCACCTGCGCAGCAAATGTATGACCAGCTAAGTCATAAGCTAATCCATTATTAGACGTTAGAGTTACTAAATATCTAAAGGTTGAACCTTGCTCAATTTCAATGTCTTCGTAAAGGGCCATGTCGTCACTCTTTCTTAATCTAAATCAACAACTGCTTTTATCTTTTGTATTTCTTTATGCTGTTCCTGAATAACCTGGATAAGGAAAGGAATGATTTGTGTATAAGAAACAGATTTAACGCCTTCTTTATTTGTTGAAACAATATCTGGTAATATTTCTTCTACATCTTGAGCAATAACACCATAGGCTTTATTTCCAGTGTCTTTCCACGTAAAGCTTACCGGTACAATTTTATTAATAACGTTAATAGCATCAACTAAAGATTCAATATTATCTTTCTTGTTTTTATCTGATAAAGAATTAAAGTCGGTTGAATTTAACTGACCCGTTGACGGATTAAAGAATAGCTTCGTACTCGAAACATTTAACGCGTTATCTGAACCGGATGAAATGTCTGTAAGTGTGGGGAAGAAAGAAGAATCAGTTGAGGTGTCGTCTGTAATAGTTGTATTCGCAGCGAATCCACCCGTACTTATTGTTACGCTTAAATAATCTGAATCAATGATTCCCTTTACATAATCCGAATCAATTGAGTTGAGGGCTGAAACTAGATTGCTTTTGGTTGGTGTTGTAAGTTGAATAATGTCACCAACGTCGGATCCGACTTTATTAAAGTCAGTTACCCACGCTCCAAAAGTATCTAATAGACCAATGCTTGTGACTGCCATTATCGTTTCTCTACTAGTTGATGAAGTAGTTGTTTAATTTCACTCATATCATTCTTTAGAGAAGCAACTTCTTCTTTTATAATTTCTGTTTCATCATCTTTTCTTTTTCTCGCAGCCTTTACAGCTCGAGCTTGTTCAATTTCATTACTATTTATATTCACGATAGCACCGGACCTTGCGTCTCTAGCTAATGACCGGTGCCCTTCTACTGGTATAAATTTCATTATGTAGCCAGTGCAATTACTCTTAAGTCTTGAATGACAGGAACTTTTGCACTACTTGTTGATCTAAATACAATCTTCAATTGATATGTTGTAAATGGTGTAAGTGTACCATTCAATCCACCGACTAAGTAACGATACTCTCTAAAGATGTTTGGATTCTCGTCTGATGGAACAGCATTTTCAGGATTGACTAGAGTAAAGTTTACATCACGAATGTTTGTACCTTCATCAGCTGTCCTAAAGAAAACTTGGAAGTCGGCAACAGAAGGTTTATTCGCAGCAATTAAGATACGCAAACCGACCGCAGTTTCTGCAAGTGAAATCGGAGTTGTAATGTGTTTAGCTAAATGCGAACCACCATCTGCATCAGTTTCATTTACAAAGATGAGAGGTGTGTTAAATCCAACCGTAGCTCTATCAGAATCTTGTTTATCAATTAAGTTATTAAATAAGCTAAGTGATGTACGTTGCATATCTATAACAGGCGACACATTAACATTATTCGTAGAGAGACGAAGATTTATAGTTGCTGATTTAGCACTGATGTTTGCGGTTTCAACTACTGAATGACCAATCATTTTTGGTGCAGTTGCTATGTTATTCGTATTGATAGCAAGTGAAGAGAACGTAGTATCTTTTACAAATCTAGTCTCAGTGCCAGCCGGTGATCTACCAGAAGTAAACTTACCGAATGCACTTAGTCTTGTTCCAGTTGAAGGAATCAAAGTTTGTACGTTTGGACTTATTACATCCCACAATACGTTACGAGTAGCTTCCACACCTGATCCACCAGCAACTATTGATGATGTGGCTGAGGAGTCAGCATACACTCTATATCCAAACTGATCTGGCTGTGCAACTATTCTGTTACCTGTTATTGAAGAACCTAGAATACCTGCAAAAGAACTAGCAGAATCTATACCACTAAAGTTAACTGTATCACCTGAATCAAAACCATGATACGGATGACTTACTGTAAATATATTTGATCCTGAGTCAAAGTTAAACGGATCTGCAACTAATTCTCTTCTTGGTACTTGAGTATTTTCAAGAATTACTTCGGCTTCTTGATGCGAGAATCTTGCTTTAAATAATCTGAATGTCATATCTTTTGTTTGATCGGCTGACCATGTTCTACCATTTTGAGATTTAAACAAAGATCCTAATAATGGCTGACGTGTAATACGTTTTTCGGTTGAACCAATAATGAATTCACCAGGTTCAGCAACATAAACTGTATAGTCAATTGTATCTGAAAGTAAACATAACGCATATTCTTCGCCACCAGCAAGATATACTGGTTCATCAAATACAAAGTCTGTACCATTTGCTAACATTGAAGCTTCTGTATTGCTTGGAACAACTGTAACTTGGTTCGGTGTTAATACTCTTAATCCACCAGGAACTGCTGTGTTTGCAGATGGGTGACCGTTAACCATTGGTCTTATTTCCAAAGCAACCGGAGCAGGGTTAGCACCACCAGAAACATCTGGTTTAGATGCAAAGTATACTCTTGCTTTTGTTAAGAATATTCCAGTAGTTTCTGCTACAAAGAATGATTGCGCAAGTGGATCTTTACCACCGCCACCACCACGATTTGTGACAGGTTCTGATGATGAACCACCATCATCTGGATCATCAGGCACTGTAACTATAGGAGTGTTAGTAACTACAGTTGATGTGTCTACAACAACTGGATCTGGTGCAGGTGGTGGAGGTGGAGGAGTAGTGTCTACTACTGATCTTTCGCCACGTACCGTAATTACTCGAGTACTTTGAATTGTTTGTTCAACTGTTTCAATTACACCATTTGCTTCATAAAATCCAGATGCCAAGGATGTAGAGTTTGCTGCTCTAGCTGAGTTAGCATTTGAAAGTCTAAACTCTCTACGTCCAGTTCTAAATCGAAGAGCATTCGTGTTAGGAATAAAGAACGAACCTTCAACCACACCGTTTGCATCAGATGTTAAAGATGTGGCACCGTCTGGGTGTGCTGTTGTATTTTGAAATCTATTACCGAAATCTTCAGGATCATCTGACATACGAACGAATGTTTCTTCGCGAACAAAGTTATTAACATCTGTTTCGTCAAAGAAAGCAAAGTATTGCTGATTAGGTGTAAGACCAAACGCTCTAAAATGAATCATTCGAGATCTCATAAATGGTATGATAGCAACATCAACCACTCTTTCACCTACTACTTCACGAATCGTTTCATCACTCACAACTCTATCAGTTGTAGTAGTTTGAATAAATCCTTGAGAAGTTGTTTCGGTTGCAAACGTTGTTCCAGTTAGATCTTCTGAAGCTTCAGCTTGACCTTGCCAGTTCCATTGCCATTCGTTAAATAGGAGTGCGTTATCAGCAGCAAGTCTGTTTCCGCCATCAACTGCTCGTGGTGCAGTGAGTTCTGTTTCTCTCCACTCGTCTGATGCAGGTGAAAGTTCAATAACACCTTCGTTAATTGATACTGCAAATGGATTAATATTTTCTACGCCAGATGCTTCATCTTGAAAGATAAATTCAGCATCAGTATGAGCGATGTAGATATTATCACCCTTCTTAACTGCTTGAGTACTTAAATCTGAATCGTAAATTAAACGTACATTAGATTGAATAGCTTGAGGTCTTAATACTTTTGCTCTTGGATCTATCGCAGCAGAGTATATAGGATCTCTAATATCTGAAAATCTGTGGTCTGCAAAGTTATCTGCTAAGAAACCTGCTTTAGTTCTTGGCAGTCCTGAAGAGTCAAACACTTGAAGGGTGTTTGTGTTAATCTCAAGTAGGTTCAGTGCGGTAACTTCTTCAAGGGTATTGATTCGCTTATCAAGCTGACCAATGTCTTTCATAGTGTATCGTCTGTTGTCAATAAGTTGAGTACCTAAGTCAGAATCATTTAATGTATTTGCATTTAAAGTAACTTTATACAACTCTATTGAATTAGTTGGTGTTTGTGGAAACTGAGGTGTAAAGTCTGCAGCACCTTGAATTAATTTAAGGTTTGCTTCCGTATCAATTACTAATTTATCTTTACGACCTAAGTAGTATGTTGCATCAAGTGTAATTAAATCAGTGTTCTTTGGAAGTGAATTAACTTTAGCAGTAGCACCAGAGAATCCAGTTCCAGCATCATTAACTCTTGGACGGAAGTCTAATACATCTCTGAGTTGTACGATATCACCATTGGCAAGAGTATGTGATGGAATATCTGCATAGTTAATTGAATATGAGTTAACTGAGAAGAAGTCACCGGCACCATGTGCAAAGTGTCTAAATCTTGCAAACACATTTCCTGAAGGTACACCACGTCCACTCTTAACTATGAGTTTACCTAGATCATAAAGGTTATCTCTTTGACCATTATCAAATCTAAACGTAGATGTTAGATCATCACCATTTGAATCTGTAGCACGGATTCTTGAAACATCAAAGATGTCTGCTTTACCAAGATTTAAGAATTTAAGGCCAGCTCCATCTGAGTCTATTGTACCTGTTATTGTAGTTTCGGTAAGTGTTTTTGCTCTTGATGTAGCAGCTGATTTATTTACAAACGCTAGAACTTCAAGGTTTGAACTCGCTGCGCCTGTACCAGTAATTGTGGCTGTTGTTGTGCCAGCACCAGATATCGTAACTGCACTTGAAATATTTTGACCTGATGAGTCAATGGCAACCACCCAATCAGAAAGTCCTGCCCAAGTTTCACCGCCTGCTAATAATCCTGAACCAAGCGAAGCGTTACCGGCACCGTCAGTTGTGATAGTAAATCTTTTTTGAGCTTCGTATGAAATATCAGTAAGTGATTTAGGTCTTGTACTTGGAAGAGCAAAGAATAAATCGTTGTTCGCAGCATCATTCAATACTGCAGCATTGTTTGAAAGAATAAGATTACCATAGTTAGCTGAGTCTGCAGCAATACTTTTTACTGATCGGAAAGAGTTATTACCAGACATTTGTATGTCAAATAAAGATAACTTATAATTTGCACCATCTTCTTCTACAGAACGAATTTTTGCAGTACCAATCGTGGAACCTCTGTTTTCAGCTGAATCTCTAAGATTCCATTGCTCCATTACATTTACGTTTGGAACACCTACTAATGAATTTACCTCAATAAAGTTTCCATAGTTGGCTGCAACTACTTCGTTATTAATTGTAGATGATGCTGTAGGTTTTTCAAAACGTATTTTTGTATGCTTATTGATAGCTGCTCTATAACCATTGATATAAGCAATACCTTCACTTACATCAGCAATTAAATGTGTTGCAGCAGAATCTTCGTCAAACTTAAGTTTAAAAGGACGAACAATGTAATCACCTGATTCTTCTTGAGTACGTTGAGCTAAGACTTCATTTATCTCATTATAGCCAGAAGTTGCTGTAGCTTCATCGACAATCACAGAATTTTTAATCTCAGCAAGATAAACAAACATCTCGTCCGAATCAACATTTGCTTCATCAATGAGTGTTAAACGAATTCTATATCTATCTGCACCAGGCGCTGAAGTGTTTGGTACATCACCCTGGTTATCAAATAAGGCATTATCGTCAGTAACAGTTACAACATCTTCAACTGCTTTAAATCCAATTGTGCCAGTAAAAGACGGAGAATACTTTTGTATGATTAATGATTGAGCATCCGCGAATACAAAATGGCCTTTTGCAAAGAAATCTCCACCAGCAATAGAGAAGCGTGTACCTCTACCAACTGCAGGATTTGATGATGTATTTGTTGTTTGAACTGTAAGTGTATTCGTTCCGTCGGTTATGTTTTCACCGGGTGTCAGTCTCAACACTGCAGATGCAGATGACGCATCACCAAGATATTGTACATATAAAGTTGCAGGATCAGATCCTGAAATTGCAACAGTTTCAAGAACTTTTACTCTTACGTTTGAAGACGCACCAGTAAATATATTTCCAACGATAGAACCCGATGGAAGAGCATTTGAAGTTGTGTTTAATTTTACAAATTCATAGTTTGTATTTAAAAGTGGTCCGCCTGGATTAACAGCTGCACCTTCATTAAAGATGTTACGACCAAACCGTGCAATTTCAGCTTGGATTATAGTTTGCATCTGTGTTAATTCACGTGCTTGTAATGCTTTACCGCTGTTAAATAGAATTCTATGATAGTTATCACTATCTGCAAAATCATCTTTGTACGTGGTTGCGAATATATTTTGTGTTACTTTGCTGACCATCTTTTAATAACTCTTATAGTTGTACAATAATTTTAATGTCTTGTAGTTCTCCGGCTGATCTTGTAACCGCTGAGCGATTATCAACATAAAGAACTTCACCACTGTATCTATTTATTGTCGCAGGTTGATCTGAATCGAGAGTAGCGGCACCAGTAACTGTAGCTCCCAATGAGTTTTGAGCAGTTAATGATTCTCCAGTTTGGAATGTTTTAAATCCTGATGTTTCTGTTTGATGATAAAATACTCCAGCTGCTGAATCAGCAGAAGTTACATGAGCCTTTGCTCCAGATGTGGCACCGACCACAAACGTATCATTTGTGAATGCTGTTGCGCCGCCTTGGAATGTTAATTTACGAAGTGTTGAACCGGCATTACCAGTAAAGTCTGAATCAGTAGCTTTTATCTTTGGATCACGTATTAATCCCACTTGTCTAAAATCTTGATCAAGTAATAATGCACCATTCTCATCAGCATCTGGTCTACCATTAAACATAAGTGCGCTTGATCTTAAATCATTACGAGGATCTTTACCAATACCACCTGGAGTAGATAAGATTGCTCGTGCTGAAGCGGCTCCTGTTGAGAAGCTTACGTCAGCAAAAGTATATCCAGATCCACGATTTGTCATTTCAAGCTTTACAACTTGACCGCCTGATATTGTAGCAGTTGCTTGTGCAGAATCTCCATCTCCAGTAATTGTAACTGTAGGTGTACCAGAATATCCTGTTCCGCCACTAGTCACGGCTAATCCTACAATCTCACCAGAAATTGCAGCATTTTGAACGTTTAACTGTAAAGTTTCAAGAGGGTTTGACGCGGAATCTAATAACTCTACTGGTTGAAAGTTAGCAGACAAGAATCGATTTGCTTTTAGAGCAGTGATTGAATACAAGTATTTCCATACATATCCATCAGCAGTTGTAAAAGGTGTAGTTAAAGTGCCAGTTGGTTCAATCGTAGAAGTCACTGCAGCACCAGCTGAGTTCTTACCTTGTTGTAAAACAATATAGACTTGATTGGCATCTGTTTTTACATAGTAAGCATTTGACGGATATGCTGAAAAGTTATCGTCATAAGCGCTGTATATTGAACCAGATGACCAATTGTAACGGGGAACAATATAAGAAACATCTTGTATTTTTTTAACACCCTGTAATGATCGTCTAAATAAATCGATTGTTCTTGCTGATTGAACAGGCGTTACAACGTTATCTGAATCATCCCATAGTTCGGAACGACCAAGACCAACGTAGTATTCGCTACCTGCGCTATCAAAGTCAGATTTTATTTCTGCAAGAAGATCTCTTTTAAGTGTATCAGTAATAATTGCTGGCATATTGTATCTCTTACGTAATTGTTAAGAAGTTGTCTGAATCACCAAATAAGTGCCAATTGGAACCAGTCCAAATGCATTCAGCAGCTCCATTTTGGCTGAGTGTGAATGATGTACCTTGACCAAAGCTTGTAGGTGTAACTGTTGCTGCACCAGTATTAATATTTACAAACCTTTTAGATTCACCTACAACTACACCATTTGCCATTGTCATGGTCAAAGAACCAGTTGAGTTGAATAAAGTCAAAGGAACTAACAAAGAAACTGCACCAGAAGATGTTTTTGTTTCTGATGAGTAAGCAACTTTACGTGTATGGCGAATAGCACCAGTACCTTTAGCTGCAAGATCTAAATTTATATTTGTATCATCGCCAACTGCTGCTATGATTGGTGATCCTGTTGTAGCTGCGTTTGTGATTGAAATATCATTTACTGCTGAGGCTGTAGCAGTAAAGCGAATTATTTCTGCACCGTTAGTATCATTGATACCAGTATTAATGACTGGAGTACTTAATGTAGGTGATGTCAAAGTTTTATTTGTAAGTGTATCGGCTGTGGCTCTACCTACAAGTGTATCAGTTGATGTTGGTAATGTCAAAACACCAGTATTTGATATGGTTGAAATGACTGGCGCAGTTAAAGTTTTATTTGTAAGCGTTTGTATTGCCGTAGTTAATATTACATCTCCTGATGAATCTGGAAGAGTAATGGTATTATCCTTTGTTGGATTTGTAACACCTAATGTTGTTTCATGAGCATTAGAGCTATCGCCTTCAAATATAATCCCAGCGGCTGTAAAACCTACGTTAGTAGATAGAGTAGCACTGTCTCCACCTAACTTTGTGTAAACTTCTATAAAGTTTTGATTAATCTTTTGAGCTGCATCGCGGAGTGTATCACCATCTCTGGCGTTTGCCGATGTGCCTCTACTAATCGCTTGTCTTGTCATGTTAGAATCCGTTTTTCTTTACATTATTTATAATAGATTTTTATGATATTTGAAGTGCATAGCCATCAGAATCACTATCCCACAATTCATTTCTTGCTTGGTCTGTTGTTTCAACTGTATTAGACATTCTCATTGCAGCTGGTACAGTTGCTGCGCTGTCTTCATCAAATGTAAATCCATCAGTAATCATAGTATCTTTAATATTATTGTACATTGCTGATGCCTGATCGATTGTCATAGTCTGATAAGAAGCAATCTGTTCGTCTATTGTAAATTTAACTTCTGAATCTGCAATTATTCCAATACCAGTCATTTCTGCATCGGCAGTTAGTGAAGCTAAACCGGTAGCGCTAAACAATGGATCAGCAGAGTCAGCAAAATTGTCGGGCATTGTGTTCACAGCAAGATCACCAACACCAACTATAAGTGTTTGCGCACCGAGAAAGAATCCTGCCGGATGAACAAATGCTTTATATAGTTCTCTCCAAGTAGAAACTGGTATTTCTGATTTTACGAGAATAGAAAGAATCTGATTTAATGCACCGTCTTGAATAACTTTTTGATTTTCAAAACCGATTTGAGATTCACCTACAATAAACAGGTCTCGTTTCGGAAATGAAATTTCAACCTCTGAATTAAAAAATGCTCGAAAGAAACCTTCCGATGAATATAAAGAACCTTTGACTCGATAAAACTGTGATATGAGTGATGATGCAAATCTTGGATCTAAAAAGAAATTTTGGCTTAATATTCCTTGACCAAGTTCTTTTAAAATATTATCAAGAAAACTAATACTGGTAGCTTGAACATCACGAACATCATACATAGCATGAATTGCTGATGCAAAATTAAATGTTGCGTCTGAATCCATAAACTCATAGTACTTATCAAGAAACGTGATAAGTGTAGGGTACTCAGATAGATAATGCTCAGGTAAGGCTTCGCTTACTTTGCTTTCTCTAAAATTAAGAGGCTTTCTATCAAAGTCCGTTAAAGTCTTCATGTTAAGGCCACTAAGGATGTTTCAAAGTCTAGTATGCCACGAGCTGATGTTCTATTTGGATCTAAGTCTAAGATATAATTTCTTAGAGGTTTAACAGTTGATTCATTTGCCGGAACTGTTGTAAGTAAAATATCTGATCCAACTGAAATAGCCGTTGGCGCAAATCCAACTAAGTTTATTCTTCCTACTTGTGGAAAGTATTCTCCGATGTTATCTACTTCAACATTACCGTCAATATCAAGAATTTGTAATTTAGTTGAACTTAATTGGTTTTGTATTGTACACAACTTTCCGTTAAATGTAAAGGTGTTTGTTGTTATTTTTGGAGTTGCAGAATCAGGACTTGCAATTGCAACTGGAAGATAGATGTCATATGTACGAATAGTACTGAGCGCTGGTGTAAACGATTGTCTCACTGTTACAGCTACTTTACTGTTTAACACCGCATTGTCTAATTCATCTATAGTTGTAAGTAAACTCGATCTTCTAAATATTCCACCGAATACTTTTAAATTTGTTGTAAAGAAATTTTGTACAGCAGTAATAACTTGAGATTCAACAATGTTAACTGGTGTTGTTGATAAGTTAGGGTTATAATTAAATGTTACGTCACAACCGATAAAGGCAGTAGTTGGATCTACAAACTTAGTATCAATTGACATTATAGATAAATTATTTGTCAGATCGCTTACAATATTATCTTTTACAATTTGTTGAGCAGCAGCGTCCACACCATCAGCAAATCTTAAAGCAACAAAAGCTTTTCCAAATTCTGGTGGCTCATTGTCTTCACCGCCCCAGGCAGATACGTCAGTTACAGATGAAAAGTTTTGTTTAATTAATCCTACATAATCATTTGCAGTAACAAGTCTTTGTTGAGCCGCATATGCAATAGGTGCGTTTTGACGAATAGATTCTATACTTTCTTTCACAGCTCCGCCTGTAGCAACAACTGCTGTGGCTGCATTAAGAGTAAATGCACTTCCATCCATAGAAATAGTATTTTGTGGTGAGAAAGTTGTAGCAGTATTTGCTAGTTCTCCATTTGAACTAAGATAAGTTACAACAACTTTATTACCCGCTGTCGGAGCAAGACCGGTAGTTTGGCCATCACCAAAATGTAATTCAAAGAAACCATTTGGTGCTTCATGTATATCCCAATATGTTGAACTAGAATTAACATCCGTTGCTAAGTCTATATCAGTGTACTGAGTAAATAGACTTGAGTTGGCACTTTCAAAAACTTTTACATCAAGAGTTGAAGTATCTGCGTTTTGATCAGGAATGATATGTATTTGTCTTTCTGTAGCTTCAGCTATAAAGAATGTTTTAGTAGTAGATACACCTTCAACAACAGGAATGTTTAAAGATCCTGCGGTTGTTTTGAATTTATACACACCATTTCCATCATCTGTAGCAGTGTGTGGAACTAATGTTTGAAATGTATATGAAATGCCATCAACGGTTGCGGTAAACTGTGTGCCAGTTGGCAAAGTGGCAGTACCACTCCTACCGCCATTTGTATTTGTAATTTGTAAATTTAAAAATGCAGTGGCAGATGTTCTAGATCTTGGAGTATAACCAAGTGATTCTGCATGAGAAAGAACAGAGGATCTTAACTGCGCGGTGGTAAGGAAAGATTCATTTAAAGCAAAGTTTGCTATCAATCCATTGAAGTGTGTGTTATATGCCAGAACATCGAGCAAGTTAGAAAGACCAGCTGCTTCGAAATCATAATCCGCAAACTCTGTTTGTTGAGCAAAAAATGTTTTTAATTTATTTTTGATACTATCAAAGTCGAGTTGGGTAGATGTAATGTTTGTTGCCATGTTATCTTAACCTTGTTATTGTCGTTTCGAGTACAACAATTTCTTCTGTATTGATTACTTGAAATTCAAGAGTAATCTGAACATTATTATTATCTAAGAATGCTTGAACTTTTAAACTACGTACGATAGCTCTAGGTTCATAATTTTCAATCGCTTGTCTAATTCTAATATTAATGTCTTCAGCAGTTTCATCGTCAGCAAGTTCAAACAAAAGTCCTTGAACACCTGCACCGAATCTAGGTGCAAATGGTTTTTCATTAAAGTCAGTAAGAATTAAATTTTTAATAGCTTGTTTTACTGCCGCAGCTTCTGTTTTTTTAAATATATCACCGCTTGGACGATTTGTAAACGTCAGATCAATGTCTTTATAAATTTTATTTCTTGTCGTAACGAGTGCCTTTGATGCAAGGTTACCGTCTTCGACTGAAAATGCTCTACTGACCATAAGATTCTCTTATTCTTTCGTATTATTTATAATGATTTAGACGGCTTTAACTTCAATGAAATCACTGTTACTTTGCACAGCATTATTAAATCGTGTTTCTATTTGCCTATCAAAGGTTGTTGAGTATGATTCATTAATTTCTGGAACAGTAATAATAAGTTGTGTGTTAATAGATCCACTAGGAGAATAGTTATCATAATCAAGAATCATTTTATCATATTGAACAAGATCCTTTAAATACACTGCAAGTTCAAATGTTTTTCTGTCATCCACTAAACCACTACTATTATGAATTAACTCATATACTACAGCTCTTCCCTTTGTTGCTAAGTCTTTTATATCATTGCTTACTAAACTTTCTGTTAAAGCAGGTACATAATAACCTTCAACAACATTTAATGTATAATCAGAAAATGCACCAGAAGTTCTGTTGTTGTTTATCCATTTCATAATATAAGCATTTGCCTGTAAATTACGAGCAATCTTAGCTCGATCTTCTTTCTTCGTCGTATTGAAATTACTAATCTCACCACTACCAGACAAGAAAGTAGCTACAGTAATACCTTCGGCTAATTTTGTTCTACTTGTTATATTATCAGTATTTGAAATAATAGTGCTTAAGTTAGGTAAAAATCTTTTTATTGTAGAAATACTTGTTGGCGTAAAATCTGAAAAGGTATTCGATCCTCTGTTTCCAATTTTAGTTTGACCTCTAAACTGCGTGCCAGATTTAGCAGCAATACGACCAACACCAGGTGGAGCAGCGTTTGCAAATTCTGAATTTAATTTTCCGGTAGCAACCGCGTTTGATACAAACTCATCATTTGCTCGATTATTTGCATCTCTAAATTTAGATCTAATTTCATTTGTTGTCATTTCTAAGTCAGACAACCCGCCTGTAAATCTTGCTTTATTAAATGCATTTATTAGTTCTGTTTCATCTATTGAAACATCCACAACACCTTTACTGCCTTGATTCAAGTAATCGGACAGAATAGTTGATGTTGGTGTAACAGTTGTAGGAGTAGATACAGACGTATGAGATCCAGCTGATCCTCCGCCTCCAAGTCCAGCCGTGCCAGCTCTTCCTGCTTGTGTAGCTGTTAATGCATTTCCATTAAGCGAACCAGTAAATGTTGGTGCTGTTACGCCTTCGCCAAACGTAGCGCCTTTGCCGTATATCACTACGCCTTGACCACCTATAGTTCCGGTTGAACCCATAACTAATAATTTATCGGCCGCAATATTTGCATTCGGAGAAGATATGTCTGTTGAAACTTTTCCAGACATGCGAAGAATATCTCCGCTGTGTAATGAAACTACACCTTCACTTACAATTTTTAATTCACCTTTTGTAATATTTGTATTGTTACCAAGAGTTGTAATTGAATTTGACTTAATTATAGTTTCAGATTTATTCTCTAGAACAATAGTGCCCTTGTTCTTTGTAACAGTTTCTCTATGGTTTCCTTTAATAGTTTCTGTAAGGTTACCTTTTAGATTCACATTCATATTTAAAGCTGATACGTTAAAATCACCAGCGACTTTAAAATCAACGTCACCTTTAAAATCATATGAAGCATTACCACTTACAACAATCGTCATATCATCTTTGATTGTCATAATATGGCTTTTACCAACACTAATACCAATTGATCCATCTGGTAAAATATCAATACCAGCACCAGTTTTATGTTTAATTAGGATACGTTCACCGCCCGGTGTATCATTAAATTCTATTACATGACCAGATGGTGTAGCATTAATATCATTTCTTGTAGCTTCGGTAGGCAATACTGGAGACGTAATCTTTAGATCTTGACCGTCTGCACCAAAATAACCTAACTGTTTATTGTCAGCACCTTTCCATCCTTTGTTTAAAGATGATTGATACCAATAGCTCTTTGGCGGAAAACTTCCACTTGGATCGTCAAACGTACCCGGTGAAGTTTCACCTGGCTCATCACCAATTAACTCATCATCTTTTTCTTCAGCCATTATGCAATTCCTTTTTGTCTTACAGCTTCAGCAAGAAGTTCAGATACACTCAATGATTGATCAGGATGCGGTGTAACAAATATATGTGCATCAAATTTATTATTACAGTATTTAACTACATCAAATCCTGGATCTATTTTATTATTTGGATCTGTATCGTT
>Ga0208159_1000219_pt1 | contig 24172 bp, 24 predicted proteins | sample 9_EtaG_FD_184082 | JGI IMG/M metagenome (GOLD analysis project Ga0208159, IMG submission 184082) | Marine viral communities from the Subarctic Pacific Ocean - 9_ETSP_OMZ_AT15188 metaG (SPAdes) (version 2) | ecosystem: Environmental > Aquatic > Marine > Oceanic | place: Pacific Ocean | collected... | reverse complement strand
AAGGAGAGATATCAGAAGATTAAAGATACAGAAGAGTTTAAGTCTCAGAACAGAGAAAGAGCTAGAAATCATTATCATATAAATAAAGATAAGAAAAAGGAGAAGTATGATAATAATAAGGAGTTCATGAATGCACGGAGTTCATATTATTACTATAAGAAGAAAGATAACCTAGAACTTTTTAAAGAAAAATATCCGAATAAAGTAAATATTTTAATGGAAAATAATATCATTATTTAAAAATCGCGATTTTTAAACTTTTACCTTTTATCTATAATTTTAAACTTTTATTATTTTACGTCTTAGTTAAGTCATAAAATAATTATTACCTTTCTTTTTTACATTCTTTTAAATGGTGCGATTTATATTTAAAAAATAAAATATATACTTAATTATAAAGTAATGGGAGAAAATAAAATCACGGAAAAATTATCTAATCTAAACAATATGAAGACATTTACACTCAGCGAGAGATTTAACTATAAGAATGCGATTAAGCTTCTTCATTCTGATTTACTGGACGAAGAGTATAAGGGTTCTCTTAAGAAATATCTAAGTAAATGTAAAGAGGGTAAAGTAGAGGTAGAATATATTCAGAATGATATCGGACGTCTAAATATTAAAGTAAAAGATTTAAAAGAGGGTGAAACATGTATCTCTCAGCCTTTAATGTGGAGGGAATGTAAGTCTGCTCTATGTAAAGACTATTATGTAGATTTAGATATGGTAAACGCTCACCCTACCTTTTTAGAACAGGTTCTAAAAGATAAAGGATTAGAGTGTCCTGCACTATCTTACTATAATTCTAATCGTGATAAGTTCTTTAGAAAAATGGAGAAGAAAGGTCTCAGTCGCGATAAATGTAAAGTCCTTCTTATGAGGATTTTCTATAATGGTTCTATCAAGGCTTTCTGCGACGATAATAAACTTAATGAAGAAGAAATCCCTGAGTTCATTCATGCTCTAGAGAATGAAATTAAAAAGAATACTAATACACTACTAAATACGAATGAACTTCTAAAATACAGAATGAAAGCAGTAGAGAATAAAGGCTCAGATTATCATAACCTAGACGGAACAGCTATGAGTTATTATCTTCAGACTATAGAGTGTAAGTGTCTAATGGTTGTATATGATTACCTTAAGAGTAAGAAGTATACTATCGGAGCATTAATCCACGACGGACTACACCTTAAGAAGATAGACGAAGATTATGATTATGAACCTTTATGCATAGACCTAAATAAAGAACTACTAGATAAAACCGGTATTAATATTCAGTTTAAGATAAAAAACTTTACAGATATCCCTGAATTAGACGATATCCATATTATTACTACAGATAAGGAAGGAGCTGATATTATTTCAGATAAATTAAAGAATGATTACATAGTTAGTCATGAACGTATTTTTATGAGGGTAGATAATGTATGGACTGAGAATGATAAGGTAATTAAGAGAAACCTTATAAAAGAAGTCGGTAATATGACTATCTTAATGGATAAAGGTGGTAATATAAATCCTTATTCTACTATGGCTAGGTCCTGTATGAATATGCTTCAGTTCGTAGAACCTACAGAAGACCCTGATTTTATTGATAAGCTATGGACCAGTAATCTATTTAAATTATGTTTTAAAAATGGATACTATGATTTTAAACAGGGTAAGGTCGTAGATTATGATAATGATACTCATACAACTATTAAAATTAATAGGGATTATCAAGAACCTACAGAGGAGAATATTAAATTAGTATATGATAAGATATTTAATCCTATCTTTAATAATGATAAGGAACTTATGGACTGCTGGTTAAATTACATAGCTAGAGGTCTAGCAGGTCATATTGAGGATAAGAACTGGGGAGTAGGTATCGGAGAGAGAGACTGCGGTAAAGGTGTTCTAGGAGGTATGTTAGAGAACTGCTTCGGAGAATACTGCAGAGCTACTAATTCTGAAAACTTTCTCTTTAAAAATAACGGAGGAGATAGTGCGAAGGCGTTATCATGGTTAGTCCCTTTTGAGTTTAAAAGATTATTATTAACTAATGAAATTACGAGGGACGCTGAGGGTAAGGTAAGAATTAATGGAAATATCTTAAAAAAGTTATCTTCTGGAGGTGATAAGATTGAGGCACGTGTAAATCATAAGGACGAGATTAATTTTAAGATACAGGCTAGAGTATGTATGTTCTGTAATGATTTACCACCTATAGAACCGGCAGACGCTAAGGAGACGTCTTTAATCTTTCGGTATCCTTCTAAGTTCTTAAATGAAGACGACGATAGATTAGGTAAACCATTAATGAGAGCGAAGTATAAACTAGGTAAAGACGATAAGATAGAATATGAATACGAAAAGAAGTCGTGTGTTAAGCTACCCTCTGGGATATGGAAACCGGTAAGCGACTGCACTAATGAAGAATTAGATATAGCCTTAGAAATGGATACGTCTCGCGATTGTCCTATAATGGAGAATATCTGTAATTTCTATAAGAAGGACGACGATATTAAGTTCTGGAGTAAGAAGCCGGAGATTATGAATGCTTTCATTCATATTATCTTTAGTCATTACGGAAAGAAAATGAGTATCCCTGAAACCATGAAAGAGGAAATGAATGATTTTAAAGACGACGAAAAAGAAGAGGATAGGTTCTTAGACTTATTTAATTTTATGGGAGATAAGGAGTGGGACGAAGGTAGAAAAGACTGGGTATCTATTTCTCAGATAAACGTATTACTAAAGAAAGCTAGTATTAATTTATCAGCTCAGAAATATAAAAATTACCTATTATCTAAGGGAGCAGTAAAAGGTAAAAGGTTAAACGAACAGACTAATAAGAGGGAGAACTGCTGGATATGTTTACAGGTAAACGACCATAAGGTTAAGCAGATAGCAGACGGATATGCTATGAATAGCGACGACGAAGACGAATAAATTATTTTTTACTATTTTTATTTTTATTATTAAGTTTTTTCTTAGGTTTACTATCTACGAAAATCTTCTCTTTTATAACTTTCTTTTTATCCCTGTATTGTATAATATCAGCGATATAACTTTCTGGAGCTGGTTTCATGTTAACAGGTTTCTTTTTCTGATAAGGCATTATATTATTACTTAAGATAAATATATAATTCTAGATAAAAATATTAAAACCCTGAAGGTGCAGGGGCAGGAGCAGGAGGTTCGTAATCTACATATCCGTCTGCTTGATAAACTAGATTATCTTCTCCTAAGGTTTCGTGTCTATGCTTAAAAACCTTATCCATTTCGTCCTTTTCTTCTTTCATGCTTTCAGGGTGATTAACTCCATTCTTAAGAAAATAGTCAATAGCTTCTTTTTTAGTCGGCATACTTTATTTATATTTTATAAAATATAAAAAATAATATATCTTAAATTATAAATAAATGTCTTCACTTGTAATCTGTGGGAATGAAGTTAAAGATACTGGAGGAGCTTCTCAGTTTCAGTCTGCATATAGTTTTAATAATCACCTTAAACAACCTTTAAGAATACCGCCTAATAGCGAGGTCGCGGTCCAGAGTTTAAAAATAGTAAAAGAAGGAAGTATCACTCTTACACCAGCTACTAAGTGGTATCAGTATTACGGAGAGAAATTATCAGACACTAAACCTCAGTCAGAAACTACCTCTGCTCCTATCCCTGTTAGTTTCGGTATTACTGATAATAAATCAGTAAGAACTAGCCAACTAGCTACAGAAATAAAAGACGCCGTAAATAAGGGTGTAGCTAATCCAGAGACATTCGGTTTTAATGAAGTATCTCAGATAGAAGATAGTGAGGGGGATTTCGGTGGTTTCAGATATAATTTTAAAAGTAGGAGTAGCGGTTCAGGTGTAGACGTGAAACCTGCTAAATGGGTAAATAGTTATGACGAAGCAGACGGATATTTAGTGTATAACTCAGGAACTCAGACCTTAACCGGTGGGAAACAGAATAGTCCCTATAACGTAGCTATCGGAACAGATAATCCTATCGCTTTAAATCAGGGTGAGTTTATTGTAGACCTCTCTAATGCTAACTCTACTAACTGGGCGGTCGGTTTAACACGTAGCAGAGCTACAGGTAAAAATCCTGATTATTTTAATCCAGCCGACAGCCAGATATTTCAGACTACTAATATATTCTGCGATTTCTTAGTGGGAGCGTTTCAGACCTCAGGAGCAGGTGGAACTCAGAGAAAGATTAGAGTTTTTCAGGCTGTCTATGATACTACTTCAGGCGAGTTTGACGAAGATAAACCTATCTCCATGAGAGAAATAGATTATACTACAGGGTCAGGAGATTTAACTGCTTTATATGACTGGTCTTCTAATTCTGATAGTTATAATAAAGTAAAAATATCTATTGAGAATGAAAATGTAAAGGTAGAACTGCATAACGACGCCTCTGGATATGACGTTCTAATATCTCCAGATAGTCCTGAGAAAGCTAATAAGTTTAAACCTGTAGCTGATACATGTAGGGCATTATATCCTCTAGCTTACGTCCAGAAAAATACTAAGTCTCTAGCGATTGAGAAGTTCTCAGGGAGAGCGGTAGGAATGACTTACGGAGTATCTGACTGGTGGGGATATCTAAGTGCGAATGATTTAGATAATAAATACGGATTAGAGGTAGACACACGTATTTATAATGATATGGGAAAACCAGCCGAAAAGCATACATACGTAGGTCTAGATAAAGGTTTCTTAAATTATCAGTTCGTCATGATAGTAGATACTGATCCTGAGGACAGATATAAGGATACTGAGGACGCAAGAGCTTCTACTATATTAGGTTTCTCAGGTAAATCAGTATTAGATACGTATGACGCGACTAATAGTTTCGGAGGTGGATATTTTGATAGCACGTCTACGCCTACTCTTAAATCAAGTAGTTCTATTTTCGTAAGACTTAATAATTTTAATATTACTACATATAACGCGAACGTAAGTGCATTCAGTAATATTATTTACTCAGCTCCTCGCTTCTCTACAGGGACAGAGAAGAACGTAGGCTCTCTATTTTTTGAGTGTCCTGAGAGAACATACGTAGCACTTAATAACACGTCTGAGGTAGTAGTTAATAATTTTAATATAGATTTAGTAAATGAGAATGAAACTCTGGCTAAGGATTTAAGTGGTAAAAGTGTCTGTATTTTACACTTCAGAAAAGCTCCTAAAGTTTAAATCTTAAAAAATAATATCTTTCATATAATATAATGTCTTTACCTAATATTTCTATTTTAGTCCCTACTTATAATAGAAGTAAGTTTTTACCTTTATTAATTCATAATCTTAAGACGCAGACATATCCTCATAATAAATTAGAGGTATGCATAGACGACGACGGAACAGAACCTATTACAGATAATATCGCAGGATTACAATTAGATATTTATCCTATAAAATTAGTTTATCATAGAGAAAAAAAAAGAAGAACAATAGGAGAAAAAAGAAATAATTTAGTTAAGAAACTATCTAATAATAAGTTCGTCTGCTTCATGGACGACGACGATATTTATAGTCCTATATATGTAGAATATAGTTATAAATGTTTAAAAGATAATAAGGTGGGATTAGTCGGTTCTTCTAGTATGTTATTTATTTACCCTGAAAAAGATTACGTGTTAACAGGTATAAAATGTCCTAAGAAGTTTCAGATACACGAGGCTACTATGTTATTTACTAAAAAATACTTTAATAGCATGGGAGGATTTGAGAGGTCTTCTCAGGGAGAAGGTTATAGTTTTATATTAAACCAAGATAAGAACGTATTTAATACAGATATAAATAACGTAATGGTATGCGTGGCTCACGGCGGAAATACAATAGATAAAGAACAATTTAATAAAGAAGAGTTAAAGCTAGGAAGTTATGAAGGACCTGAGATACATATATTAAATAAGATTTTATGTATAAAATAAAATATATCTATTATTATTAAACTAATGGAATATACTGACCTTAAAATAATAGATTGTAATCGTCAGCACTCTATACAGGTGAAGTCTGGTAATAGTGAGAATAGTGCATTATACACTAATGAGGTAGGGGCGATAGAGTTAGACGTAGGAGATAAAGTATCAGTTCAGGGAGCTTATATATCTGAAGTAGGAGCAGGAGCGGATACTATAGAATTAAAAGGAGTAAGTCTAGGTAAGAAGAGAACTATAAATTATATTAAAGAAGAGAATGATTATCCTACGTCTATTAGAGATTATGATATGAACCCAGAGCAGACTGAAGCGGTAATCATGCCTCCATTAATTACAGGTTTTCAGAGATTAGTAAGTAAAGAAGATACTTTTACTTATGACGTAAAAGATAATGAGACATATATTACTAATCAGTATTATTTAAATCTATCAGGAGATAGTGGATACGTCCTTTTACCTAGACGCTTCGCTTATCCTGAAACTCTACCTGATAATGATAATACTCTATTTAATAATCAGGACGATTTTTCTAGTGGTAGAACTCATAAACAGATAGAGGGTCAGTTCGCTTCATGTGATTATAATTTTGTTTATGGTGGTAATAAAGACGAGGCGTGGGATAAAGCTACAGGTATTTATAAAATAAGTAATGATAACTCTAGGTTAACTTTAATGAGAAGGATAGAGACTGCTGGTATGGATTTAAGACCTTATTTAAATGTGGGGACTGGAACAGGAGGAGCAGGGAACGTCCCTAGTAATGACGAACCCTGTAGGAAGACTTATGCTATATATCAGGATTATTTTAAAGTTTCAGTAGATAAAGGTTTTACTTCACCTGATAATCTGGCTCAGGAGATAACTAAACAATTTAAGAAAGCAGGTGAGCCTCAGGTATTTCAGTATGTAGACCATGACGATAATATCAGAGATATAAGTGTAATCTATTCTACTAATACATATAAACCTTTTCTATGTGGTTCTGTAGATACTTTTAGAAAGGATAACCTAGAGGAATATTTAAAACCTATAGGAGCTACTAAAGATAAGCTTAAATCTCAGAATTATTATAGTAATTATTATAATATTTACTGCAAGAGACCAGAGCTTAGAATAGCAGGGCAGGAATTAAATACTTATACCGGTCTTATGTCTACCTTCGGAGTAATATCATACCAGACCCCTATGTCTGCGATACCGACTAATTTAACATTTACAGACGAGAACCTACTGAAACTAAAAAAGTTCATAGAAGTTCAGGCTTTATATCCAGAACTTTTTGATAATGATAACTTTAATCAGATAGTCCCTACTGATTTAAATACAGGGGAGGAGTATAATGTAGATAATGTAAGGTTTCTACACATGAATACAGAGGAAAGGGCAGGGTTAGACAAGTATTTAGGAGGAGATAATATGGACCAGACTACAAGCTCTACAACTAGTAAGCAGTCTATACCTCTCTTCTTTTATTATGATAAAAAAAATAAGGATAAGAGAACAGACGGAAGTAGTGTAGACGATTTATGTTATGGTTTCGCGAGTAAGAATGAGTTTAACACTATATCATTTCACCCTGAGAAATTAAGTTTAGGTATAAATAGAAGATTATTCGGACCAGACGAGAATATAAATATAGCTTCAGGAACTATAATGGGATATGACTGGTCTTTTAATGCATACGGATCGGTATGTGCTGTAGGTTTAAACGGACGTTCAGAGAAAGATTATGGGTTAATTAATAACTGGGGAGTAAAGACTGAAGGATTACAAGAAGCAGACGCAGTAAATAAAACTTCAGGACTATTAAGGTATAATTATGTAGGAGCTATCAATCCTATATTTAAATATGAAAACGACCATTTTAATATAGAAGCTTTACATACTCCAGAATTAGCAGGACAGGTTTCAGCTCAGGCAGGAGATAATGGACCAGCAGAAACTATCCCTGATAATACAGCTCAGGGTGGAGTGTCTGTATATAAAATAAATAAGAGAATAAATGAATATGTATACACTCCAGACATGAAACCTTATGATACTGAGAAGTCAGGTAAATATACATTAGTAGGTGGTGGTGGAATTAAACAGAGGACACTATCTATCAAGAATAGAAATATTAAATCGTGGGCTATCTTTGATAGTATATGCGGAGTATTCTTTACAGACTTAGGATATGATAAAGAAGACTTTCAGAGAGGATTATTCGGTATCTTAGGATTTAGACACCAGCAGGTATCAGGTTCTATTACTGCTGATAATAATAGAAACACTAGAATATCTCAGGACGATAATAATGGATTACTTACTACTAATAGTCTGGTCGCTCCTTCAGATACTAGAGATTATATAGTTAATCAATTCGGAGCAGTATTCTTCACCACTCAGATACCGACTTCTTCTGTAATAGTTCTACAAGAGGGTAGCCACCCTAAAGCAGAATGCGACCCTGCTATCTCTCAGAGTTCAGGTAGTTTTAAAGTAGTAGCTACAGACTTACCTAGAAAAATGTTAAATCCTTATTATACAATTAGAAGCGATATCATAGATAGTAATCATTACGTAGGAGGTGAAGATAGTAAATCAGTATTACCGGTAGTAGCTATCTGTGATAAACAATACTCAGGAGGAGATTTCGTATTCGGTGCTGAGAATGAGTTTACATTTACAATTACTAAGAAGAAAGTTATTACTACAATCACTACAGCGATTACAGACCCTAATCAATCTTTCGCGAGAGTAGACGACGAGAGTGCAGTAATCTATAAGATTATGAAGAACAGAAGAGCGGAGGAGGATTTAGTTTCTAAATATTTAAAATCATTAGAAAGTAAAAAATAAGTTTAATTTCTCTAAAAATAAAATATATTAAGTATATATAAATGAGTATTGTTCTAAACATGGAGTTAGAGGAGATTATAAGTCATTACGCACGTAGAGGAGATACTGAGACGTTAGCTATCTTAAGAGCGATACAGGAGGAGATAGAGAAATCAATAGATCCTGATTATAATCCTCTGAGTGATAGTGAAGAGTATTCAGAATATTCTGATAGTGAAGACGAAGGTAATAACGATTTAGTAGAGGAGTTAATAGAAGTTAATCCTTCTCTTAATGGTTTCTGCTCTCTATCATGATAAATAACCTATTTAATCTTATATTTTACCTATTATATCATTAAAATACCTCTTAAATCTAATATTATGTCTAAAATAGCACTTAAAAAGACATAAATTACGTAATTTATTATTATTTTAAGTCATTTTTAGTCATTATTTAAGTTTAAAGACTATAAAATAGTCATTATTTAAGTTTAAAGACTATATATTTAATATATTTAAGTATAATAATGATATATAATGGTTCAGAAGGTTCTATCTGTTTTTATTTTAAAGGTTTACTTATCAGTAGCTATCCATTAACTAAAAAGAAAACCTTAGAAGGTTATCTTAATCAGGGAGAAGAATTAATTTATAAAAGTAAAGGTATACCTATTAAGGTTCAGATTAAAACATATCTCCACTTTTGTAATGAGATATATTCACGTAAGAAAAATAACTTAGCTATAAGAAGGTCAGACCATATTTATTTTTTAAACTGCCTGACTGCATTATTAAGATTAAGGATAATTGATAATGACGAATTAAATGGTTTCATGTGTTTTAATAAAAAGTATTAATTAATTATATTTGTTTTCTAATTGTTTCTGTTTGCTTACATAACTTTTAATAGTATCGTATATATTATCTACTATTAGATTTAATCTCTGTATATCTTTTACATTCTTCTCATACCAGTCTCTAATAGGTTGAGGGATATAAAGTTTATTTTCTTCTTTTTTACCTTGCCCTAAGTATTTAGTTTCTATTTTATATAACCAGCCCTTAGCTTTACTTTCCTGTAGCTCCCTGATAAATGGTAATGAACCACTAGAACCACTATATCCATAAGGAGAACTCTTCCTATCACTTAGTTTCCTATATTCTTCTAGATATACTTCTAATTTATCGTCAGTCTCTTTCTTATTTTTCTTTAGTGAAGGATATTCTTCTTTAATGAATTGTAATCTAGTCATATCATACTCTTTAATCTTCTCCGGTGTTAACTCTATCTTTACCTTAGGCTTCAGTTCTATTTTTAATACAGACCCTCCACGTTCTCCTGAGAGTTCTGATAATACTTCACCTATACTTATCTCTTCATATTTTTTAGTTTCTTCATTATATACCTTAGTAGAAGCATTAAACTTTAATGTAGGGACTAATACTAAAACTCCGTTGCTATTGTAATAATGTCTGAATGATTGCAGTCCTCTCTTAGATACTAAGAAGTTTAATTTTTCTAATTGTTGTTTAGAAAACTTATAGCCTTTAGTATCTACCCATTTCAGAAACTCCTCTTTATTATAATTCTTACCTTTCATGATAATAGTAAAATCCTTAACTTCTAACTTCTTATTAACCTCTTTCTTTTTAGTTCCTATATCACCCTTAAGGTAATCTTCTATAATCTCTCTTACTTTCTTCGTATCTATTTTCTTTATCTCTTTTCCGTATATATTATCAGTAAATAACTGAGGTAATAAAATATATTTATCTTTATCTTTTGTAAACTTCCATGTAGCCTTATCATAAGTCTTAGGTTCTTTCTTTTCTACACCTGTAATCTTTTCTATATATAATGAAGGTAATCCTGAATATTGATATTTGTCTTTCTTTAATTTTTCATATTGTTCCTTAGTTATTTCTCTAGCAGGTAGTTTATCAGAAGTAAAGAACTTAAATAAATCCTTTCTTTCTTTCAGATTATAAGCTGAAGGATTTCCTACGTGGTGTTTACCTGTATTATCTTTTGCATATCCTTCGTCATAACGCATTAACTTACTTACCTTATCCCAGAGTTCTTCTGCTTCTGGACCTGTTAGTTTATTAATAGGGTCTCCTCCCTTACCTTTCTTAACAGCAGGTTTCTTAACTACTGGTTTCTTTTCAGACTTTAAGATTTCTTTTTTATCACTTTTTTTTTTCTCTAATTCTTTCTTCTTTACAGGCTTACCCCTCCGAGTTGTTTTATCTACTGGAGGTTTAGACTTTAGTAAGGCACGACGCGTCTCCTTCTGCTTCTGAAGTTGTAATTTCTTCTGTTGTTTAATAAATGCTGTTTCTCCCATATTCTCTTTAATAGTATTACTTATATTTTCTTTTTTAAGTATTTTACGCGGACGTGTAGATTTTAATTTCTGAGCTTCTTTTTGTTTTTTCTTAAACTCCTGAACTGCTTCCTTTTTAGCTATCTTAATATCTTTCTTCTTCTCTTCTTCCTTCTCCTTCTTCTTCTCTGCACGTTGCTTCTTAACTGCTTCAGATACCGGTTTAGGTTTAGTTAGTTCTTCAGCCTTCTTTAAGGTAATCTGTTTACCTCTTTTAACCTGAGGTTTAATAGCTTTATTCTCATGATCTATTTTATAATTCTTACCTTCTATTAACTTAATTAATCCCTGTCTATCTGTCCCTTTCGGTATAGTTATCTTACTTAAGATATTATGAGCTTTTATTAGTTTACGTAATTCAGGAGCAGTAAGTTCTCCTGCTGGTGTTGTCTTCTTCGGAGGCATTAGTTTATATTATATTAAAATAAAATATTATCTATTATATAATGATTAATAAAAGTTTCAGTAAGGGAGACATGATTGATATTATTAGAGAGTTTAACCTAGATATCCCTAATAATAATAATATGGATAAAATACAGCTTAGCGTTAAGTTATGGGCTTATATAAATAATATGAAAGAATTAGAGACTGAAAGTGAGATTTATAATCTTAAGACTAAAGAAGAATTACTTAATTATTTATCTAATCAGAACCCAGATAAACTCTTATCCGTAAAAGAAAAAACTAAACTAATGAACTTCTGTAAAGAGGTAATAGTATACTGCACGAATGGATATAATATAGAATACTCTTCATTTAATACAATAGAAGAAATACATATCCCTACTAGAGATATAGCCATTCACGGAGATATACCTTCAGTAAGGAGAGCCATTAGATTATTAAATAATGACCCTAAGTTATCGGAGAAAATAGAACCTATTATCTCTAATAAAATGAAAAAAAAAATACAATTAAAAAAGAAGACTAAAGTAAAAAGATATTATGGTTTAATAAGTAAGTCAGGGACTTTCATGATAGACTTTAATTAAGCGTCTCTGTCTTTTCTGATACCTAGATAATCGTCTACGTCCTCAGGTAAGAATGTATGACTATTAATAGTAGCTGTAATCTTTTCTAAATATTTAATATTTACGTATACCTGTTTTACGTATTTCTGTCTATCTTTATGAAAATAATCTCTAACACTATACTCATTCTCCCTATAGTTCCATACATATAATCCATTAGTAAATAAAAAATATACTTTCCATTTACGAGGTTCTTTCTTTTTAATTAAATATTCTAATTTATTATATCCGAAAAAAGTCTCTTCATAATCAGTAAACTTACAATATCTACCTTTACATTCAGCTACTATTTCATTATTTCTAAAATCAACTTCTTTTTTATTATTTCTATATAACTTAAACATGTCGTCAGGATACACGTTCTTATTAAGAAAGTAAACCACTAGTTTCTCATTCTTTTTCCCATTTTCTAAATCAGTAATTAAGTCCCACATATTTATAGTATCTTATAGATTTTAATTCTTTAAATAAAAACGCGATTTATTCTTCTTTTTCTTGTTCTTTTTTAATATATACACTCTGAGCCACTTCTGTAGAATGACCCATTACCTTAGCGTCTTTCTCCATTTCTTCCTTTACTTTACCATACTTAGAACTTAAATATATCTTTCTTAACATGGTGGTAGATATTGACTTCCCCATTCTTTTCTTAGTTTCTTTTAAAAGTAATTGACTTAATGCATTCCTAGATAATGGCTTACCTGTAGAAGACTTAAATAATACTCCCATACCATTAATACGAATATATAATCTTAATAGTTTCTCTAAATCTTTAGGGATATCTATATCTAACTCTTTATATTTCGCGGACGTTTTATAATTATTCAGGACCATAAACATTTTATTTTTATTAACTACTAAATAGTTCTTTTCTTTTTTATCTTCTTCAGATAGTTTATTATACGCTCTCTTATTAATTGCTTCCATACCTGCGAGGTCATTCCTCATAGGTAATCTAGTATAAATATTAAATAATATATATGACTGAAGTAATGATTTATCTTTAGGAGTTAAGTCCTCTTTCTTTTTAATCTTTCTATTTTTTATTTCAGTAGCCATATCGTTAATCATGTTATTAACCTCTGAAATATCTACGAAGTTATTCTTTTGTTTATCACTAATAACTCCTGTAGCCTGTTCGTCTTCATACTTCTTATTTAATGTATCTCTTATCTCTACATACTCCTCTATAAGAGGGTCTTCCTTCTTATCTCTTACCGCCATTAAATAAACTATAACTGCATTATAATAATTCCGCTGAGTTGTAAAATGTAATTCAGAGACTTTATCTTTAACATTATCAGGCTTCTCTAAGAACTTAAAATTATCTGTATCCATTAGTTTCTGAAGTTTTAACAGGTTAGAACTATACATTTTAATAGTGCTTTCTTTAGCATTCGGACGAGATTTCTTTAGTGTTTCCATTAGATTATCTTTATCGCTCATTATATATTTTAGTATATAATAAGATTAAAATTATAAATAAATAAAAATTATGAAAGTCCTGAAAGTCCAGAAAATAAAAATTAAAAAAGGTAAATCTTAATATGAATAATTATAGCTCTTCATATTCTATTTTAGAGGTTGCTTTTATTTTAATATTTTTTAGGACTTTTAGGACTTTATAAAAAACTGAGGACTTTAGAATATAATATTAATTAAGAAAAGAGAACGTCTACTTTTCCGTCTTGGATAGTCATAACCTTCTGAACCATAATCCAGCACCTAGAGACGTATGGTTTATCTGCGTCGGTCATAGTATCCAGTTTAGAATGAAGTTCTAGACCTCTGCTATCTACACGCTGTCCGTCATTAAAGCGGTATGCAGTATAGAACTGCTGACCTAATAGCTGGTCCTGATTAGCTCCACCTACAGCATGTCCCTCAAACTTATCGTCTGCGATAGAATATCCCTGACGTGCATACATAGACCTAGCGATATGAGGGACACTACCAGTCGCGTCCTGAACTCCGTGATAATGGAGAGCAGAGTTAGACCTATCAATAGGATAAAGAAACCGATCATTTTTCTTAAAGTTAGAGGTCAGTTTTCCGTATGTCCCCTTAGCAGAACTATCAGGGGCGATAGACCGATAATCACCGAGAGCTGATTTAATAGGACCTGAGGCAGTAATCTTTTCTGAAGTAATACTTACGACGGCACGACTAACTACACGACCAGCACCACCTACATTCCTAATCTGGTTCTCCCAGTCTGAAGCTGTAGCGAGAGTAGTTTTAGTAAGTCTCGGTTCTAAGAAAGTATAGCCGTAGTTATTACCTCTATCTTTCATATATGCGTCCATTTCGTCCACGTCTAGAAAGGTGTAATCAGCGATAAGACGTGTCTCTGCTGTATTGATAGTAAATGGTTTAGTAAGGTCTCCACCTGAGGCGATAGATACTCGCTTCTGAGGAGTAGAGAAGGTAATCTCTAACTGCACGTCTTCCATAATTTTAAAAAGCGGTAGTTCTTGACCTCTGAGGCACGGCACTAGGTCGTCTAACCTTAGAGAGAATACTGGCTCACTATCTAACTTCATGAAGTCATAGAGAGACTGATTAGTATTAGTAGACGTAGCATTAACTATTTTCTCTTTACCGGTATCTAGAGTAATATGGCTACTCTCGTTAGCCTTTCCGTCGTCATAAGATAAACCCATAGATAAAGCACGTCCAGATAAGAACTGCTCTCTTTCTTTAATAGCAGACTGGTCCATAAAGACACTCTCGTAGGCGTGGAGGTGTCCCCAGTCCTGAACTTCACAGATAGTCTTACCTCCAGACTTAAAAGAAACTCTTTCTATTAATGAACCGATACCTACAGAGATAGGTAAGAAACTCTCAGTATCAGGTTTATCTAGACAGAAGGTAATACGAGAACCTGCGTTTAGAATACCTTTATTACTGAACTGAAAACGGCAGAAACTTTCACTCTGAACTACAGGCTCTAGAATATCAGTATCAATACGAGAAGTAGGGTCGGTCATGACTGGACCAGCACGGAGAAAATCAGGCTTAGTAAATTGAGACATTTTATATTTATAACTTAATAAATATAAAAAATTAATAAAAAAAAGTTAAAAAATTAAGTATAGATTTAATCGTAATAGTTTCCGAAATCCTCCACTATTTCAGTATCATTTATCCTCTCCTGTCTAGCCTCTCTTAATTCTTGTAAAACCTGATAAGGACTAAATAGCTTAGCGTCTTCTACTAGTTCTAGGTGATTAAACTTAGGACCTTCTTCAGTAAACCAGAAATGTATTTCATTAGTAAATCTTATATAATCGTCTTCACTATCTTCTTTCCATTCTTCTATCTGTTTATCTAAATCTTTTTTCATTTCTTCGGTTCTAATACTTAGAATGAGAGACATTAAATCCTGAGGTAAGTAGTTCATATTATTCATTTTAAAATTATATACATTCATTCTTTTAAATGATTTTATAATTAATTATAGATATTAATTAATTATCTCTTTAATTTTCGCGATTTTTAATTTACGAAATAACCTGAACCTGTCCCTGATTGTAAACTAAAGTATTCTTATGGTGGACGAAGACGAATGCACTATTAGGATTATTATCGTCTAATGCTAGGTCTAACTGGAGACCCCACGCCTCACGTGAGAAGTCAGCTCCGTCTGAACCTAGAACGTCATAGGCTACACCTACTCCGTAAAGGATACCTCCCTGATTAATAGTAGTATCGTCCGTAAGGTAAGACTTATTACATGTAGAAGGAGATAAGAGAGTATGAGTAATCTTCTTAAATGGTAGAACTGAGTTCATAAAGTTTCTGATAATCTGAGGGTCTACCTGCTGAGTATTTCCTTTCCTGAAAATAGTATCTACATTATAGTCTAATGGATAACGAGAGCCTCCCTTAGTCATTACTAACTGAGAAACGTCTGCGATAGCACCTGAAGACGTAAGAGGATTAATAGTCTGGAGAGAGTTTCGGTCCAGATTGTTAAGATAATCTGAGGGGACAAAATTAACCATAGTAGACGATACTCTGTTAAGACCGAGAGAGAAGTTAAGATTAGCATTCGCCGAGTTGATAGTAGTGTAGTATCCAGTAATAGAATTATATTCTAGAGGTTGAGGTTTAGCTTCCACCTGTTCGCTGACTTCACATACTAACTTAAGGTCTGTAAGTTCATAGAAAGCACCCTCTAAATCGTCTCCAGAGGCGTCTCCGTCCTTAGCATATAGCACCATGCTATCAGGTGCGAGGTGTAGAGAAATCTGGAGACCTCCGATACCTGTCTGGCTACTAAGATTTACACCAGAAGTCCCCATAAGCATTCCTGTAGGGATATGGATACAGAACTCATTAGAGTTAGCTCCGTCTCCTTCTTGCATAACGGCGAGCTGTTGTCCGTCTGTAGAAGGTAATGTAAGACCCATATTACTATACTGATTAAGGAGTGTTTTCTCGTCATTAATAACTCCCATATATGAACTATAGAACCTATTCGCTGACCTCAGGTGTTCTATCGTAGTATGGCTACGTCCAGAACTTAAAACTACTTGGTCTAGGATAGACCATAAACCGATACGACTATCCATAGATAAATTACTCCCTGTAGTAGTTGTCCTATTTTCGTCCTCGTAAGCATGAAAGCGACCACATACTCGGATAGAGCGAGGGAGGAGTGTAGCCTCCTGTTCTGCGATTAAAAAGTCTACTACTGGTCGGCCCTCCTTATATGAATGGCTTGCATTAGTGTTCTGCGGTAAAATCTCTATGAAGCGATTACTCATTATTTTATACTATTTAATATATAAAATATTTACAAAACTTAAAATTAAAAAAACATTTATCTTAAACAATTACCGAAACATTATCTCCCTTAATAACTACACGTCTTAAATGAAAGACGAAATTATTCCAGAGCTTATTTTTAGTAGGTGGTGTCCCTTGATAATTGACCTGAAGGTTAAAGTCTTTATTTCTGGTATCATAAACTCCCTCTACTCCCATAGCCGATAAACTTAATGCTCTACCGATTACGAAGTTTCTATTAAAATCAGATAAAGACTTAACATTTATACCGCTCTGGACCAGAGCCTTCTGAACTTCTATAATCGGCTGAGCTGAGATACTGGTTTTAGAAGAAGTCTTTTCGCAGTTAACAGGGCGAGAAGGTTGTAGGCGTCCGTCATATACAAACTGATAATCAGTAATACTATCCGAGATACCTCTGAACTGATCTCCTGCTAGAAGTTGTCCGTCTTCGTCTGCTGTAGCTCCTACGTCATAAGTTCCCTTAGCTCCGATACGTTCTTTACTATCGTAAGGTGAGCTGTCTGTAGGTTGCGAGAGAATAGCCTTCGCTCTTGATTGATTGAGAGGGAGGCGGATATTAGCGACAATATCACCTGCAGACTGAGAATATCTGTAATTAGATACTGAAAGAATATCAGTAATAATAGAACCACTTTCCTTCATTCTACTTAACATATCATTAACATAGTTAGAACCCATATCTACCTCCTGAACCACTAACTCCACATTAGAGAAAGTATATTTAGCGTCATATTTACCTGAAGGAGAAGCGAGGACACTATCAGAATACATAAACCACGACCCCTTTACTATATCATGTCCTCCTGTATTCTTGACCTCAGCTGTAAGTGTAATCTTAATAAGAGGGACGTCTACACCTGAACCATTATCTACCTCTACTCTCTCTACAGCCCCTATCTTAGCGGTTGCACTAAAACCTGCGTTCTGAGTTCCGTCTGGTTTAACGAAGTTAATACGCTCACCCACTACGAAACCGCATGACTTAGGAGTATAGTTAGAATTAATTTCAGGGTGGATATAAAACACCTGAGCGGAGGCGTTATTACCCCAGTCGTTAGGTCCAGTAATAGAACCATTTAGAGAATGAAATACTGGATTGAGACGCTGACGCTTATGGCGTGAGACATTATCTAACTGAGTTAAACAGGCTGAAGGCTCTTCTAAGGTTATGACTACCTCTAATCCTGTATACATATTAGCCCAGATTTTCTTGGACCGAAAAATACCTGTTTCTAAGGGCAGACATAACTTACATGATAAGAAACTATCATTATCAAAATCGTCAGTTTTATCTCCACCGGTGAAGGTTTCCTTAGAGTAAGGATTAGTGAAAGTATCCGCACATTCAGAGCGAGTAGTTCCTAGAGTGCCTCTGGTCTCAGGTATCCAGATAGTAGCACCTTCAGTCATAGCACGTTTACGCTTATCACTATCATTCGTATCATAATCTCTCATGATAGAGACCATAGAATTATATCCCTGTATTTCTTCTAACAATACAGAACCGAACTCTGCCGAAGAATAGACACGGATATCTCTAATAAGAGACTGACCTCCGAGGCGAGGGTCTAACTGCAGACGTGTAGCCTCGTGAGTGGCGAGGTCTGGTAATTGGATTTTAAAATCACCCTGAAGATAACACTCGTCCGGTTTAATAAACTTAGTTGTAGGAGGGACTTTAATTCTGACTTCTTGACCTCCTGTAAAATTGAGACCATTAACAACAGGCACAGACTTAGACGTCTGTTCTATAGGGATAGAGTTCTCCGCTTTCCAGAATGATACCGACATATTTTTATAATATACTTTATATAAAAATATTCTTAAAAAAAAAATTATGAAAGTTTTAAATTATTGCTGAGCTTGTCTTCCTACCGCTAAAGCTCCTGCTCCTGCTAGACTAGGTCCTGCCTGTTGTTGAGCTTTAGGGTCAGGTGCGTCCTTCTCTGCTTTAGCTTGTTGTTCGTCTAAATCGTCTTTAGTATCTTGAGCTGATTGATATCCTGAAATAGTATCTTCTACACCTGAACCTACCTGAGCTACGTCTCCTAAACCTTTTAATCCTAATCCCACCATAGCACCCAGAGGTCCACCGAACGCCATTAATCCAGTTCCTATCATGTCTAAACCTGCTCCACCTATATCTACGATATTAGAAACTTTATCTGCTGTAGACATTTTATCCCAGTTATTAATATCCTCTGATATATCCAGACCTATAGAACCTACGTCTCCTATTACTCCTAATCCTGTAGCGAGTTTACCTGCTGATTTACCTAATGTCTGAGCTGTCTCTCTACCCACTACTTCTCCCTTCTTAACTAATGTCCTCGCACCACCTTCACCTACTTTTACTATATCCTCAGTAGCTTTAATAGGTTGACCTATCTTCTGAATATCTTTAGCAGTCTTAACTCCTTGAGCTACAGCGTTAGCGTGTTGTCCTGCTTCTTTTATTGCACTAGTATTCGCGTCCCCTCCTGCTTGTTCCTTAAGACTTTCTGTTTCTTCTTTCTGAGTTAAAGCGTCTTTAGTTAACTGCTGATTATAGATATTCACCTGACTATTATAATCTTTAACGGCGTGAGTAAACTCTGCGTCTGTTCTTCTATCAGCACTACCGAACTCCATTATTTTATAATATTAAATATATTAAAATTATAGTATTCTTTTTTTTAATTTATTCTTCAGTTTCTTCTTCTGTTTCTATTTCTTCAGAAGGACCTTCAGGATAAATCTTATCATTAAAGTTAATCCATATCTCAGCAGGATTTTCAGTTAACTTAAGGGTCATGAAATCATATCTTTTTTTAGTAGCTTTCTTATACATTTCTCTAAAGTTTTTATCACCTCCGAACATACCAGACCACTCCTCCGACAGCTTCTCCACTTCAGCCTCATTAGTGAGGCGTCCCACCAGCACCCAGTTAGCATTAGCTCTTATAGTAGGACTTACTTTTTTTAGTAGCTGACTAGATACAATAAATAAATCTATATTGTAATGACGATAACGAGACGCGAGATTATTTAATGCTGTAGTCTTTTCACCTAAACAATCGTCGCAGACTAAACACATAGAAGGCATATCTGCTTTTTCATATTGAGACTGACTTTTTACTATATCCTTAATTAATTCGTCTGAATAATAATCATAAGTATTAAAAGCCTGTTTCATGAAACGAGACGTCTGGTCGTTGTTAATTGTTGTAGATATAATAGTAGTCTCGTCAAAGAAATCCTGTCCGTAGAAATCTTTATTTAATAACATGTTAGAGATAATAGTGGACTTACCGGTTTTAGTCGGCATAATCATAAGAACTAAACTAGGAGGCTGAGGTAGGTTAGGGTGTAGAGCCTTCTTCTTAGTATTAGGAGGGTCTACAATCTTTAAAATCTTAAGTTTCTTACTCATATTTATATTATATAAAAGATATTTATTTTATTATTTTAATTTAACCATATTATATCTTTCTCTAAATCCATTTTATAACAATAATAAAAGCAGTCAAAGTTGCATTTATTCTCTGTATGGTTTCCGTTCTTAATGAATTGTATTCTTTTACGTGGTATTATTATCTGTAAAGGGTTCTCTGTATCTTTAAAGTTTTCTCTTATATAGCTGGTATTTATTTTAGAAGAAGGTAATATTAAAATGAAAGGTTTATCTATTTCTTTAAGTCTAATAAATATATCTTTACTTTTACTAAATGGAGGATTACTTACTATAATATCTCCTTTATTATTCTGAAAGAAATCAATCTCTTCATGAATAACATTAAAACCTAATTGTTCTAAATGTTTTCCTGATTTTCCGTCCCCATAAAACGCCTCCCATATTACTTTATCTTTCGGTATATAATCCTTTATATTATCCCACGCTGATAGAGGGGTCATATAGTCGTCATGCTTTAAAAAGGTTTTAGTATGAAATCCAGCCATTTATATATACATAGATATAAAATATCAAGATTTAACTTTATTATATTTATTCCAGATATCTATATCTACTTTCCTCGCTGGACCATTCATTACTACAGAGGCTAGTCTAGAGTAAGCCCAGCTACTAGGTGTCTGATTAGGTCTACTACCACTAGAGAAATACGCACCTCTACCTTTATCTAATATCTTATCCGCTCCTGTTTTAGTTATTATATTTTTATGCAGAAATGCTCTATCTGTTATCTTCTTATTATATTTCTTTTCATACTTAATAACCCACGAGCTTCTTTTAGTAGGTGCTTTAGTCTTAGGTCTCATTTTACCCTGAAAAATACTTTTAATCTGTTGCTCTCTCTCTTTACCTTTTAACCCTTTAAGATAAGTAGCAGGGACGTCTCTAGTCTCACCTTTATAAGTTATCTTAACCATTTATTAATTATAAAGAAAATATTTAATGCCCTCCATTTTCTAAACTTTCGCAGTATGTCTCCCATACTCTCACGCATTCATTAAGGCTCTCGCACCAGTTAAAACCGCAGGATATACAGCACCCATTATTATCATAAGGAGACTTAACCATGTAAAGAAGTAATAGCTGGATACTCATTAAATCATAAATCCATAATTTCATTTTATATAAAACATAGAAAATAATCCTCGCGTCCTCTAAAATAAAGAAGTCCTTAAAAATGAGGACGTGTCCCTGAAAATATCACGAATAAAAGTAAAACTTTATAATGCGATTATCTGATTTATATTATTCTTATTTTATATTTTTACTTTTTATATTTTTGAGGACTTTGAGGACTTTGAGGACTTTCTATATAATAGTAGATTAGTGTATTGTATTTCTATTACGTAAAGAGACATAAAATACTGCGTCCTCTAAAATTACTCTATTTATTATTTTGAGGACTTGTGTCCTAAAAAAAGAGGACTTCAGAAACAATCATTAAAATATCCAGCTTCTCCATATTGTTTTGGTTGTTGTGGTTGTAATGCATTATTAACTAAGTTCATGTTCTTAAGGTTATCTGTCTTCTGTGATTGTTGTTTTCTCTTTTCTTCTTTCCTTGCTTTTCTCTTAGTATCATATCCTTCTATAGCTCTCTTCTGTAATTCTATTAACATATCAGCAGGTAAGTCTTCTAATGAGGTTATAGTCTTTCTAGGTGCTGGTGCTGGTTCTGGTGCTTGTTTAGGTGTTTCGTCTACTTCTTCACGTAGTTTCTGTAATTCTTTCTTTTTCTTTTTAGTTTGTAATTCTTTTAATTCTTTCTTCTCCTGTGCTTTAGCTCTTCTGACTGCTAGTGCTTTCTCTCTACCTTTCTTAAGTCTTTCTAATTGTTCCTCAGTCATTACTCTCTTTTTCTTTTCTTTCTTCTGTGGTGGTGCTTTCTTAGGTTTCTTCTCTACGAAGATATCCTCTTCAGGTATGATACTCCTCTCCTGCACTTCAGGGATATCCTCCTCTACTATCTCTTTCACTACTAACTCAGGCTCACCTTCTCCGTCAGATACGTTCTCCTCTTCTAAAGGTTCAGGGTCTTCTTGTAATAAATCTACTTGTATATTAGGTAAAAGGTCCATTTTACTTTAAGAAATATATTAATTATTTTCTTAAAATTATTAAAAATATCTGATAATTTCTATAAAATGATATTGTAAAAAATCTAAATTAGTTATTTCTGTATTTACCAGAACCAGCCTTTAGCTATATCGTCTTTCTCTTCTTGTTCTCTTATTCTTGCTCTATTGATTTCATGTAATCTATTCTTAATAACTTCTATATCATTCTTAATAGTCTTAACGTCCCTGACTAAGTCTTTAACGCTAGATAAAACTTCGTCAATAGGTTTAGGTTCAGGCTCAGGCATTATCTTTTATAATTTAGAAGATATAAAAATTATCTCTGTTAAATTATTAAAATGAATGACTTAAAAACACCGAGACCTCTACCTGACGATATAGAGGAGTGGAGTGAAGAGATAGAGGAGTTATTAAGTGAATGGGGAGAGGTAAGTATGTGCTACGCCTATTTACATAATTTCAGTCATAGAAAATATAAACATAAGCACCACCATATACAGATACCTATAATAGTATTATCTACGTTAACTGGTGTAGGTAATTTCGCAGTAGATAGTTATGTCCCTGAGGGTTTTAAACAGGGATTTACTGCAGGAGTAGGTAGTCTAAATATTTTCTGCGGTATCTTAGGGACATTAGCCTCATTCTTAAGATATTCTGAAATAATGGAGGGACATAGGATATCAGCTTTAGCGTGGTCTAAATTAAGTAGAACGATAGAGATAGAGTTATCTTTACATGATAAGAAACGTAAATCGTGTAGAGACTTTTTAAAAGTATGTAGAGCAGAATACGATAATCTATTAGAGAGTAGTCCTAACGTAGACTTAGATATTATAGGTATGTTTAATAAGAAGTTTAATGATAAATATCCTAATGTTCGTAAGCCTATAGTATGTAATGGATTAAAAGAAATAAAACCTTATAAGAATGAGGTAATTAATATACCTGAAAAAAAACCTGAAACTGAACCAGAGCCAGAGATAGAGATAGAGATAGAACCTTAATCGTCATTAAACTCACGAACGCACCAGCCGAAACCCCAGAAACAACAACACCTAAACATATTTATATTAAGTATTTAGAAAATAATTTTACCATAATTTATTATAAGCCCAGTAGTTAGCGGTATTCTTATCTAAGTATGTAAGTTCTCCTTTTTTATTTTTAATACCTGAAGCTCTAGCTCTGTATCTATCTCTACGCTTCTTATCTAAATGGTCTAGTGATTTATAGTATCCTATTTTATCTTTATACTGAGGATATCCTTTAAGACCGAAACCGATCTTTTTATATCCCTTCTTAGTATCAGCTTTAACGTATACTGAATATTTAGCACCTTTACCTTTATTAACAAATGGTTTATAAAGGACTGGTTTACCTTGTTTATCTAACGGCATGTTTATATTATTTAAGATATTTAAAAAACGCGATTTTTATTTAAAAAAAAAAATATATAAGTAATTATATAAATGAGTGAATATTCTGACGAACATATTAAAAGCATTATTAATCAGTATCAACGTAAACGCGAGAAGGAAAAGGAGAGATATCAGAAGATTAAAGATACAGAAGAGTTTAAGTCTCAGAACAGAGAAAGAGCTAGAAATCATTATCATATAAATAAAGATAAGAAAAAG
>Ga0208159_1000218_pt1 | contig 24182 bp, 24 predicted proteins | sample 9_EtaG_FD_184082 | JGI IMG/M metagenome (GOLD analysis project Ga0208159, IMG submission 184082) | Marine viral communities from the Subarctic Pacific Ocean - 9_ETSP_OMZ_AT15188 metaG (SPAdes) (version 2) | ecosystem: Environmental > Aquatic > Marine > Oceanic | place: Pacific Ocean | collected... | reverse complement strand
ATATTTTAAACCCTTATATTTCTGTTAACTATATAATAAAGACATAACATGGCTACATACGAATCAAAAAAATACGCACACACAGGAGCTAATCTAGTAAACATAGCAGCAACCGCAGTCGCTGATGGTACTGTTAGTAATGCTGAATATCAGTTTATAAACTCATTAGCATCTAACGCACAAACTCAGATAAGTGCTAAACTGCCACTTGCTGGTGGAACGTTGACCGGGGATTTAAACTTAGGTGATGACGTAGATATTAATTTTGGTGATAGTACAGATTTAAAAATATTTCATAATGGTAGTGACAGTATTATACAAGACGCTGGTACAGGAGATTTAGTTGTAGCTGGTGACAATGTACAAATAACAAACTCAGCACAGTCCGAAAATCAAGCTGTATTTACATCAAACGGCGCTGTTGAGCTATACCATAATAATGCAAAAAAAATAGAAACCAGCGCGACGGGAGTGACAATTACCGGGGTTGCGGCTGCAACTACAGTCACTGGAGATGGTTCAGGTTTAACTTCTTTAAACGGATCAAACATATCTTCAGGTACAGTTGCCGATGCTAGAATATCAACTTTGACAGCAAGTAAACTAACAGGTGCTTTACCAGCAATCGATGGATCAAACTTAACAGGCATTGATGTAGTTCCTAGTGCAGCGGATACCGTTGGAGCTCTAAGGACATTTGCTCTTTTTGCTGCTTCTGTAGGTTCACCCGCAAATACTACTATAAGTGTAGGAGATGTTATTACCCCAGCTACATATACAAACGGAGGAAGTCCTGCTTTGCATTTGGCTATTGATCCTGGAGCGTTAAAGAACTCAGGATTTACCAGCTCAACAAGCCATAACATAGGAGGAAAAACTAGAACTACTGTATCTGGAACGTGGAGAGTTCTTACTATTGGTGAGTATCAAATAGCTACAGTTACTTCTGGTCCAAATGCAGGTCAACAAAGTGCTGCTAGTAATGGTTTCTTAGCTCAAAGGATTACATAATGGCCTTAATCAAAGCACAGTTCAAACCTGGTATTGATAAACAAACAACCACTTACGGAGCGGAAGGTCGCTGGGTTGATGCTAAAAATGTTCGTTTTAGATCAGGCTTGCCAGAAAAAATAGGAGGCTGGAATAAAGTTGTTACACCGGTAACAAAGATAGCAGGTGTTGTTAGAGCAAGCACTGCTTGGTATTCATTGACTGGAGTTAGACATTTAGCTTTAGGAACAGATAGAAAATTATATATTTATGTAGAGGGTCGTTTTTACGACATCACACCAATTAGAAAAACAACTAGCTCTCTTGCAAATCCTTTTACAACAAACGGAACTACAACAGTTAGCGTTGCAGATGCAAATCACGGCGCCGCGGTCGGTGATTTTGTAACCTTTGATAGTTACTCAGCTATTGATGGTTTGGACATGAACAATGAATTTGAAGTAACCTCCGTTACTAGTTCTAGTGTATATACAGTTACACACACAAGCACGGCTAGCGGTTCAACATCAGGTGGTGGTGGAACGGGGAACGCGAAGTATCAAATTACTTCAGGTACAAACAAAGCAGCTTTTGGTTTTGGATGGGGTACTGGAGCGTGGAACGTGGGAACTTGGAATACACCAAGATCTACAAGTAGTATTCAACTGGATGCAACGTATTGGTCACTAGATACTTTTGGTGAGGATTTGCTTGCTATTAGAAACGACGACGCTTTATATCGTTGGGATTTATCTGCTGGGACAAGCACGAGAGCTGCTAAGATTGCTGCTGCTCCTGGGACGAACAGAGTTTTACTGGTGTCTTCTCCAGACAGACACATATTTTTATTTGGCACAGAAACAACCATAGGAACAACAAGCACACAAGATGATTTATTTTTAAGATTTTCATCTCAAGAAGATTTTAACACGTGGGCACCTACTGCAGAAAACACAGCAGGTTCTTTTAGGATACAAGATGGTTCTAAAATTGTTGCAGCAGGAAGATCTAGGGGCTCTATTCTGGTGTGGACAGATACAGCACTACACTCTTTAAATAACATTGGTCCACCTTTTATTTTTGGTCTTAACCAGGTTGGTGCAAACTGTGGAGCTATTTCACCTAACTGCACTGTAGATGTTAATGGTGTTACCTTTTGGATGAGTCAAACAGCTTTCTATGTGTTTGATGGTGCAATTAATAAACTGCCTTGTACTGTGCAGGATTTTGTATTTGATGATATCAATACAACAGGTCAAGAACAAATTTTCTGCGGTGTCAATACAGACTTTAATGAAGTCACTTGGTTTTATCCTAGTGAAAGTTCTGACTTTATAGACAGAAGTGTTACATACAATTATCTAGAAAAAATTTGGTATACAAACGATGGCTTTGCTAGAACATCATGGGTTGACAGAGGAGTATATCCAAATCCATACGCAACAGAATACAGCAGCACTGATCTACCTACTAATGAAACTATTTTAGGTGTGACAGGTGGAGCAAGTATATTGTATGCTCATGAAGATGGTGTTAATGATGATGGAGCTAAAATGGATTGTCAGATAACAAGTGGTGACTTTGATATAGAAGAAGGAGATCAAGTGTTTTTATGTTCTCGTGTTATACCTGACTTCAAAGATCAAGTTGGTAATGCTGATATAACGATAGAGTTTGCAAATTATCCAGTCAGTACAAACACAAGATCTTTTACAGGTACAATAACACCGACTACTAAATTCTTTTCAGTTAGAGGTAGAGGCAGACAAGCTAATGTAAAAGTAGCAAACAATATACTAGATTCAAACTGGAGATTTGGCACTGTAAGGATGGATCTTAAACCGGACGGTTCTAGATAATGGCTAAAATTAATATTACAAGATTACCCTTACCGTCTGATACTTTTGATAGACAACAACAAGATATTTTAATTCGTGAATTAGAAAACATTATTAATCAACTTAACTTTACGTTTCAACAAGACTTACGTGAAGAACTAACAGCAAGGACTTGGTTTCTGTAATGAGTGACATTTATAAAAATAGAAGTGTAGACCTGACAACAACGGATGTGACTACAGTATACACCGTGCCTACAGCAAATACATCAACTGTGCCACCACAGAAACCGGTGCAAGGAATTATAAAATCTATTCGTGTGTGTAACGACTCAGGAGGAGCTGTTACAATAACATTGGTAAATACAGATTCTAGTGTGGGTGGAGATATTAAAATAGTTAACGCTTTGTCGGTAGCTTCAAACTCTGCAGTAGAAATACTAGATCAACCAATGGTTGTTGAAGATAGCGATATCATAAAAGCAACAGCTAGCGGAGCTAACGCACTACATGTAATATTATCAGTATTGGAGATATCATGAAAAAAATACAAGAATCTAAGGTTATTGGGACTGAAATGGTTGAAGGAAAAGAAGTTCCTGTTCTGCAACCAGAAGTTTACCACAGAATTTATTGTAAAAACTGCAACAATGAGGTAGATTCACATGAAGAGGCAACTGGAGTATGCAGCGATTGTGGAGAATCTTGGGAAGTACACAAAGCAACAGATATACATATAAAAGTAATTCAAATACCCTTAGGATCGGGGACCGGAGAATAAATGGGAATAAGTAGTTTTTTAGATAAAATAGGTGACGCGTTAGTACCAAAGGAAATTGCTCCTTTCTTAGGACCAGCGGCCATGGCTTTTGCAGGACCGTTAGGAATACCTGCAGCACTAGCTTTAGGACAGCTTGGTTCGGTAAAGATGCATTCTGGTAAATTAGATCCAATAACTGCTCTCGGTACACTTATGGCTGCTCGAGCTGCTGGGCCTCAAGATGGACCAACGGTTTCAGATAGACTTGGAAAAGGTATTGGAACTTTGTTTGATGACACAAAAGGTAATGCAGATTTATTCGCTGGATTTAGAAAAGGTGCTTTTTCTCAACCTGTAAGCACTCAGCCAAAATTCTTAAGAAACAAACCTCGAACATCAACAAAAAATCCGTTGGCTACTTCATCAGAAATGCCATCAGAGTTTAGTCAAAAACGTTTTCTTGGAGGAAAAGAAAACCCATTGTTTCAGAAAACTCCTGTAACACTTGCTACAGAGCCTCCAATGTTAAAAAATATGCCAAAGATGAGACCCGAAGATCCTAGCTTTTTACGTAGAGCAACAGGCAAAGGTATGGAAGTATTTGATTCTGTTAGTAAGTCAGTATTTCCTGGTTTTAGCAAAGATGGAGAATTTGATTTGGGTAACTCACTTAGAACAATAGGTGCCATAACTACGATATCTCAAATGAAACCAGCCGCAGAAGCTTTGAAACAACAAAAGATGAAAAGCAAACGAGAAGAGGGCAGGGTTTGGAGAGAATGGTTTAAAGGATATGAAAATTTATCAGGTGGAGTGCCTTACCCTAAAGATAATCCAACTATGGCTGATCCTTATATTATAGATAAATACAATGAGTTTATGTTGGCAAATGGCGGAAGAGTAGGCTATAATGAAGGTGGCGGCATCATGGACGTCGCTCCAGGTATACCTAAAGGAATGGAACTAGATTATAGGGACACAGGTGGGTTTATACCAATGGGTACAAAAGAGAAAAAAGATGATGTGCCTGCAGTCCTTGCTAAAAATGAATTTGTACTAACATCGGATGCGATGAAAGGTTTAGATAGAATGATGGGTGGCTCTGGAGATCCCAGGTCTGCTGCTAAATACATGTATAATATGATGGATCAATTAGAGGCAATGGCATAATGGCTACACAAACTACAAGAACATTAGGACCTTTCTTTTTAGAAAAAATGGGAACCGACTTTGGTTCTTATTTTACAGGTGCCAAAGATATTTCAGATACAACAGAAAATCCATATTACGTTGATCCTTCTAGTTTTACAGGTAAAGATTTTGTAGCAGAGCAAGATCAAATGACTAAAGATGCTCAAGAACTTGCTAAAAAAGGTTTGGGTGGTTACGAAGATTATTTAAAAAAAGCTGATCAATTTGCTGGACTGGCAGAAGATATGGTTGTTGATCCAGTCACAGGTATGGTTAGACCAGCAGCGGGAGCCGATGCTCTTGGTAAAGCAGGTACAGCTTTTGATGACATGCAAGCTGCAGCTAAAGCAGGACAAGGGGCAAGTGATCAATTCAGAAAAGCTGCTGCTGGATTTAGTGGAGCAGGAGCATACAAACAATTTATGTCGCCATATCAACAAGAAGTTCTTGATGCGACAATGGCTGAGATGCAAAGCAAAGCTGCAAAACAAATGTCTGCTCTTGGAGCAAGTGCAGGGAATGCTTTCGGTGGTGGCAGGTTCGGTGTTGCGCAGGGTAACCTGATGGCAAAAAATATTATGGATCAAGCTATGACCTCTGCCGACATAAGGCAAAAAGGTTTTGCACAAGCAAACCAATTAGCTAACCAAGCGTTTCAACAACAAATGGGCATGGGTTCTCAAGCTATGCAACAAGCAGGACAAAATGTTGGAATGTTTGGACAAGCAGGACAAGCTCAAGCAGGATTAGCCAATCAACAAAATCAACAATTCGCAAATCAACTATCTCAGTTAGGTGGACTAGCTGCTCAACAACAAGGTTTGGGTGAGTATGAAATGTCTATGCTTGGTAATCAAATAAACGCATTGTCAACAATGGGAACACAAAACCAAGCTTTCAAACAAGCACAACTTGATGCAAAAAAAGCAGGTCTAAGAGAACAAGCTTTTGCAAAACAACAAGGACTAGGTTTCTTAAGTCAGATGCTAGGTTCTGCGTATGGTGCGCCAGGTTCAACTACATATACAACAACACCTGATCCAAGCACGGCACAAACATTACTAGGTGGCGGTATTGGTATACTAGGTTTATTGGGAGCATCAGGAGCGTACGGATAATGAGAAGTTTAAATAGACCAATGTTTAAAAGAGGCGGTAAAGTTTCTTCAAAGAATAATGGCATAGTGTCGGGTTTTGAAGATGAAGAACGTACAGAGTTTTCTACAGGCGGTTCACAAAACACAAAAGACATATTAGAGGTAATGAAGACTTATGGTCTTTTAGAGCAACCTGAAATGGAAAAAGGTTTGAACATGGGAGACTACTTAAGAATAGCTGCAGCGGGAGCAAACATAATGGGAGCACCTGCGACAGGTCAAAGTGGTATAGGCGGAGCGTTAACTGCTGCCGGACCATCACTTGCAGGTTTAGGAATGGACCTAGCTAGTTCTTATGATAACAAAAAACAAAATTATTTTGACAAAGTAGCTGGCAATAAAGAACTAATGGCTAGTGCAGTCACTACTGGTTTTGGAATGGCAGATAGAGATGAGTTTGAAAGAGCATTAGATTCTGTTGATGGTTATAGAAATGTAATAACAGACACAAGCACAAGTCTTCAAGAAAAAGAACAAGCATTCAACGACATGAAAACTGTACTACAGATTTTTGTTGGACAAGACCTAGATGACTTTGCTGATACTACTGCTAGAGAAGCAGTAAAAGCAGAAATGTTAGGTGAGGGTAAATCAATAAGCACACACCCTGATGAGTATGAAGAAAGACTTGAGCGTGTAATGTTGAAAAAATTATTACCAACATACAACTTTGATTCAATATATAAGGCTTTGGACAGTGCAAGAAAAGGCAGTGCCGAAGGTGGTCGTGTTGGAGCAATGAGTGGTATGTTTATGGGTGACGAAGAAATTGAAGCAAGTCAAGCTCAAAAAGCTACGATGGCAAGACAGGGAGAACTTTCTCAAAAACAAGACGCTTTGATGAATATGGTAATGAACAACAGAATGAGAGGCGTAAAAAACTCAAACAGAATTATTGAAGAAATACAAAAAACAGGAAGTGTTTTAAGTCCAAGTGATAAAGACTTTATTCTTGAAAGAAACAATGCCTTAAACACATACAGCATGGACACTAGAGACGACGAAGTTATTGGAAGAGCAGAGGGAGGTCGTGTTGAACTTAATGAAGGTGGAGCTCCAATGACTGCTATGCCTACTGAACAACCACAACAATCGCAGGGTATTTCATTTGAAGAGCTTCGTGCAAGATTACCTGTTGAAGTAGATGACTCAGTTGTTAAACTGTTAGCTACTAGTGAAGCGGCACTATATGATTTTGCAAGTATAGAGTCAGAACAAGACATAGCAATATTCAATCAAAAATATAACGTAGATTTACAATTACCAGCACAGGTGGCTTAACATGAGCATCTTTGACTCAAAGAAGTCTGATCCTTTAAGACAGGCGTTTGAGGATAAAAAATTAACAGATTTTTTTACAAAAGAAGAGCTTGCAAGAACAGGAGACTTTTATCGTAAGACAGGTGCAAGAACTATAGATGATTATGTAGAGCTAGTAAACCTGATAGCAAAAGCTCACCCTATGACAAAAGCAGTATCAGCTCTGCAAAAAAAAGGACTTGAGGCAATTAACATAAACCCAGATAGGCCTCTTTCGTTTGTGTATGATGATCAAAAAGATGATGAAGCAAGGTTATCACAAGGCTTGTCTTTATATACTGATCCTCTTCTTCTGTATGCTCCAGTCAAAAATGCAGCGCAAAAAACTATTAGTAAAATACCAGACATTGTTAGTGATATAAAATACGGAGATAAAACATTTTCTGCAACCAGGGGCAAGTTGCCAGCGCCAGTGTCAGGAGCAGGTGCGAATGTTGTTAGAAACATAGATGATGCTATTGCACAAGTAAGAAAAGAGATGGCTGAAACTGGTGAGATACTAACCGAGAAAGAGATAATAGAAAAAGCAACTAAACGACTTACCTTTGGTATCAAAGCAGATAAAGCGGGTAAAGAATTAGTAGATATGTTTGGAAAAAAAGCTACAGACTATGGTTTAGAAAAAGATATAAAATTTGCTTTTAAAGACAAAGATGCAAGCAAGGTAAGAGACATGGCTGACTTAGTGCCAACCACTAAAAATCTTACAACTCCTTTAGTTGATGGAAGTAAAAGTTATTCAGAAAACTTAACAGACATAGCCAAACAGTTAGAAGGTAAAATGGTGCATGGTAGTAAACCAGGTGAATCAGTGCAACCTTTTAGTTCTAAATCAGAATATTTTAGACAAGCAGTGCAAAAAGAATATTTTAAACAGAATCAATTGTCAGTTAAACAATATGAAGATTATTACAAAGCTTTGATAAATGATAAAGGTAGAGTTGATTTGCCTGAAAATTTTTATGCGGGTCTTAAACCTGAAGAATTTGCAACTTTTAAAGCTTACGATAATACTAGAAGACAAATACCAAATTTAAAGCAAGCTAGAAAAAATTTAGAAGAACAAGGTTTTTCTAAAACAGATTTTAAAAACGCTGCACAAAATCAAAAAATTTATTCTTATGCACCAGCAGACTATGCAGCTTATCGTGCAAAACAAGCGGGATATAGATCAGCAAACTACAGCGGATCAAAACAAGAAGCTCGTGTTCTTGGGTTAAAAGACTATGGAATAAAATTAAGTGAGAGAGAACAAAGTATTTTTGACCAAGTTAACTTTGTTTGGAAAACAGACACAAGCACAGCTATAAAAAAGAATGAAGATTTACAAAAACTAATATTAAATAATGATGACATAATAAACGATCTTTCGTACAGAGTTTTAAACAGCGGTAAACTTGCAAAAAGTAAACCTAAAGTTACTGTAGATAGATTGAAAAATTCAGAGTTTAACAAAGATAAATATACACAAACTTTTTACGAAACAGATCACATAATGCCTGTAGAGTCAGCTAATACAGCAGGAGTTAACGCTCTACGTAATTTACAAACATTACCTAAAACATTAAACAATGATTTTAAAAAACCTTTTGATAAGTATGTTGCTAAGCTTTTAAAACAAGAAAGTATAGATCAAAAAGATATTGATAACGTTAGAGAGATAGTTGATCAAGCTAGAGATCTAGGTGTAACTTTATACATAGATGAGCCAGCTAAATTTGGTTACACAAAAAAATTTGTTGGTGCACCATACAGTGACCTTGCAAATGAAGTAGGTCAAATACCTTATGTAATGCAGACAGAAAATATAATCAAAAGATACTCTCCTGAAGCTAGTTTACGAGAACTTGATTTAGGTAGAGGAGGCGCTGACGTTGGAGGATCAGGGGAAGATATTTCTACAGGAGCAAATATATTAAGAGCAAAAAGACTTCAAGATCTTGAGAGTGTAAAAGCACTACAAGAGAGAATAAAAAGTATGTATCCTACAGACGGTGTTACGCGTCTTGCAAAAATGAGAGAAGCTAAATACGCAGAAATATCAAAGAAAGCTAGAGAAGAATTACGTAATGAACGTCCTGTAAAATTCAAAGCGTCTGAGCTTGCAAATGTAGCAAGAGAACTTATTTTTAAACCTTCAGGAATAGCGATGACAACTCCTATGGTTCTTGGTCTTAATGCAGTTGAAGGCGCTTATAATCTTGTGCGACCAGGTGTTGAAAACGATATAGACATGAAAGAAAAATTTCCTAATGTTTATAATCTTTATAACTACTATTCATCGGGCATCGGTCCAACACCAGAAGAACAAACGTACATAGGTTTTCTAGACGAAGGAGTTAGGTCTGTACAAAAAGGAATGGATAATCTTGGTTATGGTGTTTTAGACTTAGCTTTCACTATTCCTGATTTTGCTTTTGGCACAAAACTTCAAGAACGTTTACAAAAATCTTATGATGAAAACGCTAAGGCTGATCCTGAAACATTTTTGGGTGATGCGGGAGCAATACTAACCGAGTTCGGAGTACCGGGAACCGCGGCTTTTAAGTTTATAAACTTTTTAAGAAAAGGTTTTAAGATAACCGACAAATCAACAGAAGGTTTAAAAGGTGCAATAAAATATAAAACACAAATATCAAACGTATCAAAAAGAGTTGCAACAGTAGGCAGCTCTGCTTTTTTAGGTGAGTTTGTTGGTGGTAGCAGATACAACTCAGTAACAAGAATGAGTCCTGATGATCCGTTTTTATTAGACAACGTTGCGGGTTACAGTTTTGAAAACACAGCTGGCTTATCTGGAAGAGAATTAGTTTTGGCAAACTTTAGAAACAGACTACGTTTTGGAGCAGAAGGTGCTATAATTGGAGGTTTGTTTCCAATTGTTGGTCCTGCTTTATACAACGTCACAAAGTATGGTGTAATTAAACCATCAGCATTTGTAGCAGGTAAGGGTTTACAAGCTACAAATTTATTAGCTGTAAAACCTGCGTCTTATTTATTAGCAAGAACGCCAGGAGTTGCACAAATTGGTCAGCTAGCTGGCATTGCAACGGGGCTCGGGGCTAAGTTTTTAGGAAAAGATATTTTAGCAAGAACTGCTGTAGGTCTAATGGGATCACCAACACTTAAGCAACTACCTGATTTTAAAGATTGGAGAATGTTTGAAGTAACATCTACTGATCCTTTACAAAGAAATCTAAAAAAGTTTGATAACTTTTTATCTTTGTTTAGAGACAGTGCCAATCAATCAGCAAATAGATTTTTCTTATCTGGTTCAACTGACAGAAGTATAAAAGCTATATCTAGGAAAATAGAAAAACAATTAGATGTGGTTGAGAAACGTGCATACAATTTAGCTAAAGGCTTTTTAACAAGTTACAACGCAAAAACAACCTCGCCTGCAAAACAAGATTTTTATCTTGATCAGGTTATGTCTTACTTAAAAGGTCAAATTAAAAAAAGCGATTTACCAGACGTGTTGCAAGAATCAGCAGAGGCTTTGAATAAAACGTTTATACAAATTAAAAAAGATTTTGCAGATGTTTTACCTGACGGAGCTGGTTTAAAAGATTTCTTAAATACAAACTTACGTCAATATGTTAGATCTTCTTTTTCATCATTTACAAACCCTTTGTACAGGCCAGACCCAAATACGTTTAATAGAGCGGTAGACTTTATGGTTGACAGAATAAGTAAAAATGAAAACATGATAGAAGCTGCCCTTGCAGGGTCAAAAGTAACTGATCAAGCAGTAGCTATAAAAGATTTTGCACGTAAGCAAGTAGAAAGTATTTTACAAAGAGGTAAAACCGACAATAGAGATCCTCTTGATGTCTTATCCTTCATAGCTAGACAGAACTTAAAAATGGATGATCTTGTTGTACAAACCGGTGAAGAGTTACCGGATGTAATTAGAAAACTTCTTGGTGAAGAAAACAACTTAAGAACTTCTGTAATGACAACAGCGACTGATCTTGCTTCACAAACAGCAAACTTACAGATGTATGACAAACTAGCTAAGCTTGGTGTTCAAGAAGGATGGTTGTTTAGAACTGCAGAAGAAGCTATTGCAGCAGGAGTTATCAATCCAAAACTAATAGGACCAAGGCTTCCTGGTCTTGGTAAACTAAACAGCTCTATCTCTGAAGCATATGGTGGAGAAGATATTGTAAACTCTATCGTTGGTTCAAGTGGTTTATTAGATAACTTATTAAAGAATGACATCTATCAAGGACTGATTGCATATAAAGCAATGGTACAAACAGGTAAAACTGTTTATTCACCTGCTACGCAAACACGTAACTTTGGTTCTGCAGGATTCTTTCCTTTACAAAGTGGTCACATCGGTGGCGCTGCTTCTGTAACAGACGCATTTAAAATTATGTTAGATGATATATTTGGAGCAGGTAAGGTCGCTAACGAACAAGACCTAATTGATCGTATAACAAGAAAAATTGAACTAGGTGTATTAGATGAAAACGTTGTGGTATCAGAGTTAAAAGACATACTTCAAGATTTAAAAAAAGCAAACTTTAAGTCTTACGCTTCTTTCGCAGATGCGGTTGATAATACTAAGTTGTCACAAACAGCTACAAGATTATATGCTGGTGGTGATAATGTTTGGAAATGGTATGGTCATGAGTTTGTAATGTCACAGCTTAAGAATGGTTTTAAAAACGTTGACGAAATAAAAGACGCATACAAAACAGTTTTCAAGGCTGATATAAATCCAACAAGTGTTGCAGAAGGTGTTGAGCAGTATGCTGCTAGTTTAATCAGAGACACTTATCCAACATATAGTAAAGTACCAAAACTAATTCAGCTAATCAGACGTGTTCCATTTATAGGTAACTTCGTTTCATTCCCAGCTGAGATACTTAGAACAACTTTTACAACCAGTGCTATAGCAGCAAAACACATAGCCTCTAACAATCCAACTCTTAGAGAGTTAGGATATAGAACTTTAATGGGTCAATATTTAACGTTTGGCGGTATAGGTCTTGGAACTAAATATATTGGTGAAACAATGTCAAACATGTCGAGTCAACAATTAAAAGACCTTAAAGAATATTTTGTTCCTGACTTTATGAGAAACAGTGACCTGATACCTGTAACACCAATGAAAGATGGTGTAGTAAAAGTATTCGATAACTCAAGATACTTTCCATACGATTTAGTTAGTGCAACAGTTTCAAACTTGATGAAAAGAATATTTACAAGCAAAGAAAGGCTTGATCCTGAAAAAATTGAAACAGACATGTTTAAAGATTTATACAATTACACAGGACCTTTTGCAGATCTTGCAGGTGGCACTTTGTTTGGAACAGCCATCGGTTATGAGCCTGCGCTAACTTTCTTAACTGGTGGTAGAACTAAACAAGGCAATAGAATTTATTCTGAAACAGACACCACTATAGAAAAATTTGACAAAATGTTTGCTCACACATTTCAAACAATCAATCCTGGTTTTGTTAGAACACTTCAAAACCTATACAAGTCGGCAGCAGGTTTGTTAACAGGTACAGGACAACCTATAAAAATGACAGACGAAGTATTTAAATTGTTTGGTGGGTCATCAGTTACTATCGATGTACCAGGATCTTTTCGTTATCAAATTGGTGAATTGAAATCTAGTTTTAGAGAGCCAAAAGTTGCTGAAGGTTTCTTTAGGCCTGACTTTAGAAGCGGTGATCAACTTGTAAGAGAGTATAACGAACAAAACGAAGAAGCGTTTAGAGAACAATATGAATTTTTCAAACTAGTTAGAGCTGCAAGACGAAATGATTTCATGAAAGACAGTGAAATAATAAAACTCTTAGTAGATAGGGTTGGTAAAAAAACAGCAGCCAATATTATATCTGGTAGGTTTACACCTTTATCATACAGTAGAGATGCTTTAGTCGGTAGATATGAGAATGTAAAAAGAGGTAATCCTGATTCAGATGTGTTCATTGCTGATTTCTTACCGTTTGGTAAATTAGAGGCTGCAAAAGCAAGATGGGGATCGCAGCTATTTTCTAACTATGAAAAAGAAATGAACAAAGAAAAAGAGATTGAAAATCAACAGCAGTCAGCAGTTGTGCCACCAGTAAACAACCAAGTTGCTTCTGCTCCACCACCTTCACAACTACCAACAACTCCAGATCCTGTTGTAACTGCGGCAAAGCCAGATATCAATAGAGCTACTGGATTGACATCTAATGAAACAGCTTTATTATCACCGTCAGAACAAGCTATTAGACAAAAACAAAGAGTAACGGGGGTACTTTAAGTGAACGATACAGTTACAGGCATAACACCAGAAGACGAAAGGGAACATATTATATCTCTTTATGGTCATGTTAAAGGCGTTGAGCGTGAAATAGAAATTATAAAAACAAATCACCTCAAACATCTTGACGATAAAATTTCACACGTACATCAAGACGTAGAAAAATTGGGTGGTAAGATAGACAAAATCTATTGGGTTGTTTTATCTACAGTGGGAGCTGTAGGATTAATATTTATAGAAACTTTATTGGGGATGATATGAAACTATCTAAAAACTTTTCTTTAGGCGAGATGACTAAATCTCAAACAGCTACGCGCAAAAACATAAAGAACGAACCATCAACTGCGCACGTAGAAAATCTTATTCACCTAGCGGAGACTGTCCTGCAACCAGTGAGAGATCACTTTGGTAAACCGGTCGCTATATCCTCAGGCTATCGTAGCCCAGAGCTGTGCGAGGCTATCGGGTCTTCGAATAAGTCACAGCATGCCCGGGGTGAGGCAGCAGACTTCGAGATACCTGGAGTTGACAACAAGGAACTTGCAACGTGGATTAGTAAAAATACGGCATTTGACCAATTAATATTGGAGTTTTATAGTGAAGGAGATCCAAATTCTGGATGGGTTCACTGTTCAGCGGTGAAGGAAGACTCAAGAAAACAAGTATTAAGAGCAAGCAAAGTAGAAGGACGGACCAAGTACGAGCAAATATTGCTTTAAATCCACTGTCCCAAATCTTCACCCATAATTTCATTAGCTATATTTATTTTATCCCTTAATGCTTTTACAATACGTTCATCTATAGTCTTTTCTGCTATTAAATCCACGTAAGTAACGCTGCCAGTTTGACCGATACGGTGAGCTCGATCTTCTGACTGCAATCTTTTTTCAAGATCATAACTGTTAGAATAGTAGATTACTGTGTTTGCAGCAGTAAGGGTGATTCCATAGCCTCCGGTTTGTGGATTTCCTACGAAATAGCGTGTAGGGCCCTTTTCTTGCTGAAATAGAGCAATCTGCTCTTGCCGGACCTTAGGGTCTACTGACCCGTGATATTCGACTGTAGAGGCTTCTCCGTAAGCTTTTTTTAAATTTTCTACTATATTTTTTATGTCCTCAACGTAATTTGCCCAAATTATGACCTTACCCTCTGTTTCTTCTAGCAACTGCATCAAAGACGTTAGTCTGTTATTTTTTAGGTGAGTAATGTTGCCGTCGTCTGATTTGAAATGCCCGCAAGTGATCTGATGCAAGCGCATCATCTGTGTCATTACATTTACAGTAGACATAACTTCACCACTTTCCAACATAGCAAGAGCCATCTGTTTCATTTGACTGTATGCTTTGTCTTGTTCTGGTGTTAGTTCTACTAATCGTTTTGTAAATACTTTGTCTGGTAAATCTAAACAGTCTTCTTTCAACACACGATAAGAAAACTTTTGTAATTTTTCTGTCAGCTCTTCAAGTCTTCTGTAACTATCTACAACCTGAACACGACGACCACCAAAATATTTGTCAACCATTTTTGCATAGCGAGATCTGTATGCATAGTATGAGTCGTAACCCAATAAGTATGGATCGAGGAACATGCATTGACTGAATAAGTCAAGCGGTGATTTTGTTACTGGAGAGCCTGTCAAGATTCTACGATATTTCGCTAGATTCCCTATTTTTAAAATATTTTTTGTTCGCTTTGCTGTCGGATTCTTGATCGTCGTAGATTCATCAATCCCTATCAAAGCTCTTCCACCGAATATGCTAAGGAATCTATCTGCAAAGTCCAGACCTTTCGAGGTAGAAAATGCTTCTATGTTAATTATCAATATCTTAAGTTCATCCTTGCCATCAAACAAAGTGTCTAGTTCAGCTTGTTTTTTCTTCGACGAAGTTGGCTCCCACAAAACTTTAGAGTATTCAATGTGTTCAGCCATGTGCGTTGGAAACTCTATTTGATCCCAGTTTTTGTACACACCTTTTGGTGCAACTACAACGGCACCGCGGATCGCGCCTCTGTCATACAGCATAGCTATATTATCAACGAGGACCTTGGATTTACCAGTACCCATTTCCATAAATAAAGCGTAGGTTTCTTGTGCCCACGATTTTTCCAAAGCTTTGAGCTGATGCTCATAAGGCTTCGTCTTAAACTTATAGTTTATCATAATTTATTTTACTTTCTGGTTGACAATTATATATTCATATATAGATTAATGTCAACACAGAAAGAAGATTATGAAAAATACAATTTTTGAGCTATATAAACCGCAGAGTTTAGCGGATTTTTTAGCATTTAAGAAAGAAAACCCAGACGAATCATTTGTCTATGTTTTACAACATCCACCAGAAAATATAAATATTTTAACAGCAGCAGACTTTGGAACTTTAGTTTTTTGTTTACCTGAGAAGTCACAATTAATATTTAGTGCATCGCCTTTTGTAAGAAAGATGAAAAAATGTTTACAGAATTTTGAACCTAGAGATTTCATACTTTGTTTGGGCGACCCTGCAATCATTGGTTTATCTACAGCAATAGTTCACGAAGTAACAATGGGTCTATTTAATTTATTAAAATGGGATAGACAAGAAAGACGTTACTATCCTTTAACTTTTGATATGAACAATAGACTAGAAACAAACAGACATTCATTTGCAATGGGTGGAAGCACAATTGATATTGCAAATGCAGATTTAACAATGTCAAAAATAATCGTTGATAGAAGAAAAAATGATCGTGACCCTAAAGACACAGGAGCTATGGAACAAAAGATCGAAGAATTACAAAAACAAATTAAAGAAAGTCTTAAACAAACAAAGAAAGGAGAATGATATGTCACAATTTGTATCATACGAAGACTTAGAAGAAGACCAACAGGAGATATTAGAAAAATCTGATATCAATACGTTGGCAAATTACTGTCAAGAACTGAGGGCTTATGAAGATGAGATTGCAGAACTTGAAGAAAAAATAAAACATAGAAAAGAAAAAGCAGACAAGATTAGTTCAGAGATAATACCTAATCTGATGGCAGAGCAAGGTTTGTCATCTCTGAAATTAGCTGATGGCAGATCGGTCGATGTAAGAAAGACCTACAACTGCACCATAAGAAAAGACAATATGGATACAGCTTACACATGGCTTCGAGAAAACGGACTCGCTGATATCATTAAAAATGAAGTTAGTGTTCAGTTCGGAAAAGGCGAAGATGACAAGGCGAAGCAATTGCTGGACCTTGCGGTGACCAATGGGTACGAGCCTCAACAAAAAACAAAAGTTGAGCCTATGACCCTGAAGGCCCTTTACAGAGAGCGTGTTGAGGCCGGCCTCGACATGCCCTCTGATTCCTTCAGTTTATTTGTGAAGGATCAAACTAAAATAAGCCGGAAATAACGAATCATGAATAAGGAGAAAAGAACCATGAATCAAGTAACGAAAAAAGAAAATACAGACATAGCTTTAGCGAGCATGTTTGAACAAGACGGCTCAGCCGGTTTAGATAATATGGGTAGCGAAGATTTTGCTATGCCGTTTCTAAGAGTGTTGGGTCAACTGTCTCCCGAGATAAACAAACGGGATGCAAAGTATGTCGAAGGCGCTGAAGCAGGTATGATATTCAATACCGTGACTAAGCAGACATACGATGGTGAGACAGGTCTTAACGTAATTCCTTGTGGATACAAGAGAGAGTACGTTGAGTGGTCTGATCGTGGCGAGGGCACAAGTGCTCCCGTTGCAATACACCCAGTATCTAGTGGTATCATTAAAGAAACTACTAGAGGTTCTGACTACAAGGATAGACTACCTAATGGTAACTATCTTGAAAACACTGCATCATACTTTGTTCTTACAGAGAGCATGGAGCAGGCTTTAATTACGATGAAGTCTACACAATTAAAGGTGAGTCGTAATTGGAACTCAATGATGTCGAGTATTAAGCTAAAAGGTAAAAACGGTTTGTTTGTACCAGCAGCTTATAGTCACGTGTATAAACTTTCTACAGTTCAACAATCAAACGACAAGGGAACTTGGTTTGGTTGGAACATTGAGAAGGTTGGTCCAGTACAAGATAAGAACTTGTATGAAGCCGCAAAACAATTCTCTGCTAGTGTGAACAACACTGCAGTGAATCATGGTGAAGGTGATGCCAAGTCTAAGGCACAAGACTCGGTACCGTTTTAACATGATAGGCCCATGGACAATCCTCCCCCAGTTCATGGGCCTTTTAGAGGATAATTATATTTATGAAGAAAAAGAAGGACAGCAGGAGACTGTATCACAAGAAATATTACAGGATAAGAACATTAGCAAAACTAAGAAACAGGATAAAGGCTCTAGAAAAATCTTTGCAAGAGATAGTTGAAAGTCCAGAAGGAATAGCTTATAGGAACAGGAAGTCTAAAGAATACCAGAAAGAATACAGGACAAAGAATAACGACAAGATCGTTGCATATAGAAAGGAATACAAAAACATTTATGGATAAGTTTAAGGAAATATTTGAGGGTAATAATAGTGCATACGGCATTATGAAGCTTACGGGTGAAACGACCTCAAAGGGGAAAGCAGTTGCAAAAGCTTTTATAAAGAGAGAAAAGATTTCAGATTATTTGTGGGAAGAACATTTAGCAGGTAGTGATCCTGCTCTAGGTATTATACCTATTAATGAAAACAACATGTGTAGATGGGGCTGTATTGATGTAGATGAATACAATTTAGATCATCTTGTAATAATGCGTAACATTAAAGGAATGAATCTACCTTTGGTGACGTTCAGATCAAAGTCCGGAGGCGCACATTTATTCTTATTTGCAAAAGAATTTATACCTGCAACGTTAATGCAGTCGAAACTGAAAGCAATGTCAGAAGCTTTAGGTTATGGAGGTAGCGAGATATTTCCGAAACAAACTGAAATATTAGTTGAGCGTGGAGATACAGGTAACTTTTTAAATCTGCCGTATCACGGTGGCACCAGGGGACTACGTTACACATTCAAAGCAGGTGGCGAGGCCGCAAGCTTAGAGGAGTTTTACACTATATATGAAGAGTGGTCACAAACGAGAGAGCAGATAGAAAGTATAGTAGTTAAAGAAAAAGTAAAAACTAAAGAGGCTTTTGAAGACGGACCGCCTTGTCTAAACAAATTAGCAGACGAAGGGTTTGGTGAAGGATCTAGAAACAATGCTTTATTTAATGTATCTGTGTTTTGTAAAAAGGCACATCCAGATGATTGGGAAAATCAGGTTGGTATTTACAATCAAAAATATATGGACCCACCACTTAGCTATCAAGAGGTTCAGCTTGTAATTAAATCTGTAAACAAAAAAGGTTACGATAAGTACAGGTGCAAAGAGCAACCAATATGTAGTGCGTGTAATCCTGCTAAATGCAGAACAAAAAAGCATGGTGTTGGTTTTGAAGAAGAACAAATGCCTGAACTAGATACTCTTACAAAAATAAAATCAAATCCACCTCAGTGGTTTTTAAATGTTGGTGGTAAAAGAGTTGAGCTAACGTCTGTTCAATTACATAATCCAGACCAGTTTGCACTAGCTGTTTTAGATCAAGCAGACATGGCCATACCAACTCCAACTAAAAAGAACTGGAGAGAAGTTTATTTGAACCTCCTATTACAGAACCTACAAGAGATAGAACCTTTAGAATCATTAGATCCAATAAATCAAATTATAAATCTGTTGTATGACTTTACAGTTAACAGACCAGCGGCAAGAACAAAAGAAGACATACTAAACAAGATGTCTTTTACAGAGGAAGGCTTTACATATTTTAGAATGGATGACTTCTTCTCTTTTTGTAAACGAAACAACTGGGAATCAGACAAAGTTAAAACAGGTAACTTAATGAAGCAACTTGAAGATATCTTTGTTGAAGAGGTCAGAATGAATTTGAAAAATCAAACACCAAGAGTTGTTAAGATTAAAGCAATGAAAAAAGATAAACCTGCATTGAGCAAAGTTAAGTATGAGGAGACACCTTTTTAGTGAAAACAATAATACTAGGACCACCAGGTACAGGTAAAACAACTACACTATTAGAGTTAGTTGATGAGTTTATACGTGCAGGGACTAGTATACAAAAGATAGGTTACTTCTCTTTCACACGTAAAGCTGCATACGAAGCAATAAGAAGAGCAGAAGAAAAGTTTATGGTTGATGAAAAAGATATACCCTTTTTTAGAACACTACACTCTCTTGCTTTTAAAACTTTAAACTTAAAAAAAGAACGTGTTATGAAAACCATGGACTATAGAGACTTTGGTTTGAAGATGGGTATTCCTATCAAGACAGCATGGCACAGTGAAGATGATGGCATATTTAATTCTGACAACGAGTACTTAAAAATTATAAACAAAGCGCGAGTTTTAGAGATACCTGTACTCGATCAATACGATAAAAACGAACATGGACTAGACATTGAGCGTGATGTATTATACCTTATAGATCAAGAACTTAAGAGATATAAACAAGAAAAAGGATTAGTTGACTATGATGATATGCTTGAACAATTTATTACAACGAATGTATCGCCAGCTTTTGACGTACTATTTATTGATGAAGCACAAGATCTTTCACCCCTACAATGGAGAATGGTTAGAAAACTTTGGGACAAAGCAAACAAAACATATATTGCAGGTGATGATGACCAAGCTATTTTTAGGTGGGCAGGTGCTGATGTCGATTCTTTCATCGCTCTTAAAGAAGAAGTAGATCACATAGACACACTGAAACAATCTCACAGAGTGCCAGGTGGACCAATACACGAACTATCACAAAGGATAATTAATCAAGTGTCTACACGTTTTGAAAAAACATATTTACCAAGACAAGAACAAGGTGACTTGACAAGATACTCTGATATAGCACAAGTTGACATGACTCATGGTGAATGGCTTATATTAACAACGGCTCATCACTTTTTAGATTACATAAAAGAATACATAGAACAAAGTGGTTGGTACTATTCTCACAAAGGTAAAAACTCAATTAAACTTGATTTGATGTTGGCAATACAGACCTGGGAGAAATGGCGCAAGGCTGAGCATCACCTACCTGTTCAGTCTATAAAAAATATTTATTCTTATCTTGGAGACAATGTTGCACCTGGTTATAAAAAGGGAGCAACCTTAAACGAAGATGAAACATATTTAATTGGAGATTGCATCGCGGAACATGGATTGCAGATCAACGACGTTTGGTACAAAGCGTTTGCAGGCTTAGATACCAATACAGAAAACTACATAAGAAATATGCTTTCTAAAAAAGAAAAAATAAATCAGATACCAAGAATAACTTTATCGACAATACATGCTGCAAAAGGAGGTGAGGCTGATAATGTATTACTTTTACCTGATATTAGTAAGTCTGCTGTCGACAACAATGATCGTGACCCTGACGAGTTACATAGATCGTTTTATGTTGCTGTGACTAGGGCAAAACAATCACTACACATATTAGAGCCGAGAAACTATGAAAGGGCATACATACTATGAAATTTCATGAGCACATCAAAGGCGACGTAGCTGAGCATATAGCATCCATATGGTTGTTAGAGCAGGGGTACTTAGTTTGTAAGAATGTATCACAACACGGAGCTGTTGATTTAGTTGCAATAAAAGAATATGAGCTTATACTGATAGATGTGAAGTCAGAATGTCGGAGAAAGCGAGACGGATACAAAATAAACAGATCACTAACACCACTACAACAAACCCTCGGTGTAAATATTTTAAATGTAAATGTAGAAACAGGAGAATGCACGTATGTCTAATAAACACGATCCAGTAAACTTTCCATCTCACTATAATAAAGGTGGTATTGGTTGCATTGATGCAATCAAATCATGTCAAGGCGAAGGCTTTAAATACTATTGTCAAGGTTCAGCAATAAAATATATTTGGCGACACGAACACAAAGGCAAACCGATAGAAGATTTAGACAAGGCCATTTGGTTTATAAACAAACTGAAAGAAGAATATAAGTGAGGTCTATACAACAACCACTATTCACTCCAGAAACAGAATGGGTTCCACCTGATCGTTTACCAGACCTATCTAGTCACAAAGAAATAGCAATTGACTTAGAGACAAGAGATCCAAACCTAATAACTATGGGCTCGGGTGCGGTGAGAAGAGATGGTGAGATAGTGGGGATAGCAGTGGCAGTCGAAGGCTGGAAAGGTTATTTTCCAATAGCGCACGAAGGTGGTGGGAACATGGACCGCGCATTAGTATTGGATTGGTTTGAAGAACTTTTATCAAACACAGCCACAAAAATATTTCACAATGCAATGTACGATGTATCCTGGATCAGATCACTTGGGTTTCATATAAACGGCGGCATCGTAGACACAATGATTGCAGCTAGTTTGATCGATGAAAACAGATACAGTTATACACTAGACTCAGTTGGTAAAACATACATAGACATGCGTAAGAATGAAAAGCTTTTACAGGAGGCAGCAAAAGATTTTGGTGTCAATCCAAAAGCAGAGATGTGGCGTTTACCTGCACCATTTGTTGGTGAGTATGCAGAAAAAGATGCAGAGATGACTTTGAAACTTTACCACGCACTACAACATGAAATATCAAAACAAGATCTTTGGGACATATATAACCTAGAAACAAATTTGTTTCCTTGTCTGGTTGATATGAAATTTAAAGGTGTTCGTGTAGATGTAGAAAAAGCAGGTGTAATAAAAGAAGATTTAATAATTAAAGAAAAAGAAATTCTACAACAGATAAAAAAGTTATCAGGTTTTGACGTAGAGATATGGGCTGCAGCTTCTATAGCTACGGCTTTTGATAAACTAAAACTTCCATACGACAGAACAGAAAAAGGTGCACCAAGTTTTACAAAAAACTTTCTTGCAACACATCCAGCTGAGCTACCAAAACTAATCAACGAAGCAAGAGAGATCAACAAAGCAAACACAACATTTATCGATACAATACTTAAGCATGAACACAAGGGACGTATTCATGCAGACATAAATCAAATAAGATCTGATCAAGGTGGAACTGTTACAGGGCGGTTTAGTTACTCAAACCCTAACCTACAACAGATACCAGCGAGACATAAGATTCTTGGACCGCTAATTAGATCATTGTTTGTACCAGAAGACAAACATACCTGGGGTTGCTTTGACTACAGTCAGCAAGAACCACGTATACTTGTTCACTTTGCGTCTCTCATGAGAATGGAAGGAACACAAACAATTGTTGATGCATACAATGATGGTAGCGCAGACTTTCATCAGATGATAGCAGACATGGCTGGTATTGATCGTAAGCAAGCTAAAACAATTAACCTTGGTATCATGTATGGCATGGGCAAAAATAAACTGATGGCTGAACTAGGACTTATGAAAGACTCAGCAGAAAAACTTTTAAAGACATACCATCAAAAAGCGCCGTTTGTGAAAATGTTATCTGAGGCTGTGATGAGAAGAGCTGAAGATAGCGGTAAGATAAGAACTGTTGGTGGTAGGTTGTGTCACTTTGATCTTTGGGAGCCGCATGGTTTTGGAATCAAGAAACCACTACCTCACGCAGACGCACTCAGGGAGCACGGACCGGGGATTAAGAGAGCATTTACATACAAAGCATTAAACAAACTAATACAGGGCTCAGCAGCAGACATGACTAAAAAATCTATGTTGGCCTTATACCAAGAAGGAGTGGTACCTCATGTACAAATTCACGACGAACTTGATATCTCAGTGGCAACACCTGAGGATGCAGATAAGATCATTAGAATTATGGAAGAAGCTGTGGAACTGCAAGTTCCAAACAAAGTAGATTACGAAAAAGGAGATAGTTGGGGTGAAATACAGTAAAGAAAGTCCAGTTGAAATAACACTAGGTGTTTGTGATGTGTGCAGCAACTATGTTCCTTTTATTCGTTTGGTCACAGACGAAGACGAAAGAGTTTACGAATGTTTGACATGTAAAACAAAACACAAACAATACGTAAATGGCAAAATAACATTCAATTATCTAGAAGATAGTTACATATTCAAAAGAAATTAGTGGCGATAACTAAAAGCTACCGCCACCATATGAAGGCGTGAAAATACTTTATAAAATATATTAAAATAAAGTCTTGTCAAATATAATATTTGAGATATATAATCCCATATAATAACATAGAAAGAAAGGTAAAAACATGCCAGATACAAGCAGTTTTAAATCAGTATCAGTTTCAGTTGATACACATAGTAAACTTACCAACTTAGCACAAAACAGGTTTGAAGTACCAGTAAGTGTGCAAAAAGTTATAGAATTTTTACTAGAGAAAGAAATAAAGAAAAAAAATGGTAGATCTAACGGGAAATCACGACGTTAAAGCTATTTGCCCACGTTGTATGGGCAATGGCTATATCAAAATTCAAAAGGGAGAACATGATTGTCCGCAGTGTGAATGCGAAGGATTTGTTATGTTGCCTGCATATCAATGTAGAGAAAATGTTGAAGGTGGTATTGAACCGAGATGGATGAAAACTGGAGAGACTATCTAATGGACCCAGAACAGGAGTACGGATGGTAGAAAGTTTTGAACATATTAAGTATGCAAAAAATGTTTTAAGCCAAAAAGACTTTGAGGAGTTGCAAGAATATATTGGCGACTCTGTAGGAGATTGGCCAGC
>Ga0208159_1000216_pt1 | contig 24311 bp, 30 predicted proteins | sample 9_EtaG_FD_184082 | JGI IMG/M metagenome (GOLD analysis project Ga0208159, IMG submission 184082) | Marine viral communities from the Subarctic Pacific Ocean - 9_ETSP_OMZ_AT15188 metaG (SPAdes) (version 2) | ecosystem: Environmental > Aquatic > Marine > Oceanic | place: Pacific Ocean | collected... | reverse complement strand
ACGGAGACAAAATGAACTTACGTAAAACACCAAAAGGAACATTGTTCCGCTTGTTCCGAGAGACTTTCGTCACAACATCTGAGTATTACTATTGCCCACACCACAAAATCCACAAGGTCAAAGCCTACAACATCACAAAGGGTATTGACGAGGAGATCGGTGAGGTCGCAATGGGCGGAGCACACCCACTTACACAGGAGACCCCATGACTACTACTATCCTACCCCCCGTTGGCTCGGTTTGGTACAGAACCTTGTACCCCGACCGTATATTCGTCATCCTCGCTCATGTCCCCAACATAGGCAAGTACGGTGCAGTACGGATCAAGCGGATGGACACAGGCTTTGTCCGCATCGAACCTGCACAATCATTCACATGGCATCACTCACCCCTCGAACAAATGGAGACAAAATGAAATTACAAGACCAATCATTCAACACAACAGGAACCTTCAACATTCAAGACTTCCTAACCAACCACTCCCGTAGCCTACTGCTACCCGATGGACGAGTCGAGTTCTTCCTAGACATTGCCGAACATGAAATGCACACCGTAGGTGCACCCACATTTACAAGCGAACATGGGTACGAGGTCGATGAAAAGGGCTATGGCGACGAATGGTATTTCAAAGCACCATCGGGTAACGTCGTTGCAATCGGATTTCGATGGGGGATTCCTCGATTGCGTGGGAGCGGAACCACCACTGTTAACGACGTTATCGAGTTTGTTGATTTTCTTCAGTCGCAACTGTCGGAGACATAGACAAACGGACATTTTTTGTCCTTGCACTTTCGGCTCAGCGTGATACATTACTAGAGAACGGGGAAGAACCCCACAACAACGGAGACAATATGACCCTATGCCAATTCATCGCAGACTACCGAATCAATGATGGTGACACACTCGACATTATCGAGGAAATCATCCATGACTTCTTTGAGCAAGTCGAGGGCGACTACGATATGCACAACCTTGTTGACTGGATTGCCTGTGAACTTGACTGTAGCAAGTCTGATGTTTACGATGCCTACGATGCTTATTGAAAACGGACATTTTTTGTCCTTGCATTATCTGCTCAACATGATACATTGTATACAGAACGGGGAAGAACCCCATAACACTGGAGACCATATGACTTTCACAATCACACCCGACACTGCCGTTGCTAGCGTGGCACAACACATCATCGACAACCACTCACGTCAAAAAGCGGCGACCTTGCTTGCAGACTTGTACGAGAAGCAAATGATTTTCATGATTGAAGCCCTCGAAGCAAACAACAGTGGAGCAGTCATCAAGCATTCCGAGAACATCGCTAACCTTGAACTGCTCACTAAGGCTCATGACATTCGACGTGACATGCACGTAGAGCGACTCAAGCGGATGCCATACAGAGGCTAACACCGAGACCATAGTAAAACGGACATTTTCTGTCCTTGACTTTTTCACTCAGCATGATACATTGTATACAGAACGGAGGAACCATGACTAAAATCACTATCGCAGATACTCAAACCATCCACCCTTTACTTTCGGCCCCATACATCGGAGAACTCATGACTCAGTTTCACATCGCACTTTCACAATCCACACAGGACAATCCAATGCCTATCGACATGACCTTTCAAGAGTTCCTCAAAGACTTCGGCAACCAACCAGTCAAAGCCCTTGCCTATATCGACAACGCCCTTGCAGAGGGTCGTATCGAAGTATCCGAGAACACCTTGCCGTATTACACATTCGTTGCACCATCGAAGCCTGAGACCGACACTGGTAGCGAATACGAGAGACTCGCTCAACCGCCACGCTTCATCGCTTATGCCGACCATCAATCACAGACTCACTCATTCTCAATGCGTATCATGCGTTGGTACGAGGACGATGATTCTTCAGCAGATGCAATCGTAACTTTCGACCGTAGCGACAACGGTCTTGACTGGTTCTTCAACAATCTTCACCACGAACTCGACGATGTTACGGAGGAGAGCGAAATGCACTGGCAAGACAACTGGGAGACCCAACGCAAGCGTGAACGTGAAGCCCTCTTGTTGCAACGAGTCTCATACGAACGACGTATCAATGCGACCCGACGTTTCTTGATCGAAAGCGGTGCAAGCATGAGTCCCACCCAGTTCGAGCAGAACTGTAAAGACGTTGTTGACTTACGTAACATGGCCACCGCCGCTACCGAACGAATCGACTACCTTCTCGGCTAACAACCCCATTCTTTGGAGACACCCATGACTTACAGAACAACATTTAAACTCACCAACCGCTTCATTGACACCGTATCATTTGTTGAACGCACCTTTCCGCAAGTCCTTGCTGGTGTGCCCATGTCCCGACAAATGATGGTCGAACTGGTGCTTGCTGAGTATCCCGATGCAACCGTATCAATCGAATGGATTCGATAACACCATCCAACAGGAGACCCCAATGGACGCACTTAAAATGATGGGCTATGGTTTGATAGCCCTTGCCTTTCTCATCCCCTACTTACTACGACACGAATCATCGGAGACCCTATGACACGAGAACAAGAAGATAACATCATGGGTTGGGGCATTGTTCTGATGATGGTACTATTCATCGGAGCACTATGCACCGCCCAACAAAACATCGACAATCAATCGCAAACATCGGAGACACCATGAAAATAAAACAGTTCACAACAGTACATCACATCGAGTATGGCAAAGGTAAAGTCGTATCGCTCACACCTAAGGGCACAGACATGTTGCTTATGTGCTTCTTCCCAAAGGTAGAGGAACATGAATGGGTGTTGCTATCTCAGTTAGAAACGAGTACGGATGACTATGTATTCTTAGAGCCACCCGAACCGATGCAAGACAATGTATCCGACGATTTAAAGGATCTAATCTCACAGGCATTTTTTGGGGGTCAACCACCACAAGGCATGTAGCCCCTAGGGAGACACAGGAGGGACGTGGAATGACTTTGCAAGTCAATAGAGGGTGTAGACCCTGTCCAGTCCCTAGATCCTGTCAGAATCCATTGTAGAGGTGTAGGAGATATGGCACATGTCCACACAGTACACCCTTACTACTACCCTATGCCCTACTACCCTACTACCCTACCCCCATACCCCCCAACCAATGTAGAAGCCCTTCACGCACGAATATGGAGACCCTATGAGTACACCTAACACTGGCACATTATACACCCACACACATTGGGCACAAGTATTTCTCGTACAACGTGTTGCCAACGGATGGGTGTACACAACCAACCTTACCATAGGTAAAGACAAGTCCATCCCCTTGCATGTGTTTCATGCGTATTGGAGACCCTTAGGAGGTACACATGAGTGACCTACGCACAGGTAGCCTATGGAAAGAACGATGGGGTGTCATTGAGGGCTTACGCGTGATCCTTAGCGTGTGTGAGGCACATCATCCACCTACGGGCATGTTACTCATAACGTACCATGACATGCACGATGGAGAAACCCGTAGCGTGATGGCTATGCAAGGCGAGTGGTTATATGACTGGGTTTTAGTCTCCGACTAATTGATCTCCCTTACGGGCACACCCACACCAACCTTCGGTTTAAGGCTACCAATCAAGAGGTTGGTATTGCATTTGCAGCACAGAAATACTTTACATAACTATATCAAGACTAAATGTTGCTATTGCAACATAAAAAACTTAACATAACTATACATAAGTTTCTCCGGCCATCTATAAGGCCGACAGCTCCGAGGTCAAGAAAAATAATTTAGCAAACGGACATTTATTGACCGAAAAGTAAGAAAATAAATTTGACAAATGTATCAGAACGGGATACATTGATTAGGAACAGGGAGAAATCCCACAACAATCGAGGTTGCCTATGCAAGACTATCCTTTCTACTACACCCCAAAATCCGTGACCATCGAGGTCGGTGACGTTTGGGTCAATCGCTACGATTCCAAACGAACTGCTCTTATTACTAAAGAGTTTGGACAGACAGGTGAACACCCCAATTGCATTGAGGTCATTTACTTCGGTGGTCATCATCCAGAACAGGGCGACACGGTCATCATTCCACGTCACACTTTCCGCCATCACTACAAACCATTCAACATCAATCAATAGAGGTACACATGAAAGTTTCACCATTCAATCCCCCACGTCAGAAGATACCCATGTTCAAAGTAACCTTCGGTTACGTCAATGGCTTCGGTCAGCCTACGTCAAGTACCTTGTACTTACAGTCACATTCTATACGCTCATTGAAACGTCGAATTTATTCTACTATCGATAACGTCCGTAGTCTCAGCATTGTAGCAGTCACGGTCAAAAATTGACCGTTTCTGATTTGACAAAACTGACTCAACGTGATACCTTTATAACACTCAGGGAGAAATCCCATTCTCAACCCCCAACCTAGGAAGTAACCCATGACTATTAAGCATGTTACCCTTAACTCAATCGTCCCCGCCAAAAACACTATCGTCGATGGAGTCGTCATTGACGGCTATGTAGACGGTCAACCTATGCAGTTCGTTCGCACCGCAGACAACCGTGTCAAGCCTGCAATCGGTACTACCGTACATACCCCCTACGGTACAGGTACAGTAGCACGCTACTCTCAGACCAATCGCATTGTTGTGGCTATCTCTCAGTTCAATGATGACTTCGAGTTCATCAATGCCGATGAGACCGATATCTACGATGCTCAAGAGTTCGTCAAGAGTGTCGCTAGTTCCATGAATGTAGGTGTCGAGTCAGACCGTGAAACATTCACTCGTCTGTACAAGTCCGAGATTACGGGGCTTCTCAGCAAGACCAACGAAAAGAAGTTGCTTGCATCGTTCCCATTGTTCGGCACTAACGAGGTTGTAGTCGATGGTTCTAGAAAGCCGTTGCAACCGACCGACATGGTTATCGCCCGAATCATCGGTGAGACCCGTGAGACCCCATCCGAGCGTAAAGCCCGTATCAAGCGTGAACAGGCTATGGCAACCAAAATGGCAAATGCTATGCTCTTGACTCAGCAAGAGGAAGCCATTCCATCGGACGTCCTTGCTGAGATGAACGAAATCTACGGTGACTAATCGTATTGCATATGCAGCATGTTGCAATCGCAACATGTTGTTTTTGCAGCATAATTTACTTTACATAACTATAGTGAACTATTCTATGTTGCAATCCCAGCATTATTTACTTTACATAACTATACAGTAAATAAAATAAAATGTCCAACGGACATTTTCTGTCCGTATTCACCTTGACAAATGGGGGTCTAACGGGTTACATTATAATGTAAACATTATAACTGGAGGTCTTTATGACTACTAACCAAACTTTTTCCGCCGCCCCATTTGTCCGCTCCGACCGACGCTATACAGAGTCCGACCGCATGCGTAACTATGCCGGCCTACACACCCCTATCTACCGAGTTCTTAACCATGTGTCTAAAGCCCTGCTCAAAGCGGGCTTGTACGGTGCTTGCACTACTATGATGAGTCGTGGTCAAGTCAAGCATATCTCTTACAAGTCCCTATTTAGCGTGAACCTAGCACATGGCTATTCGTCCGTTACTATCGGTGCTCGCACCATCTTCGCAGTTTGTGAGTGGACTAGAACCATCTATCACATCAACCAGTTCGGCATGATGGTCAAGGGTGCTCCATACCATCAAGACTACGACATGAGTGACGTTATCGCTCAAGTGTCCGAGTGCATCGAGGTTCTAAAAGATTGCTACAAGCCTGTTGCTACCGAGCCTGTACGTGAGACCCAATGGGTTCTGAAGCAAGTCATCAAAGACCGCCCTTACACCGGGCCTATCAAGGGCTCTAGTGTGTCGGTACGTGCGAGACTGTTGACGTCTAGTCGTAACCTTGTGCACTGGAAAGTCGAATGGATGGATGCAGACAACCCTTCTAGAACCCGCATAGAATCGGGTGTGTGGCCAAAGGCCTACAAGGTCGAGATTGAGGGGGCTACCGCGTGGTTGCCACATTCTATCCTAGGTGAGATATACTCGTCACCATGGGCGGGTTCACGTATCAAGCATCCGTCCGCTACTATCGAGATTCCAGAGTGGTGGTATCAAAAGTCTATCCTCTCAATCCGCCCAGCCTAACGGCACAATAGAACCTTTTACAATCCCCTTACTAACGAACCAACTGGAGACACTATGTCATTCTTACCACCATCAAATCGCAATGCAACCCTTATGCCATTTATCCAATCAGATTTTGGACTGTCCAATCTCATCGCTACTATCGGACGTATCAACAATGCACGGGCTCAACAGTCGGTCACACCGACATGGTTGTTGGATCAAGTCAAAGACTTTTCTGAATCATTAGACTCTTACATTGCCGAGGGTGGCGAGCCATCTGAAATGCTTTGGACTGTCCATTTTTGCAAGAGTCTAGTGACCGTTACCACTGGGCTACTGGGTAGTACACCTGTGAGTGAGGACTACATGGAGACTATGAAAGAGGTGGTCACCCACGTTACCGCTATTACCGAAACTCTAGGACAGTCGGCTTTCGGTGACAATCTTGATTGCCGTTGGCACGGGTTCATCGTGAACCATGTTTGTCGTAGCACCTTTGGTGAGTCCTAACTACTCCGCTACTCCCGACTCTATCTCTACCCCTATTCATCCGCTACCCACGAGGTTATATGTTGTTGCTTACTTTTGCTTTTGTTATGTCTGTTGGTTTTTGTTCGCTTGTTTGTGAAGAAATGTTTGACAGACATTTGTGATACCCCCTCCCCCTACTATGTCGGCTACACCGATGAAATAAGTACTTACCGCCGAAAAAAACGGGGGGAGCGTAGCGAGGTACATAAATATCCTCTACAAAATTTCCCAGATTTTAAAATTTTTTCAAAAAAAATTAAAGATTTATCAAACTATTTATTTCGACTACAATTTTAAAGGACGAAATTATGGAAATTGGTAAAAAGGTATTGTCTATTTATAGAGTATTAGAAGCTATCCCAGGATACGATAGAGGTAGGGTTATAAATTTTGCAGCAAGAGCAAAAAAAATCATGACAGATGATGAAAGAGTCATGATGGGCAACGTTGGAAAAGCGATGATTCTGCTTACAGCAGGTAACCAAAAAACCATTAGAGATCCAAACTCTTTTGATGCTAGCAGCGTACATGATAAATACGTGAGACTAACCGATGTAAAGATGTGGCGAGCAATTGAAACTATTGGGCTCAACATAGATCTTAATGACAAGCCCACAAAAGAAGACTATGAGTTAGCCCACAAGCTTTTACCTCATATGGGAGCGTCAATAACCACTCACGACGATTTAGAAATGAACTTAGGTGCCAACACTGTTAGCGATTTAAAATACGGCACAAGCGGCAGGCAGGTTCTGTATAGAGGGTTAAACAATATGGACATAAACACCATGAAGTATATTGTTGCCAAAAACACTTGGGACATGACGCGTGGCGTTTCAACTTCATACGACCCAAAAGAATCGCATAAGTTTGCCGGTATGAAACCCGGCTCTTTCCACGGTTCTACAAAAGGCCCAGCAGTTTTATTTGTAATTGACAACTTGAAAAAAAGAGGCTTCCATGCCTCTTCTCTAAGCAAGTACAGTAGGGAAAGAGAAGTTATTCTAGCTGGAAACCTGACAATCAACAGTGTTAAAATCGAAGCCCGCGGGCTACCGGATCCGGGAACATATGTGTCCGGAATGAAAGGACAATTGTCCAGAATGGACCTAAAGATCAATCCTCTTGTAAGAGTTACCCTAAGAGAAGAAACAAATTCCGGAGTATTCGCTTCAGGGGTGTCTAAATTTAATCAGACGATAAATTTTCCGCACTTTGGGAAATCCTTTGGCGAGTTTGTAGAAGAAATGCTTGACACAATGAAAATCAAAAACTACGTATCCGCAGACGGCGGACTGCATGACTTGGTATTACTACACGAGTCTTTGTTGATCATTGCTAACGTTGAAATGGAGTAGAACGATATGGCAATTGAAAAAAAGATTTTATCAATTTTTAGAGCAATCGAAGCTCTTCCAAAATTAAGCGTCTGGGGATATGGCAAAACGAAAAAAAGGCTGGATCGTATAAACGCTTTATTAACTACCGACGATAAATGGGTAATGGCTGACGTCGTAAAATCCATGGTCCTTCTTACTGCCGGTAATCAAGAAACTTTACGCAATCCATCAAAATATAACGCTAAAGAAATAAAAGATACTTATGCCATGATGATGAACACAAAATTATACACAGTTGTTGATCTACTTAAATTGCCCATAGAGCTTATGAAAAAACCCACTCAAGAAGAATATATACTAGCAAAAAAACTACTACCCATAATGGGATCAACTTCAATTGTCAAAAAAGACATTGACACTCACGTTGGAGAACTGTCTGATTTAGACAGGAGATTTAAGTCTGAAGGTTACAATATTGTATGGAGAGGGTTGAACAAGCTAGGACTAAACACAATCTCTTATTTAATGGATGGGCCCACATGGGACATGAAAAGAGGAGTTTCAACCTCCTATAGCCACATGGAAGCCGGAAGATTTGCAAAACTTGACGTTGGCTATGCCTCAACTGGAGGTCCCGCTGTTATGTTTGAAATATCAAACGTAAGTAGAAGAGGCTTTCATGCTGACACTTTAAGTCGGTACTCTAGAGAGCAAGAAGTAATCCTATCGGGTGACATTAAAGTATCCGAAAAATGGGAACTGCAAGCTCTTGGAAAAATAATGCCGGCCGATCCAATGGAAAACGAAGGTGATATTAAAATTAATTTTAATTCCGACACTGGTATCGCTGTCTTTAATTGGGATACCTCTAGAGGAAGAGATAGAAAAAGACAAAATATTAAAACTCAAATGTTTCCAAATAGAGAAGCTCTTCTAAGCTTTGCTCAAGATGCAATTATAAACGAAAGCGGTCTCGTAGACGTTAATGGCGAAGATTGGGAATTTGAGATTTACCCTCGCACAATTCTTTTAAAAGTTAAAGCAACTCTTCCGTAACAATTTTTCCCTCCCTAGTTAATTAAGGGGGATGAAATTATGCTACTACTTGCTTTTTTACTTGGTTGTAACGACCACATCATCAATGAGGTAAAACAACCTGAAATTATTGTTGCTCCTGCAACACTTGACTTTGGACATTTGTTATCCGGTCACGAAACTCGCACACGTACCATTACAATAGCCAACGGAGGCACTGCTGATCTTGTTGTTGACCACTTAGAACTTCAAGGAAACAACTATTCCGTTGATCCATCTGGCTTTGTTGTAAAAGGTGGCGAATACCACCAAATTGAGGTGTCTTATAATCCTGCTACTTTTGAGCACAACGAAGGATATCTAGATATTTATTTAGAGGGCGATGAGAGCCCTTCTGAGGGCGTTTGGCTTGATGGACATGGCGATGCCCCTGTGTTAACTGTAACACCGGCTGAGCTTGATTATGGAGCTCCTCTGCTAGGTTGTGATACAACATCGGAAATTCAAATTCAAAACAACGGCAATGTTGATTTGATTATCGATGACATAGCTCTGATGGCAAACATACCTGCCGATATAACAATTGACTTTGGATCTCTCCCACCTTTTCCATGGACACTGGCTCCTTCTGCGAGACTTGCATTTTTCGCTAATTACGTTCCTTTAGATGAGCTGAACGACTTAACGACAATGGATATATCCTCCAATGACCCTTTGACACCATTATTAACAGCAACAGCTGAAGGAGCTGCTGTTCTTTCAAACGAAACAATTCAAACGTGGATTCAAAAAAACGAAGTTATCGTCGACATCATATGGGTTATCGACAACTCTGGTTCAATGAATACTTACCAAAATCTTCTTGGACAAAATATGGATTTATTTATGACAATGTTCTTAAATTATTCTCCAAACTTTCAAATGGCTTTTATTACAACCGACGATCCTTTGTTTGTTAACGGACACGTTATTAACAACAACTCCGGAGATCCTGTTATCGAAGCCGTACACACTATTGACTCGATAGGAATATCGGGTTCCGGATGGGAAAAGGGGCTCGAAATGTTTCAAGTGTGTTTAGAAAACGGAGAGTGCGGGAACATGCTTCGAAGAGACGCTACTTTAGTGACTATCTTTTTGTCTGATGAACCTGACCATTCTGCCTTAACAATAGCTTCAATTACTTCTGTTATTGATTCAATACGGCCACCGGGCACATTTGTTCCTTATGCTATCATTGGAGATATCCCTCAAGGCTGCAATGCTGCCCCTCATTGGGCTCAAGCTGGCTGGGGCTACTACGAACTTGTTCAAGAGTATGCTTCTCAATGGTGGAGTATTTGTGATAATGACTGGGGCAATCAACTGGAAGAACTAGCTCAAAACATTTCTGTTCAAACTGTATTTAATTTAGATTCTGAAGATCCACACATTGACACAATAAAAGTGTGGGTTAATGGACAAACCCAAACTGCCGGTTGGGTCTACGACCCAACGCTAAACGCTGTTGTTTTTAACCACGATGAGGCACCTGAACCTGGTGATACAATAGAGATTGGTTACTCAACTTGGGGTTGTGGCGAAGAATAATGTCCGGTTTTAAACGAAAGTTAGGGAATTAGATTATAAAGGGAGAAAAATTTGGCGAAATCTTTTTCTCTATCTTCATGCGTCACCTAATTATATCGACAACAATTTAGGTAATATTTATGAACAGAACAGCAATTGCAATTCTAAGACTTGTTAATGCCGCAACAAAGTTAACAAACCCAATGGATCGCCGAAAATACATAAGGGAAAAAATAAAGCCTCTCTCCGATGAGGACAAAAAGGCTCTAGATACAGCACTAAAGACCATGATTCTTATGACTTCTGGTAATGTAAAAACTATTAGAGATCCAAGCTTATACGACCCGAATGCTGGTAGTTGGATGTCGATTGCTTCTAGTTCTGCCATGAATGTTTTAAATCAGATACCCAATGAGTCTGGTGGGTTTGGCCCTGGTAGTAGCTCGCCAACAAAAGAAGATTATGAGACGGCCAAAAGGTTAATGCCTATTTTGGGCTCGTCTTTTATGGATGCTGATGAAGTCAAAGCTTTGACCGGAGGGGGCTCACCGGAAGAAGAATATTTTTATAAACTTGACTCGATGAAGGGGTTTGAGACTCTCTATAGGGGCATCTCAGATTTGAAGCCAAATACATTAAAGTACGCGATGGTTAACTCAACATGGGATATGTTAAGAGGTGTTTCAACATCATTCAATGCAAGACAAGCAGATGATTTTGCCGGCATTACACAATATAGCCATGGAGCAGTGAAAAAACGCGGACCTTCCATGTATTTTGTGATCAATAATCCGAAGAAAAAAGGATTTGTATCTGATGCTATAAGCGAATACGATGAACAAGAAGTAATTTTATCAGGAATCCTTGATATTAATTCATGGGAATTTCAGGCCCACGGTAGAGCTATGCCCAGCGGCATGTCTTCAAGGCATCAGGATCCCAAGAAAAGACCTTTTGCAATTAAAGCAACTCTTTATGATACAGATTTGATACGACTAGATACAATGTCTGGACAGTCAATGGAATTTAAGCTACTCCCTGATCAATTAGATAGGCTTTTGGATGGCAACGTAATTATGATCTCTAATAAATTTAAATTTTTATCTCAAGACATGATGCCAATTAAATTACACAAAGGCACAATGCTCATGAGAATTCAAGCCACTTTAAAATAGGAATCATATATGACTGATTTAGTAAGAAAAAGACTGCTAGCTTTATTAAGAGTGATAAATTTTAAAATCGAAGAAGGTTTTGAATCCGGAACATATTCTTGGCAAGATGAATATAAAGCTATTAGAGATCCAGATCTCATCAAGGCTTTAAAGTCTCTTAGTAAAAAAGAAAAAGGATACTTGTTTGATATCTTGAAAGCAATGACCCTTTTAACATCTGGTAGTGTCGAAACCGTTAGAAAACCTATGGATTTCGATCGTTCTCTTGCTAAAGACTTTAAGACAATTTTTAGCTTTAACACAATGGAAATATTAGATATACTAGGAATTAATTATTCTAGTTCTGGTCCAACAAGGCAGGATTATGAATTAGCAAAAAAACTTTTACCAATTATAGGTTCAGATTATTTAACTGATACTGACTTCTTTCAAGATGATTCCGTGGCTAATCTAGCTAGGGATGCTTTAGCAACAGGAGACGAAAGACTTTTGGGCTACAAAACAACGTGGAGAGGCTTAAGCGGTATGGATAATAAAACTATAGCAGCTGCTTTAAGAATCGGGTCTAATTGGGATATCCAAAGAGGAGTATCAACGTCGACAGATATAGGTGTTTCAATTGATTATGCAGGAATGAGTGATATAAGGTATGATGAATCGGATATTACTAGTTTTGTTATTGAACCACTCACGAATGTAGGTGTTGGAGCAGAGAATACCAAGGGGCCTTCAAGTATATTATTTAAGTACTTCAATCCAAAAGGAAGTGGCATGATTGCTAGAAGGCTTTCAGCATATGGAGCTGAAAGCGAAACCATTCTGTCTGGTAAAACAACAATTGTGGGCTGGTCTTTGCAATTTATTTGTCATGACTCTAGTTTGCAAACTGTAAATGCATCTGAGGATTATAAACATATTACAATTAATAGTGCCAACAATATTAACAACATGGTTATTAGAGACAAACCGTTTAAGCAGAGATATAAAGAGACTGAGTCAACAAATCTAGATTCCAAAAATGCTTACAGAACAGGGCGTATGGCAGTTTCTAGAGGTACTATTGATATAAATGGTGTTCAACATAAAGTTAAAAACAATAAATTTGCATTAATATTACAGGCAAAAATTTCTTAGAGGTATCAAAATGGAATTAGATAAAAAAGCATTGGCTGTGACAAGACTAGTCTCTGTCATCTTCAATTGGGATCCAAATTTAGGAAGTCGACTTAAAAACAATCGGGAAAGAGAAGCAGCAATTAAACAGTTGGTAGCACAAGCACTGCCAAACGAAGATACTAGAAAAAAAACCATCAACATGGTTTTGGCCATGACCCTTCTTACTTCAGGTCACGTAGCTACAACTAGAAACCCAGAAGGCTATAACGAAAAAAAAGCACGTACATGGGCTACTATTATTTCTGAGCCAACAATGGTTTTTTTGAAAGCTTTAGGTTTTGCAACATATCAAAAAATTACAAAACAAGATTATGTTAACGCAAAAAAACTATTGCCTATTATTGGATCTTCATCTATGTTAGAAAGTGAAGTGCGGAAAGTATTCCAAGCAACAAAAGTGAGTAAAGACTATCCTACCATATCTTCTATTACGATGGATCAAGACAAATATGGAGATCAAGGGCTTGGTGGGTTCGAATTTCTCTATAGAGGCCTCAGCAATATGACAGAGAATGCCATCATTAGAATTTCAGATATCGGAAACACTTGGGACTCGTCTGATGGTGTTTCAACGTCATTTGATTACAGGTCTGCAATGGGATTTGCAACAAGTGGAAATACTGTTTTGTTTTCTCTCAAAAATCCAAAAAGACGCGGCTTTAACGCTCTTAAGTTATCTAGATATTCTGGTGAAAAAGAAGTCATATTAAGTGGTGTATCTAGAATTGATGATTATCAATTAAAATTTAATGCTACTGACCCAAAAGGAGGCGACTTTTTCTCAGACTTTACTGTTGAAGTTACGCCTGAAATGATATTCATAAGAAAGGGCAATAGGCCAATATACATGAAAGAAAACTTATCTTCTGACGTGGTTCTCGAGTTTCTCAAGAAAGCCTTAAGTTTTGAAACAATTGAATTAGAGCCATCACGTCCAGATTACAAAGGTCAAAAGTTTCAATTTGTTGCAACCAAGAATACTTGCAGGATTCAAGCCTCTGGTGAAATATTGTGAATTTTGATCAAAACACTTTAACAACTGTATTGGCTGTTTTGAAGGTATTGGAAGCTAATCACACGGCCTCCTATGGTAAATCAGATAGATACAAGGCTGGACAAGCAGCAAGGGCAATATCCAATAGGAGTTGGGAAGCCGAGAGAATTCTTAAAATTTTAAGTGACAAAGAAAAACAAGCCTTTAGGCATGTTATGTTATCAATGATCTTAATGACTGCTGCTAGCGTTGAAACAGTTAGAAATCCCGACTTATATAGCAGAAAAGACGCTAAGCCAATTTTAAGTTTAATGAACACATATACAAAATATCTTTGGCAGCTTGCCGGTGGAAGTAATCCCCAATACCTTATTCCTACAAAAAAAGATTATACTACAGCTAGAAAACTGCTTCCTATTGTCTCATCTATTCCATCTGATAGAAAAAAAATCCTGCAAATAATAAAAGATAAAAATTTGCTAGGAGACCCAAAGAAAACTGCTGGTGAAGATGATATTAAAATTGCGGATGTGCTTTACCGAGGACTGCATTCAATGAGCAATCAATCGTTAATGTATTTATTTTTTACTAAGAATCCTAGCTGGGATATTACGAGAGCAGTCTCAACTAGTGAAGACAGACAAATATCTATTAATTTTACTAATGGAAAGGCAGCTCAGTTTGGCGATGGATGGAGAATGCTCTTTACAATCAACAATGATGATGGAAGAGGATTTGACGTAGGTAATCTATCCTTCTATGGCGATGAAAATGAATATTTGCTTTCTGGTGTTTTAAACATAGATGCAATTGGCTTTAAGATGTCAGCTGTTGACGTAAAAACAGGTAAGACTAAGTACATGGATATATATAGAAGCTCTAATTCTGATTTGAATATCAAATTTTTAGGTAAAACATACAGAGGAAAAGAGGCATCAAATATATTTTTGAGCATTATGCAAGACAATGTATCCGACGCACACAATGAGTATGACGACTTTGGGACTCTTATTGGTCGTAAAATTTCAGTTTTTAGAGTTGGAAAGAAAAAATATACTTATGACAAAATGGCTACAATTTATGTAAATGCAACTGTGCAAACTAATTAAATAAAACTTTGGAGAATATCATGAAACTTACTAAATCACAAATCAAACAAATCATCAAAGAAGAACTAGAAGCTGTTATGATGGAAATGGAAGACGAACAACTTAAAGAAGAAGAAGATGAAGTTCTAGAGCAGAAAGGTGGTCTTAAGTACGATGAAGCAGCTGCTGTTGCCGAACTCCAAGCAAAAATGGCTGAGCCAATGACACGCTCACGTAGAAAATGAAAAAAAAAAGTTTAAATGAAATTAAATTAAGCAAGAATGTTAAAACTGCTCTTGGTCTCATTAATGACAAGTTAATGATACAAAGAAAAAGTGATAATGTTCACATCTATAGGCAACCTCTTGAAATTACTGGGGCTATAGAAGACTTTATAGATAAATTATCTAGAAAAGAAAAAAACACGCTAATAAACGTTATTAAATCATTAACTTTACTGACGAGTGGAAACGTTGAGTCTGTTAGGACTTCTGGTGATTCTTACGATAAAAAGAAGGCTAAATCATGGGAAAAGGTTCTATCGGATGTTTCATTTGAGATTCTGCAATATATGGGCTTTAATACAAGTCAAAAGGTCACAGAAAGAGACTATAGAGACGCCGCTATATATCTTAGAGGTTTAACTTCACAAAGAAACGTACAAGACGACCCTAAGGAAAAATTTAATTTATTATTTAGAGGTATGCATGGAATCGACAAGAATACTTTAATATATCTTTTGACAGATGATGAATTATTGATAAACCAAGGAAGTTCGTTTTCAACTGATTTTGTGGAGTCATATAAATTTGCTCAAGGCGAAATGTATAACACTTTGTTTGTAGCATACAATCCACAACTTAAAGGACTAGATGCTAGAACGCTCTCAAAGTACTATGGTGAAGATGAAGTTATATTTTCTGGTAGCATTAAGCTTAGTAAGATACTTATATTCAACAACCGTGGTGCGGAGTTCAGGCCTGATTGGAGTGATAGCGTTGGCAGAGCTGATTTTGTTATAAACCCAAGAGAAAACGTCTTTAAACAAGGTGGACTCAAAAAACAATTGATTGATATCTTGACAGACAATAAAGACACTAAGCGTTGGAATATGGGTATACCCTTTGCTAATGGAGAAATGAAGAGGCCTATGTTTGTTTTTGTTGGGAAAGTTGTATGAAGATAAAAATTAAAAAGAAAAAAGAGGTTCTCGACGAAATGAGCAGTATGTCTGCCGGCTCCGTACAGGGATATGGAGGTCCTTTAGGCGATGACAAGACTGTTGATGCCTTCAATAAAGAACAAGAGCGTGAGCAGCGTCTCAAGGGCTCTAAATTAGCTGAAATGTATAGCACTCAAGGGCTTGCTGGTAAAAATGTTCAGCAATTAGTGTCTGGTGAAGAAGAGCACGCCGGTCATGTTGAAAGATCTAAGGCCCAAGGTCTCAAAAACGTTATGGAAGAAGAGGAAGATGATGATAAACTCGAAGAAACCAGGAAATACTGGTCTAAATTCTTGTCAAACCCTCGAAAAAATGATATAATAAAGTAACATGTAAAGAATTTTCGATTATCTTTACATAAGGAGAGGTATATGAAAAGAATATTCGAAAATTTTAACAAAGCAAAGGATAATCGCAACGGTGATGTTGTAACTTTTGACTTTGATCACACAATTGTGAAGTCTTTTCTCAACAAAACTGTTGATGGAGAGGAACAATATCAGTACGGTGGTGTCAATAAAGAGATTATCAAGCGTATCAAGAGCTTTAAACAAGCCGGTAAGACAGTTTTTGTGGTCACTTCCAGAGATCAAGGGCTTGAAGCAGATGAGTCTGCTGTCAAACCCCTGTTGGCCAAGCTAAATATCGAAGTTGATGCTGTTTTTTATACAAATGGTGAACCTAAAGCAAGAAAATTGTACGAATTGGGGTCTACACTACACTTTGATGACGATCCAAAAGAACATGAGGCTATCAAAGCATACAAAAATCTACATAAAGACTTCAATATCACGGTAAAATACCCTGACGATCTTATAAAAGACATAGATGCGGTCGCAAAAGGTGCTATTTTGACCTCGGACAACATGATTTTGATAGGTCAACGCTCAGATTCGTACGAATGGGACGCACCAGGCGGACATATTCAAGACGGAGAAGAGGCAAACTACGCTTTTTGGCGTGAAGTCAAGGAAGAATTGGGTATCGAAGTAGAAGAGGTGCAGTTTTTAGACCACACGGAGACTACCTGGAAGGGTGTTACTAAGGATACCTTCTACTTTATGGGTAGAATTGACTATAGATCAGACGAATTAGAAGGAATTATCAACCTACAGTGGGAAGTTGCTGAATATATGTGCGATTCTTGGGAAGAAATTGTTAGAAATACCAAAGGAAACCAAACTCAACACCTAGAAGCAGTATTAAATTTGCTGCAATCTCAGCAAGAGCTGCTCGAATCTTACCAACCCCACTCCAAAGGACACAAAATAAAGAAAAGACGCATCGTTGGTTTGGGTGGATCTAAGACAACAGGGGCGAAAGGACTTAAAAGAGTGTCAGATTTTAACAGATCAAAGTCAGCACCTCCAGGATTTGGTGTTTTAGAAGAAAAGTCTGATGAAAAGCCGACTAAAGTTTACAAAATTAAAATTAAAAGAGGATGAATCGTGTTTTTACAAGAAGAAAAAATCGCAAACCTTGCTAAAAGCATAGGGTTTGTGCTAATTATGCTATCACTAAGCTCATTTTTTGGCTCAGACGCCGTATTTGTGCTATTGTTGAGTCTAATTTACTTAAAAGAGGGTTAAAAATGAAAATATCAAAGAAAAGATTGTTGGAAATCATCCAAGAAGAGTGCGGAATGCCCTCAATGGCTCCTCCTGAGCTTCCAAGTGGCGAAATTGACATGGAAGGACGTATGGCTAAGCGTCAATTGTCCGATATCGCCGAATATGCGTCAGAATTGAGTCAAATGTTGTCCGATGAGACACAATTAGAGGCTTGGGTGCAGTCAAAACTCACAAAAGCCGCTGATTATATCAAAACAGTCAAGCATTACGTCGAATATGGCATGGAAGAAGGTGCATATGACCAAGTTACACCCAAAATGGAGCCAGAAATGACACAAATGGAGCCAGTTGGCATCGAAATGCCTATGAATGAGTCGAAAAACGACGATATTTACGAATTTTAAGCCAAAATGAGCGAAAAATCGTTCAAAACACCCAAAAATAGGGCCTTAGGTGCTTCAAAAGAGCAAAATTTTACCCCAGGAGACATGGTTTGTTGGAAAACATGGGAAATTTCACTTGAAAATGAGATTTTTGAGACCAAAGAAGGCCTTTTATTGGAGATTTTAGAGGAAAATAGGCTCGAAAACACCGTTTTAATAGCCAAAATCATGCCTTTTGGGGCCTCAGAATACGAATTTATACCCCTAATATCGGTAAAAAAAAGCAAAAAACAGGACTATTTATAGCATGTCATGTAGAATTAAGAACCCAGCTAATTACGATCTAACAGATCTCGAGCCTCATGTGCAAGGAATGTATGGTCATTTTGATCAAAAGTACGGCTTCAAGAAGCCTCCTGTAATGGTTTTTGACTCGGACCCTAGTAATCAGTCCAAAGTCTTAGGAAAAACGGCTTATTATGACCCACAGAGCCTAGAAATACATGTTTTTATCGACGGCAGACATCCAAAAGACGTTTTGCGATCAATAGCTCATGAATTGATTCATCATAGACAGAATATGGAAGGACGATTGGACACTGGTGGATATAGTGGTCCAGGATACTACTTAGAGAATGATAAACTCAAAGATGTTGAGCATGAAGCCATGTTAGAAGGCAATGCTACCATGAGAGAGTACGAAGACACCATCAAATACAAGGAGAAAGACAAAATGTCACTTAAAGAATGGAAAAACAACGAATTAAACAGACAGTTACTGAAAAGATTTGGAATTCTTAAGGAATCAAAAGAAATCACACACATGTGTGCTTTGAAAGTAACTCACAAACAAAGTGGACAAGTTGGGCATCCAATTAGACATACATTATCTGAATCAGGTCACATCTCTCACTATACTGTTGAATTTGATAAAGTGATTGTTGAAAATATTGCTGTTGAGAATCTCGACATTATCCAACAAGAATCACATTCTCATAAAAGAGACGATGAAAAGGATCATGACAAAAAGAAGCCTGTTGTGAGTGAAGAAGAGCTTGACGAAGGAGCGAAGCCTGATTTTCCTGATGTAGATGGCGATGGCGACAGAAAAGAGCCTATCTCAAAAGCTCAAAAAGACAAGAAAGCAAAAGGTGGAGACGAAAAGAAAGGTAAAAAAGCCAAAAAAGGCGAAATCCCTCCCCAACTTCAAAAGCATGTTAAAGGTAAAAAAGAAGACGACAAAGAAGAAATCGAAGAGTCAACCTCCGGACGCCACAGTGATGCTGATCGAAGACAAAGCAAAGATCGTGAATATGCAGATCGTCTTAGAGAAGAAAAGTGTCAAAAGTGTGACCCTAAGCCGTGCAAATGTGAAGATGACAAGCAAGCCAATTTGCAAGAAGCAATTCGTAAAATTGCAAAAGCCAAAAAAGTATTTTTAAACGGAAAGAGAGTTAAATAATGCAAATTAAGCAAGAAAAATTGTTGCGTGAATTTATTAGAAGAACATTTGTCACCAATTTACTACGTGAACAAAGAGAAGAGCATGCAGTTCGTATGTATGTCCGCTCATTAATTTCGGAAGTTAAAGAAGAAAAAACCTTATCAACGTTGTTTGAAGCTAAAGATATGGCAAACCCACATCCAAATACTGGTATTAACAAACTTCGTGATGCAATTCGTAAAGCAAAGCCTTCTATCAAGACAAAGTATCAACAATTAACAACCGACAATTCCCAAAGAGAATCTTTTAAGAACCATTTCTTAACTGCGATGGTTAGACTGTTTGATGAACTGGATGCTCTAAATGCTCAAGGTAAAGACGCTGAAGACGTTGAAGCTGCTCTGGGTGATGAAAAGATTACCAATGATTTAAGTGCTCCTCCTTCGGATGTTTCATCAGACGATATGGCTGCTGATATTGGAGACGATGGAGACTTGAATTCACTTCTAGAAGCTATTGACATTGAAGTTGAAGATGGTGATGTTGTTTCCGATGAATTCGAAGCGGAAGAAGACAAAGAAAAGATCAAAAATAAATCTCAAGCAGAAAAAGACTTTGATAAAAAATCTGATGACGATGAAAAACGTAAAGAGTTTGGTGCTGGAGTTGAAGGAGATTCAACCGGTCGCAATCAAGCATTTGACGCTTTTAACCTTGTTCAGACGTATTTTTCTGATGCCTATCTAGATCTCAATAATCCTGAAGATATTGAGATGTACAAAAAATGGGGTCTATACAACATCAAGTTGTTGATAGATAAATATGAATCAGAATTGAACACGAATCCTGAAGAGCCAGATATTGAAGATCCAACATAAATTCCTCCTACAAAATTTATAAAACAAACACACACAACTTTACACACTATCATTATATCATAATGGATCAGGTATGTCAACAAAAAACGATAAAAAAGGATCATATATTTCAGAACTTCGTTCAGAAGGTCGAATAAATGAAGACTTTATTAACAAAGTTTCTGATTTAAAACTTGAAGAGCTAATAGCTGTAAAGTTAGAAGTCAGTTCTAGAATGACTAATGGTAAACTATATAACTTTCCTATATGGTATACAATTCCTAAAATATGTAAATCTGCATGTATGAAAATAGCTGATAGAATTTGTAAGACTAAAGCAGATAAAGCATCATTCTTAGGAATACCATATAATATATTTATGCAAATATACAAAGAATATAATAATAATATATAATATATAATAAAATATGCTCAGGAAAACTACTTTCTAATGATTTTTGCAAAAAAATAATCATTTTAGTTGACAGACCCTTTTTGATGTGATATAATACTAGTACACAACAAAACACACACTTGAAAGAGAAGATTCTGGGTTGGAGTAATTTTGGTTTTATGACACTGTCCTCCTCCTTTTGTTCGTTGTATTCTGTTAGTCTCCAACCTTCTTCTCTTTCTTTTTTTCTTGGAGGAAAAATGTCAAAAAACGAAAAAATTTTAAGTAATCTTTTAAACTTTGGAATCAACTTAGATTTAAAAACTAATAAAGAAAATCAATATTATGCTCAATGCTTTACAGCTTGGATGATGCAACAAGAGGATTTTGATGCTCACTTAGCTTCAGACGAAGATATAGAGGTCTACTATCTAGCAGAGCTTGTTCTTATGGTAAAAATTAAAGATTCCACTCTTACTATTGAACCAGTAACTGAATCTTGTTTTGATGCAGTGCTCATGATTCTGAGATTTGTGACTGAAAGGCATGAGGATATCATGAAAGAATTTAATAAACTAAGTACTATTGTAGATTCTATTGGCAACGATGCTGAGGATGATGCTGAAGAGGAATCGGAAGAAATTTCAGAGTGGATTTAATTATGAAGATTTTTTACCTAAACAGGACAGAAGATGAAAGTGGCGTTTCCGGAACAGGAAGAGTTGCTCAAGGATTTATTTTTGATAATGGAAAAGTAGCTGTTACATGGCTCTCGGATCACCCAACTGTCACAGTATATGACAATATTGGTGAAGTACACGCAATACATGGCCACGGTGGCAAAACTGAAGTTGTAATGGAACCAGATTTTAAAAAAGCGTTTGGCGAATTAAAGTCATTTATGGATAACTTTTCCCTATGTGACACTGCAATGTCCAAAATACCACAAGAAGGTGCGGCATCCAAACTGATGTCAAAGAACTAGTTACTTATGTGAGTAAGTTATATACGCTAAAACTTGATGCATCTTGGCGACCCATTGAGGTTGTAGATAGTTTTAAAGGTTTTTCGTTGGTATTTTCTGGTAGGGCACAGGTCGTTGAGAATTACTCTCAATTGGCTTGTGCCCTTTTTCCGTTTCCATCTGTTGTCGTTTTAAAATCATACATTAGAAAGAGGCGATTTGCAGTCTCCCCTACAAGAAATACGATATTTCATAGAGATAAGTATATTTGTCAATATTGTCACGATAGATTCTCAAAAAGCAAATTAACCCTTGACCATGTGATACCCAAGTCAAGAGGTGGCGATAAGTCTTGGACTAATTTGGTATCTAGCTGTGCGACTTGCAATCAGAAAAAAGCAGATCGCACACCGTATGAGGCATGCATGACTCTTTTAAAAGAGCCTTTGCCTCCAAAGAATAATTACTGGAATTCACCAGAGTGGATTCTAGCAAAAGTTAATAACATACCCGATGAGTGGGAAAAATTTTTAGGAGTTTTAAATGAATGAAGAATTAATGGATAAGATTATTGCAAAGTGTAAGGAAAATCCTGATCTAGGGTTGGTCTTTGATCACTTAATGTCTGATTCTCAAGCAGCTGCGGTTGCCGGCTTTACAATGGAAGAAGTCGCAACAATATGCTCTGTTGGTTTTATGATAGGATCTGATCCAAAGCTAGCAGAAATGGTGAAAAATATGGCAGCAATATCCAAAATGGGTTTGGATATTGTAGACAAGTAAACTATTTACAGCACCATCTGGAGAAATGTTATGAAAATATCTAAAGAAATACTGAAACAAATCATCAAAGAAGAACTTGAACAAAAAACTTTTGGAACTGATTCTGCATCACAATCAGATAGAAAAAAGTCTTTAACTCAAAAGTACCGAGGCGTTTCTAAAGAAAAGGGAATTGACAATAAAGAGAGAGGAATTGTTGAAAGAATTGAACAAAACTTAACTAAACTAGCAGCCTTATCTGATTTAAAATCCGGGCCATCATTTGCTTTACTTAAAAGGTTGAATGCGTTGATGGAAAAGGAAATAGATCGATTAGAAGGCGGAGCCAAGCAAGATGAAAAATGACATGAAGCTCATCATGGAGTCTTGGAGATCTAATTCACTAAACGAATCAGAAGGTGAAAAAACCGCAAAGGAATTATTAAATAAACTTTCAAATTTTATTGAAAAAAACCCTGAAGAGTTTAAAGCAGCAAAAGATGGTGAGAATGAAATAAGCGAAGATTTAGGCGTGTCAGCTTTTGCTGCTTGGACTTTGGCTAAGATTGTAGTCCCATATGTTATTCATTTGGTCTCTACCCTCGCTCTAGGCTCGGCACTATCAAAGTTTTCTAATGCATTGCAAAAAAAGTTTACAGGAAACGACATGAATTTTTTAAAGTCTATGGGTGATTTCATGAAGTTTGGTTCGGAATTTATTGCAACATTTGGACTTGTCAAGGGAGGCTTATATCTGCTATCAAGAATCCCAAATCTAGATCGAGCCACCCGTCGAAAATGGCGGACCAGATTAGAGTTAACTGAAAAGGTTGTTGTATTTGCGTTAATTATTTATGGTTTGCACTATGAAATATATAAGCAAGCCAATAAATTTGGAGGGGTAAGTAATATGGTTAATAGTTTGGCTACTAAAGCCGGTCTAGATTCTAGTTTCATACCTAATCAGGAATTGGTAACATTATTTACAACTTCTGTAGATACTATAGAACAGGTTGGCGAAACAACAAAAGTTGCTATGGATGGCGGTGCCTTCTGGGCTCATCTAAAAAGACAAATTCAAAGAGCCTGGGGCTAAAACAAGATAGGAGCCATAATGGCAAAAAAAAATCTCATCATTGACACAAACGTATTCTTGTCGGACTCCGAGTGTTTAAGTAAATTTGACAACAACGACATATTCGTTCCTGTAAAGGTTCTCGAAGAACTTGACAAGCATAAAAAGCGTCAAGACTCCGTTGGTTTTCATGCAAGACAAACCATCAAAAAACTTGATGCCCTACGAGACCGAGGATCGCTCTCAAAGGGCGTTCGACTTGGCAAAGGGTTAGGAATCATCAAAGTGTTAAAAGTCGAGGAGCTGCTCTTAGACGAGCTACCAATGGGTCTTTCTCATAGATCATCCGATCATCTAATTCTTGCTGGGGCTCTTGCCGTGAAGGAAGCTGATCTAAAACGAAAATGTGTTGTTGTCTCGCAAGACATAAACATGCGAGTAATCGCTGATGCCATAGGGCTAATGACTCAGGACTATGTTTCCTCTCAAGTTGTTGATTCTCGCGACGTTATTTTTGAAGGGTTTACAAAGTTCCTTGTCGATGACTTTATGGTTGAAGAATTTTACGATGATCAAGATGTGTGGCTATATGAAGAAGATGCAGAAGAGCAAGGAATTGTTTTGCATCCTAATGAATTCGTAATGCTTGTCTCG
>Ga0208159_1000215_pt1 | contig 24348 bp, 45 predicted proteins | sample 9_EtaG_FD_184082 | JGI IMG/M metagenome (GOLD analysis project Ga0208159, IMG submission 184082) | Marine viral communities from the Subarctic Pacific Ocean - 9_ETSP_OMZ_AT15188 metaG (SPAdes) (version 2) | ecosystem: Environmental > Aquatic > Marine > Oceanic | place: Pacific Ocean | collected... | reverse complement strand
TATAAATTTTATACAGTTTCCCCATAAACTTTCAAAGACTTTACAAGTTGTATAAAAATTATACAGTTTTTAAAGTGTCATACTCGCCTTTAAAAGTGTCATACTTTTCTAGTTAATAAAGTTTTAAAAAAGAATGATACTTATAAAGTTTTAAAAGTGTCATACTCTGTCATACTTTTAAAGACTTTTAAAGATTTCTAACACTTCACAAGCTGTATAATTTTTATACAGATTTATTGTCTCGTCTTTTATAGCTGTATAAATTTTATACAACACCACCTCTGAAACCCGCATTATTACAGCATTTAAAAAAGTGTTGCATTTTGTTTTTAATCTGTTATTGTTTTTCCAAGTCAGGGCAGTAAAGCAATGACTTTTTAAACGGAGAAATTAATTATGTTAAAAACTAAAAACTTAGAAGCTTATATGAGCGGTGGTGTTGAGAAACACATAAACGGAACTTTTACCATTTATGGATATATTGACAATGTTAAAAGTGGCGAGGAAATAGGCAGACATAAATGCACATATGGAGAATATACAATAAAAGATGCTAGGCGAATGTTTAAAATAGAATTAAAAGATATTTTGGACTTATGCGAGGAATACAAAATATTTACTAATGATGACTGGATAATATTTGACTATCCGCACAAAGCCATGTTTTAATCCCCTAACCACGTTAAAAAATGCCTCGTTAATTCGGGGCTTTCGTGGTAGAAATATAACGCTTTTTAAAAGCAAGGAGTAAAAATGAAAGTAAAAAATATGAGAAGTAGTAGCGGAAACAAAGTAGCTAATCAGTTTATTATTACTGATAACCATAATAATGAATTTTTTCAAAGTTATAACAGCGTTATAGCTATGAGAAACGATAGCGGATTTATATATCTTGATAAGCATTATTGGGATTATTCAAGGACTACAGGCAAATATAGGAATGAATTTCTAGGAGAAGGCATAGCTGAAACTAGAAAGAAAATTAAATCAGGAGAATATAGGCTTGTTGATTTGAATGATGAAGGACAATTAATTTAATTACTCCGTAAAAACTTAATGTTTTATAGCCCCTAAATATTGGGGCTTTTTTTTGTCTTCAATAAGTTAGTAAGCACTTACTTTTTTATATCTCTATTTATAACCTATTATAAGTTTCAGTGATAGTAGTAAATTCTAAGCCTCTCTAAGGTCTTGATTGGTTAGTTGATAGTGAGACCTTAACCACCCTAAGAAAATGCAATACAGAGCATTTAAGACGCTGTATATTCATACAGTAAAATACTTTAAAAACTTTTAAAAATTCTATTGACTTTGAAAGCATGATGTAGTAGTTAAAAATTCACTACACTATATCAACTAAAATGTAAAGCAAATTATAAAAAATAAATTAAATAAATATCTTGTGTATTTGTTGACAATAAATTAAATTTATAGGTGTTAAATAAATTAATTAGTGAGGGCTACACATTTATGAACGAAGAAATAAAAAATTTAATACTAGAACTTAAAGAACATTTAGAAAGTATTGCACAAGGCGAGTCAATACATAAAGAAAGTTCTAATAGTATGGTTGAAGAAATAAACGCTACATTAAAATATTATTCATAGGAGGACTACAAATTATGTTAGGAATAAGAAAAGATGATAAAGGATTTTATCAAGGCTTTACAATGGCTTTTGAAAATGGCTATGAGGTATCTGTTCAGTTTGGCAGAGTAAACTATTGTTCTAATAAATATCTAGCTAAAAGCAATCGTCACAGTTTAGATAGCTGTAATAATTGTGAGACAGCAATATTTAAACCAAACGGAAAGTTTTTGAAATATAAAGGAGATGACGTTCAAAGTTTTCAAACAGCAGATGAAGTTGCAGAAACAATAGCTTATGTGAAAAGCCTTGAAGCTAATAACTATGGGAGGGTAAATAGATGAGAGTTGATAAAGATAATAAGGTGGTGGAAGTAGATACCTTATCAGATTTATTAGAACTTGTATCTCAACAAGGCATACAAGTAAAGATAAGTGATACTTCAGAACTAAGACACATAGACATTGAAGAAAGTTATACGGAGGACGAGTAGAACTATGAAACTAACTTATAAAAAAGAAAGTAAAGAACTTGAAATAGCACAAGAGGTTATAAGATGTTTAATTGGTATGACTAAAAACTCAATTAAAAGTGAGCCAAAAGAACCTATATGGCAAGATGAACTACATCAATTATATGGCGTAGAAAATCTTTTAGAACAAGCTAAAGAATTTTATTACGAAAACTAGGGGGAAAACTAATGGACTTACAACTATTACCAATACTAATGTTTATGGCGTTTTGCTTGTATGCAATTGCCTTAATAATCAAGGACAAAGAAAAATGAAAATATATACAGATGAAGTTTTTTTAAAAAACCATGAAGGTATTAGTGATGTTTACATGATGAAAGCTAAAAATACAGGCGATGTTGATTTAGATTATTTACTTGAAACTAAATGTATAACTAAAAAGCTATACAAAAAAATGCAAGGTAAAGATATTTATGAAATTGCGTATAGAGACGCAGGCGATGCATATGCTAGTGCAGGTAGTTGTTGGTTTCAAAATAAACAAGAGAGAGATGAATATTGGAATGAAGAAATAAATAAATATAAGGAGGTAATATGAAACTTCACAAGGACTTTTACGAATACAAGACTATACCCTTTACATATTTTGCAAAGATTAAAAACAGGCATGATTTTAAAAGGGAGTGGGTAACTGTTAGATGTCAAGAAGATATTATGAAACAACAGCCACAGAACGTAGAGATAAGGAGGTTGAAAAAAAATGTTTGACAACATAACACTTTGGGTATTAGTATATTTATTAACAGGACTTGCTACAGGTTATTACTTACACAGGAGGGATAAATAATGAGCAACATAATAACAGAGACATACGCTGATAAGCTGTATGAAGAACAATACGAGAAGCACTATCAAGAGTTGAGTAAAACTTCTGATGATGTAGATTGGATAGAGAACGAAGCTGAGAGATTAGCTTTGATAGATTTAGATAACTTTGAAATGGAGGGATAAAGGAATGAAAACTTATAAAGTATATACAAAATGGAAGGGCTATTCTGAAATAGAATTAGAAGCTAGTTCTCCTAAAGAAGCAGGACAAAAAGTTTTAGCAGGAGAATATGATATATTTCGAGAAGCTTCTACAGGTGGAGAGCTAGACTATGGCTTTGAAGATGAAGAAGTTTTAGAGGTAGAGGAGGTAGACAATGGGTAAAGTAAGAGATGCATACTATGAGGAGAAGCTTGACATACTTGACACACTTGAAAAACTTGACATGAGTGTAAGGCTTTTAAATGTCTGGGTAAACGAGCCAATGGGTTTTGAGAATGCCAAGTATCTGTTGGAGAAGAACGCTAACCAAAAGTTTGATTGGTTTAGTAGAGATATGGTAAAAGAATTAGTAGAGGAGGAAACTTATGGGTAAAACATACATAGTAAGCACTTACGTTGAGATTGAAGTTTGTGATTGTAAAGACGAGTATGAAGCACTTGACATAGCAACAGACCAAATAGATTTGAATGAACTTAATTACGATATAGAGGAGGTAAAAGAATGAATAGAACTAAAACTTATGTAATGACTGTAGATAAAAACAGTAGTAATGTGCTAGAACAACTAAACAAACTGCAACAGGTTAGACAAAGTGTTAGTCTGTTGAACAAACACAGCACTAAGAAACACTATGTTAAATGTCAAGGCAGGTGGGGATACAATAACCCAGACTATAACCAAAGAACGATACCCTTTTGTCCTTTAGATAAGGCAGTCAAGTGGGACGTTTATATTTATGCGAGGTAGATGATGAATGTTGATAGCGATAAACCAAGATACATAGAGTGTATCTATGAAGCACCTATTACTTTTGACTTAGAAGAACTAGGTATTGATTGGGACAATGTCAAAGACTACTACATAAAGTATGGGACTTTGTATGTTGAGTTCAAAGACGGAAGTTCAGGACAATATGAAGGAGACCAAGGAGAGACTGATTGGAAATGGTCAGCACAAGAAAATATATTAACAGAAGGTTGGAGTTTAGTGGAGGGATTGAACTGATGAAAGTTAAGATATCAAAAGTTGCTAAACACAACGGACAGCCTACAGCTTTTACTGTTAAGGTTAGAGGTAAGAAGTATCCTAGAGGATTTAGAGAGTGGTATTTTCCACACGATAACAAACCAGAGACAGCTATTGAAATGGCTATCTTAGATTACAAGCGAGGACTATTACAATGAACAGAACATTATACAAAAAACTAGAGGACATATGTGCAAGAGAATATATCCTAAATAAATTATCATCAAGTAAGTTTAGAACATTTGTCGACTTTCTTTATGATGACATAAGAACGTGGGACGAACCAATGAATGTATCAGAAGTAGATATTATACATAGGATAGAAGAGCATATGAGCTACATGGTAAGCAGTTATCTAACCAAGTCATATGAGGGTATTGATATGGAACAAGAGGCTCTTAAACAGGCTTAAAATTAATTGATATTTTTTTATAAAATTACTTGACAAGATTTTTAGGAGGTGTAAAATGCTTAACAAGTTAAAAAGAAAAAAAGAAAATAATAATAAAATGAATAATAAAAATATATATAATAATATACCTAAACATTTAAAACATTTATCAGTTGAAAAATTAAAGGGATTGTTATATCTTTTTAGAAATAGAGTATAGTTATGGCAGTTAAATCAAAAGCATTTAGTCAATCTCATACTTCAGCAACAGGTGTTAGAGGTAAGAGAACAAGTCAAGGTAGAGGTAATGTTGGCTACTCTACCATGAATAAAAATAAGAAAGCTAACCATAAGAAATATAGAGGGCAGGGTAAATGATAGGAGAACTAATAGGACTTGCAGTAGTAATATTATTTATGTTATTCTGTATAACAGGTGTAGGAATAATACTTATGGATAGAGAGAGGGAAGATAAATGAACATATTTTATTTTGATGAGTGTCCTGTTGTATCAGCAGAAGCACAGCCTGATAAGATGTTAGTGAAGATGCCACTTGAAACAGCTCAGATGCTTTGCACAGCTCATAGAGTGTTAGACGGAGACGAGTATGCAGATAGTGTAGGACTTTACAAAACTGCATACAAAAATCATCCTTGCACAGTATGGGCTAGACAATCAAGAGGCAACTATGAATGGTTGTATGTTCATTTCTTAGCTCTTGCAATGGAATATAATTTTAGATACAATAGACAACATGCAAGTTATGTTAAGTTGTTTGAGGCTTTAGAGAAGCACCCAGATAACATACATAAAGGAGACATGACTCCACTTGCACAGGCTATGCCTGATGAATACAAAGATGATAATCCTATTGTGGCTTACAGGAATTATGTGATACATGAGAAGCACTATGCACAATGGAACAAGAACAGGGAGAAGCCTGAATGGTGGACGAGATAAAAGATACTGAACTAACGCCAATGACTAAGGCAGAGTATAGAGCTTGGGAAGATTATGTTATAAAATATAACGAAGATAATCCTAAACATCCTATATGCTATGAACTTACTTGGGACAAGGATGAATATAAAGTTAAATTATTAGATTTAAAAGTTGACAGAGAGGGACAGGAATAATATAATTACTCCGTATAACAGGTGTGTCCAAAGGTGTAGCCCTCAACTAACCTTCCTGAACCTAAAGACATACGAGCAATCGTGCTAGTTTCTGGTCTAGTGCCACTAAAACCAGACTGATTTTAAAAGTTTAGTGTAAGATGAGCTTACTGTAAAATCCTTAAAGGTGGTCGTAAGATAAAGGTTGGAATGAGTGCTAGAACCCATCGTCCATCACACTAAAACTTTAACACGAGGGTTATATGAATTTATATTTTAAATCAACAACACTAGACAAACAGATAGGTTGGACATGGAAAGACATGGACAAAGCTTATTGGGATACGTGGATACCTAAGAAGTCTGATATTAAAATCATTACAAGACTTAATAAAGAACAAAAGAAACAAGTACTTGATGAACTCTGGGAAGATTTACAGAGTGCTATACAATTTACACGAGATAGAAACAATGCAAGAAGAAGAGCAAAAAGACTTGCACAAAAAGAAAAAGTATGATAGACTCCAAACACTTAATACTAAAAACAAACCTATAGGAGGTACAAATATATGTATGAGTATGTAGATGGAAAAGCTATGTGGGCAAATATCAGCACACCAAACACTAAGTTTGAACCACATAAGTACGGAATAGTTGTGCTGACTGACGAAGATACTGCTACTAGATTAGAAGGTCTTGGTTTATCAAGGGTTAGAACCAGAGATGGTCAACCTAAATATGATGAACCTGCTTTCTCATTCAGTAGAAAAGTAGATAGACACGATGGGACAACCAACCCTGCACCTAAATTAGTTGACAACGATGGCAACGATTTAGATATTAGTGTTGGTAATGGCTCAGAAGTTACTGTGAAGATTAAACCCTACACAGGAAAGTATGGGACTTTTGCAGAGTTAATAGCTGTGAAGGTTACAAATCTAGTAGAATATACTGAACCTAGTTCAGATAACGAGGAGTTTTAATTATGATTATTACTATTAAAAATGATGACGGTGAATACGTTTATGATGTTTCAAAGATTGAAGACGAACAGAAGAGAGCTAATGCAAGTGTTTCTATCAATAAGATAGGTACATTAAATGTGTTAGTAGAAGCTTTGAACTTTGCTTCACAAGGACATCAGAACAATCTTGAATCTGTGTTAAAGGATAGCCCTGAAGCTATGTTGGAACACAATATAGAAGAAACTGAAACTGAAGAAACTTCAGACGAAGACGAGTCTTTGAACGAAGTATCTTAATTCATAGTGAGGGCTAACATGGATAAAACTTGGGATAAGTTACATCAACCTTGTCCACTTTGCGGAAGTAGTGATGCTGTAGGAATCAATGAAGATGACTCAGCAAAATGCTTTAGTTGTGGAGAGTTTATGCCTAGCTATACTAAAGCATGTGGAGGAAAGGATATGCAAACAGTTACAACAACACCAACTAAACAACCTGATATGGTAGATGAAGGAAAGTTTTCAGCATTAACTGATAGAAAAATTTCTGTACAAACTGCTCAGAAGTATGGGGTAAAATGTGTACATGACCTACAAGGTAATGTCGTTAAACATTTATATCCTTATTACAATGGGCATGAGTTATCAGCTACTAAGACTAGGAACTGTAGAGATAAAGACTTCTATGTTTCTGGTACTTATAATGATACAGGATTGTTTGGTCAACAACTTTTCAAGGGCGGTAAATATGTTACCGTTACTGAAGGGGAGTGTGATGCTATGGCTACTTATGAACTACTTGGTTCTAAGTGGGCTGTAGTATCTATCAAACGTGGTGCCAATGGTGCGGTAAGAGACATCAAGGAAAGTTTAGAGTTCTTTGATAACTTTGAAAATGTCATCATTGCTTTTGATAAAGATAAGGCAGGACAAGAAGCTAGTATCAAAGTTGCTAGACTTTTCAAACCAGGGAAAGCAAGGATAGTTACCTTACCTAACGGTTGGAAAGACCCTAACGACATGCTTAAAAACAACAGACATAAAGAGTTTGTTGAAGCTTGGTGGTCGGCTAAAGTTTATACACCATCAGGTGTTATAAATGTTTCTGAACAACGTGAGAAGTTCCATAATCGTGAGAGAAAAGAAAGTGTTCCTTATCCTTATGAAGGACTAAACAAGAAGTTGTATGGTCTTAGACAAGGAGAACTTGTGACTCTTACAGGTGGTACAGGGCTTGGTAAATCAAGTGTAACACGAGAACTTGAACATCATCTTATCAAGAACACTACAGATAATGTAGGCATCATTGCATTAGAAGAAGATTGGAGAAGAACTATTGACGGTATCTTATCCATTGAAGCTAATGCTAGATTATATGTTGACCAAGTTAGAGATAGATTCAGTAAAGAAGAATTAGATAAGTTCTTTGATATACTTTATGACGGAGAGAACAAGAATAGAGTATGGGTTCATTCACACTTTGGTACTAACGACATTGATGATATCTTTACCAAACTTAGATTTATGATAATAGGTTGTGATTGTAAGTGGGTAGTCGTTGACCATCTTCACATGTTAGTTAGTGCTGTACATGAAGGAGATGAGAGACGTGCTATTGATTCTATTATGACTAGACTTAGAAGTTTGGTAGAAGAGACAGGTGCAGGAATCATTTTGGTTTCACACTTGAGACGTGTTGACGGTAACAAAGGACATGAGAACGGTATTGAAGTATCTCTATCTCATCTAAGAGGTTCTAATAGTATTGGACAACTTAGTGATTGTGTGATAGCATTAGAACGTAATCAACAATCAGATGACCCTGATGAAGCTAGAACAACAAGAATGCGTATACTTAAATCAAGATACACAGGAGATGTTGGTATGGCTTGTAGACTTATTTATGATGGAGAAACAGGTAGACTATCTGAACTAACAGATGAAGATATTACTTTTGATGATAGTTTAGACGAGGCATTTTAATGGACTTAGTATTTGACATAGAAACAGATGACCTAAAAGCAACTTTAATACATTGTTTAGTTGCTCAAGACATGGACTCTGGAAAGATATATAAATATCCACCAGATAAATTAACTGAAGGTTATGAACTGTTATCTAATGCAGATACTTTAATAGGACATAACATCATCGGATTTGATATACCAATGGTAGAAAGGTTTGGTGGTGTTGACTTGTCAGATATACCGGTCATTGACACTCTTGTATTATCAAGGTTGTTTAATCCTAACAGAGAAGGTGGTCATAGTCTTGAGAAGTGGGGATACAAACTAGGCTATCATAAGATAGAGTTCTCAGACTATCTTAACTATTCTAAAGAGATGATGGACTATTGTGTTAGAGATGTACAAGTCAATGCTTTAGTTTTAAAGAAACTTAGAGAAGAGAGTAAAGGATTTGCTAAACAATCTATAAACTTAGAACAAGATGTTGCTAGGATAATGAAACAACAAGAGCTTAATGGATTCAAGTTTGATGAAATGAAAGCTCAACTTTTATTGGCTGAACTTAGAGAAAAGAAACAGGCTATCGAAGATGAAGTCCATAATACATTTAAACCTAAATGGGTAGATGATAAGTTAGTTACACCTTACATAAAGAAAGATGGAGACTTATCTAAACGTGGACTTACAGATGATGAGTATCAAAGATGTTTAGATACAAATAACTTTGAACCTTTTATGCGACAAACGCTACAGGATTTTAATCTTGGTAGTCGTAAACAAATTGGAGAATATCTTGTAGACTTTGGTTGGAAGCCAGAAAGGTTTACACCTACAGGTCAGCCAATAGTAGATGAAAAAACTCTATCAGCAATTACACACATACATGAAGCCAAACTTATAGCAGACTTCTTACTGCTTCAAAAACGTATAGCTCAAGTTGATTCTTGGGTTGAAGCTGTACAAGAAGATGGTAGAGTTCATGGCTTTGTAATACCTAACGGTGCTATTACAGGTAGGATGACACATAGAAATCCTAATATGGCACAGGTACCGGCAGTCTATAGTCCTTACGGTAAAGAATGTAGAGCTTGTTGGACTGTAGAAGAAGGTAATGTTTTACTTGGAGTTGATGCTTCTGGTCTTGAGATTAGAATGTTAGCTCATTATATGAATGACGAGGAATACACAAATGAAATCATTAACGGAGACATACACACCTCTAATCAAAAACTTGCACAACTTGAATCAAGAGATAAGGCGAAGACATTCATCTATGCCCTCATGTACGGAGCAGGAGATGAAAAACTTGGAAGTGTGGTTGGAGGAACTACAGCAGATGGTAAAAGAGCTAGACAATATTTCTTTGATAATAAACCATCATTTAAATCTCTTAGAGATAGAGTACAAAGAGCATCAGCAAAGGGGTACTTAAAAGGATTAGACGGTAGGAAACTACATATACGTAATTCTCATTCAGCCTTGAATACTTTACTTCAAGGAGCAGGAGCTATCATAATGAAACAAGGATTGGTTATGCTAGATAACGTATTAAAATTAAACGCAGTAGAATATAAGTTCGTTGCTAACATACATGACGAATGGCAGATAGAAGTACCAGAAGATAAAGCTGATTTTATTGGAGAGTTTGCTGTAGATAGTATTGTAAAAGCAGGAGAACATTTTAAACTTCGTTGTCCGTTGGATGGCGAATACAAAATAGGAGATAATTGGAGTGAAACCCACTAAGAAAGACCAAAAGAAATTTGATTTAGATTTACAGTATGGAGAAATAAGAGAACAAAAAATAGCAGACATGCTAACAGGTAAGAAGATAGAAGTTAAATCAGAAAGAGATACATGGATGAAGACAGGTAATATATGTATTGAATATGAATCGTGGAGTAAACCTTCTGGTATTAGAGCAACTGAATCAGATTATTGGTTTCATAATTTATGTGTAGGGGACAATGAGTTTTGTACGTTAGTATTTAAAACAGATGTGCTTAAAACTATAGTTGACGAGCTTGATAGTTTTAAAACTGTATGTGGTGGAGACCACAATGCTAGTAGAATGTTCCTTGTTAGCCTTCAAAAATTATTTTCATCAGATGTAATTAAAGCTTTCAAAGAGTCAGAAGATGAAAAAAAATAAAAAAACACTTGACACATTAGTAGAAGATATATATAATAAATTGTCGGCTTTAGGAAAAGGCGAACATCTTGACATAGATGAGGACACAATAGAACAGTTTGGAGAGTCCATGAAAGAGATTCTCTACTCTTGGTCACACCCTAGTCCACGAGGCAAACCTTCTTTACGTATGTCTAATATAGGCAAACAGCCTAGACAATTGTGGTATGAAATGAACTCTGAATCTGATACAACAGAGGTCATCTCTCCACCTACATTTATTAAGTTCTTGTACGGACATCTACTTGAAGAGATAGTTTTATTTCTTGTTAAGTTATCTGGACATGAAGTTACTAATGAACAAAAAGAAATAACTGTATCCGGAATCAAAGGACACATGGACTGTGTTATTGATGGAGAAGTTGTAGATGTAAAGACTGCTTCTGGTTTTGCATTTAAAAAGTTTAGAGACGGAACACTAGCAGAAGATGATGCTTTTGGATACATGGCTCAACTTGCAGGATACGAACAAGCAGAAGGAACTAAGAATGGTGGCTTCCTTGCTCTTAACAAAGAGTCTGGAGAGTTAGCTATGTTTAAACCTGATAACTTTGATAAGCCTAATATCAAAAAGAAAATAACTGATATTAAAAAAGCTGTTAAGTTATCTACACCACCTGATAAATGTTATGATGATGAGCCAGATGGTAAATCTGGTAATATGAAACTTGCAAGGGGCTGTGTATATTGCAGACATAAGTTTGAATGTCATGCAGATGCTAACGATGGTAAAGGTTTAAGGGTGTTTAAATATTCAACAGGTTATAGATACTTAACTCAAGTACCTAAACCACCTAATGTTATAGAGGTTACACAGATATGAATGGTAGAAAAGCAAAAGCCTTAAGAAGAAAAGCAGAAGAACTTCTTATTAGTTGGATAAGAACGATGGTACCTGAAGGAGAAGATGCTACTAAGATTACTAAGAAAAACTTACATGAGTTTCTACCAGAGCAAACACATATCTTTGCTAACAATAGATTTATGTTAAGTGCATTTAGTCTTAGATGGTTTTATAAAAAGGTAAAGAATAATCCAAACATTACTTTGGAAGATTTGAATGCCTAGAAGAGTACCAAGAAAACCGAGACCTAAGAAGATTAACGTACCTAAAGGATATGATAGTGCTTGGGAATATGATATACATCAAACACTTCTCAAAGATTGGAAACATCATTGGGATACTATAGAGTATGTTGTTCAACATAAGTATGAAGCAGACTTTGTAAAAGTTATAGATGGTAAAACAATATTACTAGAAGCTAAAGGTAGGTTCTGGGACTATGCAGAGTATAGTAAGTACTTACATATTAGAAAAGCTTTACCTGATAATTATGAGTTAGTTTTTCTTTTTCAAAAACCTTACTCACCTATGCCGGGTGCAAAGGTAAGAAAAGATAAAACAAAAAGAACTCATGCTGAATGGGCAGAGACAAATAACTTTACATGGTATAGTGAAGAGACATTACCGGAGGAATGGAAAAGTGAATTATAAATTTAATGAAGATAAAATATTAAATGAATTAAAAGCATACATAGGTAATACATATGCTCAACACTATGCTAACGGTAAGTACCAAGCAACTGATATGATAATTGATTCAGGATATGGAGAAGGATTCTGTCTTGGAAACATTATGAAGTATGCTATGAGGTTTGGAAAGAAAGACGGAAAGAACAACTTAGACTTATATAAAATAATACACTATGCTATAATAGCAATCTACGTAAACAATAAGGAACAAGACAATGGTTGAAGATAAGATAGGAACTAAGCCTTACTTAGGAATTGAAATAAACTATGACAAAGAAAAGACATTTGATAAATTTAGTTTAGACACACTCAAAGATAGATATTTTTGGGAAGGAGAAACACATGCACAAGAAGCATTCGCAAGAGCCTCCGTCTTCGGAGCAACATTCAAAGGAGAGACCGATTTTGAGTTGGCTCAAAGACTTTATAACTACGCTTCCTCTCGTTGGTTCATGTTCAGCACTCCTATTCTTAGTAACGGGGGTACCACTCGTGGGCTTCCTATCAGTTGTTTTCTCAATTATGTTCCTGACAGCAGGGGTGGTCTATCTGCTCACTATGATGAGAACATATGGTTGGCAAGTTCAGGTGGAGGCATTGGTGGATATTGGGGCGATATTAGGAGCAACGGTATTTCAACTACTCACGGCAGTCGTTCTACTGGTTCTATTCCTTTCATCCATGTAGTAGATTCACAGATGTTAGCCTTTAATCAAGGCACAACAAGACGTGGTTCTTATGCAGCTTATATGGACATATCTCATCCGGAGATTGAAGAGTTTATTAATATGAGAAAAGAATCTGGTGGAGACATAAACAGAAAGAATCTTAATCTTCATAATGGTGTAAATATTACTAATGCTTTTCTTGAAGCTGTAGAAAATGATGATGACTGGAGATTGATTGACCCTAAAACTAACGAAGCTGTTAAGACTATTAATTCCAGAGATTTATGGTGGCAGATAATAAATGCTAGAGCTGAAACAGGTGAGCCTTACATGGTCAATATTGATAAGTGTAACGAAGCTTTACCTAAAGCACAAAAAGATTTAGGACTTAAGATACGTCAAAGTAATTTATGTTCAGAGATTACATTACCAACTGATGAAGAAAGAACAGCAGTATGTTGTTTGTCTTCTGTAAACTTGGAACACTTTGATGACTGGTCAAAGGACGATAACTTTATACAAGATTTAATAACCATGCTTGATAATATAATCCAACATTATATTGATAATGCAATAGATACAACACAACTAGGAGAATATAGTGCGAATTTTAAACGCTTTCAAAAATATGTTAAAGAAGGTAAAGAAGGCTTTACCAAGAGTGCCTACTCAGCGTATCGAGAAAGAAGTCTCGGTCTTGGTGCTATGGGTTTCCATGCTTATCTTCAACGTAGGTCACTTCCTTTTGAGGGCATTTACGCAACTGGGTTTAACTTTAAAGCATTTACTTACATTAAACTCAAAGCGACAGAAGCAACTAAAGAGTTGGCTATTGAAAGGGGCGAGGCTCCTGATATCCATGGTAGCGGTAAGCGGAATGCTAATCTCCTTGCTATTGCTCCTAATGCTAGTAGCGGTATCATTTGTAGTGGGACTTCTCCTAGCATTGAGCCTTATCGTGCTAACTGCTATACTCACAAAACTTTATCCGGAAGCTATCAAGTAAAAAATAAATATCTTGAAAAGCTTTTAAAATCTAAAGGATTAAAAGGTAAAGAGTTAGAGAATCTTTGGAAAGATATATCAGGTAGTGATGGCTCAGTACAACACTTAGATATACTTACTGATGATGAGAAAGAAATATTTAAAACAGCTAATGAGATAAATCAAATATGGATTGTTGAACATGCTGCAAAACGACAGGAGTTTGTGTGTCAGGCACAGTCTGTCAACCTGTTCTTTACTTTACCAAAAGCTACAGAGCCTCAAGAAGTACATGATGAATATATGCAGTATGTAAATGATGTTCATTGGTATGGTATGAATAAATTAAAATCTCTTTATTATTTTAGGTCTAACGCAGCTAGAAATGTAGAGAATGTAAATGTTAAAGTACCTAGAATAAACTTAGAAGATACAGAATGTATCGCATGTGAAGGATAAATTATGAAAAAAGAAAAAATATACGATGCTTTGTATGACAGATATAAAGCAAGACAATCAGAAGCTTTATGTAATATTCAAATATATTTTAAAGATGGTGTAGGCGTAGCTGACCATCCTAATACAGTTGATACTGTAGCTAAATTATTTGAAGAATATGCAGAAGCGACAGAAAATTTAAATATATTAAAGGAGAATAGATATGAGTTTGTTGGGCAGTAGAGATTATTATAAACCGTTTGAATATCCTTGGATGTTTGACTATTATGTACTACAAAATCAGATGCATTGGATGCCTGAGTCTGTGCCATTACATACAGATGTTAAAGATTGGCAAGAACTTTCAGACAAAGAAAAGAATTTACTAACACAAATATTTAGATTGTTTACTCAATCAGATGTAGATGTAGGAGCAGGATATATAGATAAGTATATGCCTATATTTAAAAAGCCTGAAGCAAGAATGATGATGGGTTCTTTTGCAAACATGGAATCAATACATCAACATGCTTACAGCTTACTACTTGATACAGTAGGTATGCCAGATATAGAGTATAAAGCATTTGCTGATTATGAAGAGATGTCAGACAAACATGATTATGTTGGTAACTTTAAACCTACTAGAGCTAAAAAAGAAACTATTGCTAAAACTTTAGCAGTCTATTCAGCTTTTACAGAAGGACTACAGTTGTTCAGTAGCTTTGCAATCTTATTAAACTTTCCAAGGTTCGGTAAAATGAAAGGTATGGGACAGATAGTTACCTATTCTATACGTGATGAATCTATGCACGTTGAAGCAATGACAAAGTTATTCAGAGAATTTATAAAAGAGAACATAGAAATATGGACAGATGATTTCAAGAAAGAACTATATGAAATATGTAGACATATGGTAGAGCTTGAAGATAAGTTTTTAGATTTAGTTTTTGATATGGGAGATATTCGAGGACTAACTAAAAAAGATATGTATGCTTATAATAGATATATAGCTGATAGAAGGTTACTTCAACTTGGTCTTAAGACTAACTATGACCAAAGAGAAAATCCTCTTGGTTGGATTGATGAAGTTACCGGAGTAGAACACCAGAACTTTTTTGAAGGTAGGGCTACTACCTACATGAAGGCAGGGCTAAGAGGTAGACAGGACAATATTAAATTTACAAATTTAGAGGAGTCCCATGATTAATAAACAAGAAGCTAACCTAGTTAGTTTCAAGATTGTCTTAACAAGAGATAATAAAATAATGACAGAGTTTAGTATGTTACCAGAGGATATGGTTGATGAAGTATTTCCTCCTGATGATAGACCTCTTATGAGAACTATTATTAGAAACGGTAAAGCTAAATTAGAAAACTTACACGATTACTTTCAAAGAGAACTTAATGCTCTTGAATAGTATAAATAATTATCTCATCTTTTTTACCCTTTACTTTTATAGGGTCTAAATAACGAGTGGGTATATCAGAGTTCATAGCTGTGGTATACCCAATCACTATATCTTCTCCAACTTCTTTAGTAGAACTCTCTAGTCTTGCAGCTAGATTTACAGCATCACCAATAGCAGAGTAATCAAATCGTGTCTCACTTCCCATATTCCCTACTACTGCTTCTCCTGTATTTATACCTATTCCTATTTCGATTCCTAATTGTGCTTCTTCCATATCTCGGTGTATCTGTAATGCTGCTTGGATGGCTTTGGTCTCGTGTTCAGGAACATCTATAGGTGCATTAAAGATAGCCATCATTGCATCACCAATATATTTATCTACCATACCGTCATACTTTTTAACTGCATCAGCTTGTATCGTTAATGCTTTATTCATAATCTCTGTAACTTGTTCAGGTTCTAATCGTTCTGATAAACTTGTAAAGCCTCTAACGTCTGTAAATAAAAACGTACATCTTCTTCGTTCTCCACCTAACTTCAGAAGTTCAGGATTATCTTGTAGTTGTTTAACTTGTCTTGGGTCAAGGTAATGTTCAAATTGTTTCTTGATTTGTTGTCTAAGTTTGTATTGAGTTCTAAAGTTTAAATAGAATTGTAACGTAGCAATAAGTGTCATACTTATCAAAGTCCAAGTCACATCTATAAGTATGTTACTTTGTATGACACTATATCCAAAGTACCCTGTTCCTGCCATCAAAGAACCAACTGATACAATACCCCATGTGATACCTAATCGTGCTATTAGAAGAGCTGTGAGGAAGCCACAGACTATTAATAATAATAGTTCTACTACTAACCTATAATCAGGTATGTAAGGTGTGTCCATCAACATACTTTCTGATAGAGCTGCTTGAATTTTATGTGGTTCTAATAACCCAACTGGTGTTGCAACTTGTGGTGATATTCCTTTGGCTGTGAATCCTACAAATACAAAAGTAGATTCAGCTTTGTCAAGTTCATCTAATGTTATCTGTGGTGTATCTACCCAACTAATCCACTTACGTCCAAGACTATCTGTTGAAACGGGTGGAATACCTCTCACTCTAACCTGTTCTATTCCATTCAGATTTGTTACAATCTGATAAGTACGACCACCTCCTAGTATTTTTAAAACTTCCGTTCCAAAAGAAGCAACCCACCCATTATCTGTTTGTTGTAGTAAAGGTATTCGCCTTACTAAATTATCTACATCTACTGGTGCAGATATAGCACCTTGACTAGCTGACTGTTTTAAAACATCTATGTTCTCTAAAAATCCTTGAGCTTTCGGTAATGATACTATCGGTCCTTTGATAACTGTACCATGTGTAGCAGGATAACTATTGTTGTTTATTTCTGGCATAGCGATAACACTTGCAGAACTTTGTAAGGCTTTAGCAAACTCTATATCTCCACCCATTCTATCTTTGTGTGGAAATAACATAACCCAGCCTACGCCATACGCACCTGCATTTATTATATCGTTGTGAATCTTTGCTAAGTTTTGACGAGGTAAAGGATATCCTCCCATATCGTCTAGGTCTTGTTCAGTAATGTTCAGGATTGTAAAATGTCCGGTAGGATTTTGTTGAGGCACAAGAGCATCAAAAGTTTTGAGTCTTAGTACTTCTAGTGGGACACTATTGAATAGTAATGGTAGGGTTAGTAAAGCTAATAGTAAAGATGACCACTTCATATTAATTATCCTGTGTAATTTTTATAGTAGAGTCTCCTCCACCATTAACTATTATCTGTGTACTCTTACCGTTTTGAATTAAGATAACAGTATAAGCATTCTGTTTGTCTAAATCTAAACGTATGGTATCTTCTAAAGTTTTATAAAAGGTTATGATGTTATCAGTCATAAAAGTATTTATCTGAGTATTAGCATCATATCCGACTTGTGTTCCTTTTAAATCTATATCAGTTTTTAAAAGTGTTTCAGTCTGTTCTAACTCATTTACATCTTCTATGATATCTAACAAGTCTTCAAGAAAGTTTACATCAAGATAATTGATATCTAGTTCTGTAAACTCTAACTCATCTTCTGCAAGATAATCTACTTCTAAATCATCGAACTCAAGGAAATCAACATCAAGGATACTAGAAACATTACTTCCATCTTGTCCTTCATTTTCTTGTTTTATCTCCTCTGGTCTATTTACTATTAACATGTTATCAATTAACTCTACTGTCAAGTCAAGGATAACGGGTTTTGTTGGTTCAGTCTCGTACATTGAAACTGTTGTAGCTTGGTAAGGCTTGTTAAGTGTTACCTGTCCCATAGCTGTTGCGACAACTATCTCTCCACTTGGAAGACCGTCATCGTCTGGTAATAATATAACTAAACTTCTACCTAGCTCATCTACAGTAACTGTAAAATCTGTACCACGAATACCTATCGTAGCACTAGGAGTTTGTATTAGTATATTTTCTTTATCTATTGTAGCTAACTTACCAGTGATAAATCTTGCAGTACCACTGGCAAATTGTAAAGCCATCTTAGATTTAGATGGGTCGGGGTCGTATATAAACTCATCTATTATTAATTCAGAATGTTCAGTAAGTCTAACTTGACTGTCATCTAAAAAAGTAATGCCCAATCTCCCGTTAGAAGTTTGGACATTATCGTAACTTTCTATGTTAAAATCTAATGAAGCTTGGTAAGTGTCATCCCTGACTACTCTACCAGCTCCATTAAGTTCTGTTATGTTTCCAATATTAGCAACTTGTGCTTGTACCTTGGTCATTTTGAATGACACAAACAGTACCATTATTACCGTTAGATAAAATTTTAAGCCAGTCATTGTCTTGTGTACTCAGTTGTTGAATGTTAAAAGTTCTGTTATCACCTGTTTGGTCAAGATAAAAATATCCACCTGCATATCCTGAACCTGTAAAGTTTACAGTGTTATCATCTCCGTCTACATCAACATAGTTAGTAGCACCATCATAGTTTATATCAAAATCAAATGTGTTACTGTCACCATTGACAATCCAATCTAAATCTAATGTTGCAGCTAATGCAGTTGTACCGTGGTCTAAAGTAAATGTATTAGAACCTCCAGTAACATCAACATTATAATTAGAGTTATCAATACCAAAAGTATTTGTTGGGTCTGATTGTATAGTAAATGTATTACTATCACCATCAAACTCAAAAAATCCTGTTATAGAATCACCATAAATATCTCCTAGGAATTTATTAGTGTTTCCTATTTGATTTATATCTAAAGTAAGATTAAGACCATCTAAATCTAATGCATTCATACTTCCTGCAGCAGATTGTAATCCACCTATGATATTACCTGAACCTAACTGCTCTAAATCTATGTTAGCTGTAGCACCTGATTGGTCAACAAATATTTCGTTATCAGCCCCGTACAGCAGCGATGCACTCGTCATCACAACTAGGCTCATCAATTTTAATGTTTTCATATTCCCAATAGCCTCTCTCTATTCCTGTATATATTATATTTAATACTCCAGTCTCTATTGCTTTTTGCAAAGCTATAGAAACACTCTCGTTCTCAGCAACTCCTCCTTCTATTTCTACCAGTTCAGTACCGGCTTCTATAAAACGAAACACATCCTGAGAAACACTTGTGGATATAATGCTTTTAGAAACTAAAGTTTCCATTAGCACTTCTCCAGTTGATACAGAAACTAATCGCAATGATATAGTAACTGTATCTTCTCTGTACTGTTTACTATTACCTATTCCTAGATATCTAGCACCAGCACCTCCAGATTTGAGGTTAGCCTCGTAGCTAACAACTCCTCCCTGAACCAATAACCCTGCAAATAGCAGAGGTTTCATTTTGTTATCTTCTTTAAATTCTTTACGAGTACTTCTTATTAGTTGTCTTTCTTTTGTTAAGTCATCTAAACCTACACGTTCTACTACTCTAAAAAATTCACCACCTGCTGCATGTTTAAAAGCTCTAATTAAAAATGCTTCAGGAGCTTGTGTAATAGCTGTACTAAACAAAGCAAACGAACTATTACTTCTACGTTGACCTGTTAAGTCTCTAAAGCTATTAGGGTATATAGCTATAGTTGGTTTTGCTTTTGCACTTGGTAAGTTTTTTAATTCTTCTGATTGTAAGTCTAATGTTGAACTAGCTTTAATATTTTGTGTTAATGCTAAGTCTTGATTCTGATTTAGTACAGCACAACTAGAAGTAAAAATTACCAACAGGCAAAGATATAGTCGTTGTATTCCCATCACTGTCCGTTATATTCAAAGTTATTATTCCATCGACAACACTATATTCTATTCTGTTGCCTTCTAATTCTAGTACACCACTATCACTTGGAGTCTCACCAAATAAATTTTCTACTAACTGTCTAGATAATTGTGCGTATATTCTAGACTCTAAATTTCTTATAAATCTTGCAAGTGTTGTATTTTCTTTGTCTCTTTTTATTTGGTCTTGTAAAGCTTTTATCTCTGCTTTCAATGCTTCTTTACGATTAAACTCTTGATTCTGAATTGTAAGATAATGTGATGATGTACCATTACCATTGAAACTTGGACTCTTAAACTTAAACACTATCTCATCTGCAATACTTCCAACAGACCAGAACATAATTAACATAGACCAAAAAAACATACACCATTTGCAGTTTCTTGAGGTTTTATCACTTTTAAATGTAGGTACTAATTTCATAATATTTTATCGTTTATCCAAAACATTAATAACATAAATCCAAATACTAATACTTGTACTATAGAAGCAACTGTAATCTGCTTCATAGGATGTACATTTTCTATGTCATCTAGTTTCATTGTAGTTTAATCTTTTCTTTTATCGTCTCTTTTAGCTTTTGAAATCTTAGCAGTATCAATTAGCTGTGGCACTCCTAGTATAGTTTTAATCATAGTGTCTTGTCTTATAATTTCATTATCAAGACTTCTTACTCTGTCTATCAATGCAACTAATATACCATGTTGTGTATCTAACTTTACACCTAGTCTCTCTTCTATAGCTGCTATTTGTGCTTCTACTTTTGCATCAACAGTATCTAGCTTTGCTTCCATACCATCAACAATACGTATGACTAACTTATAAATAAACCAACCAAGACCTATTGCTGCTGCTATAGGAAAACCAACTTCTTGAATAAAGACTACTACTTGTTCCATTAGTCTTTCTGTGAGTTAGAAGCTCCAAAGTAAAATGATATAACAGCACTTGCTAAACCACCAAGATAACCTAGTACTAAGTTTATAAGAGCTTCAGAGTTTTGCTCTGGTGGTTGTAAAGTAACTAGGAATATATATCCTAAGAATCCACCTACAGTAGCTATACCCATAATACGTGCAGTCCAATCTTTACTAAAGTTCTTTCTAGCATCTTGAGCATCTTGTGTTTCTAACTTAAACACATCTACTTCTAACTCTTTCATTTGAACTTCAAAAGCTTGTTCAGCTTTTTTAAGTTCTAGCATTTGTTCAGGTGTCGCATCTGCTACAGCTTTCTCTATAGCTTTAGGTGTATTAGGTACTCCCAATACATCAGCTATCATGTTTGCTGCCATTCCTCCCATTGGTCCACCCAAGGCAGTACCTAATGTAGGTGCAACAGCTCCAACTATGTTTTTTAATACGTTCTTCATTTCAGGCTCCTAATACCATTTTTTGTAATTCAATACTTCTTCTACCTACCTGTTTAAACCAACGACTATCTTCCATTTCAACAGCCATCTTTGCCCAATCATGTTCTCTACAAGCTTTCAACATGTTACGAAACTTTGAAAGTCTTGAACCTCCTAGGTTAAAACACATGTTTACTAAGACTCTTTGTATAACTTCTGGTAACTTTTCAAAGTCTTCCTCGCTACCAAAGACATGTATAGCTTCCTTGTAATGCTTTTCAAAGTCATCCTCGTAATACATATCTACAACTTCTTGTGTGACAGGTGTGCCAACTTCCCAGTTATATTCAGGGTCGTTAGGTTGGCAAAGGTGTCCAACTCCTAAAGTTTTATAACCTAAACTATCCATATAAATTTCTAACACTTCGCCTTCGTGTCTCTTTATTTCAGCTTTGCAAAGTTCTATATCCATTTTATTATCTTTCTTGAAAAACATCTAATCCTAATTCCTCCATCTGTGCTGAGTAAGGTTGTCCTGTAAAAGGGTCAACTCTATCTGCTGCTGTTTCTTTAACATCTGTAACTGGGTAATCCTCTGAAACTTCTTCACCTTTAAAATATTGTTGTCTTATATTTAAAGAATTTTTTAACCAATTATTTACATTATTAAATTCTATATTTTTATTAACTTTTCCTCCCTCTACAAATCCTTTTCTTTCTAATTCTTTCTCTCTTTGTTTTTCTTCTTCTAGTAAAGGTAGTTGACTGTACTCTAAGTAACTGACTGTATAAGCATCATAAAACTCTCTAAAGTTAATGTTTTCAAAATTTAAATCTTTATAAGCTTGTTCTAATTTCTCGTCACTAATTTTTAGAGGAATATATTCATTGCTAGAATATAAAAAAGTACTCTTCTCATCTTTAGTATAGTTGTTTAAGTTTTCTTTTACTAAAGATTCTATCTCATAAGGGTCTATGTCAAAATGTTTAGCAGCATCTAACATTCTTTTACTCTTAACAAACTCTCTATAGTTTTTATTATTTTCTTCTTTGTACCTACTTAAAACACTTTCGGCTTTCATATTCTTAGTTATAGAACTATTTATATTGCCTTGATATATTCCTCTAGCTCTATTTAAATCTCTTAACTTAAAAGAAAAATCATTTTTAATTTTATCTGGATTAATAGTAACTAGCCTTTGACCAGTTAGTTTACCTAACAATTCTCTTTGTAAAGATGTTTTACCTTCTTCAATCCTAGTAGCTTTTTTACCACGTGTTAAACTTGTAATGTCTGTTACTTCTCTAGGTAATACAGTTTCTAAAATATGTGCTAAAGCAACATCCATATTGTTTGCAACTTCTGCAAGATTATTATTGTCTATTCTTTCTTCCCATATTAAAGGTTCTTTAGTAATTGGATTTATAACTTTTATTCCAAATCCTTCTTTAGTTTTACCACCTCTAACAAGAATGTCTGTTATAGCTTCTGTTAATAAAGACTCAGAAACAAAAGGTCTTAAGAAAAATTCTAAACCTTGAACAGTTTGACCAATAACATTTCTATTAACAGTTTCCATGCTTTCTGTTGGGTCAGTTATTAAATTTAAAATGTTTCTAAAGTTATCTGTAACAGGAGCAGAAGGGTCTGTATAAGTTAAATCTATATACTGTATGTTTCCCTTGTTATCTCTACTAAATAATAAAGCACTATTTTTTGACCAAGGAGCAAGATTTAAATCTCTAACAGCTTTTTCATCTTCATCTGAAATTCCAAAAGCTAACTTACTAAAGTCTGTTAAACCTTTTGAAAATAAATATGTTGAAGTAACTTGCGAAGCTAACCTATTCATTCCTCTATCTTGAATAACTTTGTTACCAGACCTTAACTCTTGTGCAGCTCTCATAGTAGTATTATAATTATTACGGAACTGTTCAGCAGTAAATGAAAAGAAGTTACCTATAGGAAGTTTTCTTAGTTCTTGTAATCCGGGAGCTATCAAATCATATGTAGGCATAGTAGCTCTAACTACATCTGCAGCTTCTTGTTTTAAGTCTTGTAAGTTTCTTCTTGCTAAATCAGGATAAGCTTTTTTAAGTGTGTTAAGTTCTTTATTGTAAGCTACGATTCTCCATAAATCATCTTCTGCTACGTATACAGAAGTAGCCTTACGTCCTGCCCTTTTAAATATTTCAGGAAATTTAGACAACATGTTTTCATTAGGATTAGCAGCTAAATCATTTATAAGATTTTTAAATTCACCAACTCTTACGTTTTGATTTACTATTCCTAACCTTTGATAATCTTCATATAAATCGGACAATACTTTATTCTTCTTTGTAGCATCCATAGTAAATAAATCATTACTTAAGATTTGAGAAGATTTAATAGTTTCATCAGTAAACGGATTAATACCGTTCCTCATTAATATAATACTACCACCTAAAGTATTTCTAACGTGAGTCAAACCATTAAATACAGTTGCTGCAGCTTGTGAAGAACCTTTAGCAGTTAAAAAATAACCGTACATTCTTTCTAAAACTTGTCTAGTTTGTCCTTTATTACGAGACATTGTATTAAACAACTCTGCAATTTCTGGTGTTGTTCTTAAACCATCTAGCTGTAAGAACTGCTTACCTTCAATTGTAGCAGCTTTTAAAGACTCGTCAGGAGCTTTAGAAAACTTTCCAGTTTCTTTAAAAAACCATTTACCTAAACCTTTTTCATATAAGTCATCATATAATTTGTAATTAGTAATCTGTGTTCCAAGAGTATCTAAAGTTCTAAATACTGCTAATGAAGCATCTACTTCTTCAGCACCTAATAGTTTTTGTATAGCAGGAGCTATGTTTTTTCTTTGTTGAAAAACAACCTCATTTTTTTTAGTTCCAAAAACTCCATTTAAAT